>Ga0210036_1002264_pt1 | contig 20629 bp, 10 predicted proteins | sample CryGeymeta201515_FD_185469 | JGI IMG/M metagenome (GOLD analysis project Ga0210036, IMG submission 185469) | Groundwater microbial communities from Crystal Geyser aquifers in Utah, USA - Crystal Geyser metaG 2015-15 (SPAdes) (version 2) | ecosystem: Environmental > Aquatic > Deep subsurface >...
GAACCAACCTCTGGCCCAACCAGTGGTCCTTCTTCAGGACCTACAGCTGGCCCAACCAATGGACCAACAGCTGGCCCTACAAATGAATCTACCTCTGGCCCTACATCTGGCCCTACAAGTGTACCTACAGCTGGACCCACATCTGGACCTACATCAGGACCCACATCTGGCCCCACATCTGGCCCTACATCTGGACCCTCTGCTAGGCCAACTTCAGGACCAACAGGTGGCCCTACTTTGGGGCCAACCTCTAGACCCACGCCTAGCACTGATACACGTCAATTCACATCTCCTTCTGCAGCACCTACCCCCTCTGCATCCGATGAGTGTGTTGAGATCTGTATCTATGAGGAGTTTGATACGAGACAACTCTGCAAAGACTTCGTTGCGTCTGACTCTGCAGTGGCTGGAAGTATGTGTCTGGAGGTCTCATATGTAGATGGAGCTCCTTACTTCAATGTTTCAGTGACTGCTTCTCAAGAATGGGTCTTTACCACAGTTGAATATTGGATTGGAGAGAACGAAACTGCAGTTCCAATTGATGCTGATGGCACTTTGGATTATGACAACTTTCCTGTAAGTTCCTTGAGTCGTTGTAGAGTTCCTTTCGGCTATATACCTCTTCTTACCTTTCTTTTCTTCCCGGTGCAGTATTACTGGTGCTATTCATCTGGTGTCAACCAATGGAATGACAGCGCTTTGTTAAAGTGGGACTACAACTGCGAAGATGCCCTTAGCTTCAACCTATCCATGATTGCCCAGGTAACTTTTTGGCAGTTCGAGAATGGGACTCTTGTTCCAGACTCTGAAGTTACACTTTCGGCTCAGGACATGGCCAATGACTTCCATGGATGGTTTGACTTTGAATTGCAGTGTGAATGTCCGCCAATGGAACCATGTGAACCATGGAACCAGACCCTTCCTGTTCCCTTGCCTGAGCTACCCGTGCCACCAACTGAGATCTGCATTGAATCAGAGAATGACTCCTTTGAAGAATGCCATGACATCCTTGCGGGTGATTCTTTAGTTGTTGGATCAGTTTGTACAAAGATTGTGGACGAAAATGGAAATTTAGCTTTGGAACTTTCTTTTTCTGCAACTGAGTCCTGGGTTTTTGTCACCCATGAGATCTGGGTTGGAGAGAATATCTCTGATGTACCTGTCGACTCCAGTGGCGATCTTGATACTGAAAACTTCCCATATTATTGGGTAAGTAGTTGTGCACTTGTTGCTATGTTGGTTGGGCATTGTATTTTGCACCCTCACATTTGCTTTGTTCCTTTGCTTCCTACATTTCTGTGCATAGTGCAATTCTAGTGGATTGGATGAATGGAAGACCACAATTGAGCTCAAGTGGATTTATGTCTGCGAAGAAGGCGCGGAGTCTTTTGACCTTGCCTTTGTAACAGAATCTACACTCGCGCAGCTCCAAGATGACGGTTCGATTGACTTCAACAGTGAAATTTCTGCCTTTTCACAGGAGCACGAGGGACTCAGTATCCCAGGCTTGCAAGCATGGTACGATGTTAATATTGTTTGTATCTGCATCCCTGACAAAAGCACTACCAGAATTGTTGCACCGTCCACTTGCGAACCGTCGGTGCTCCTCCTCGAAGAAGACTTTGAGGCAGAGGAAAACGGACAATCCTGGCATTGGGGAACAGAATACGGTTGGGGTAATGGCATCACATCTATGTCCAACAAACTGTCTCATTTCTTGGGTCGTTTTGGACAAGGCAACGACGCTGCAACTCAAGCTTTCTCTATCCCAAGTGCGGGCGGCGTTGTAGCAGACAAGGTGGTGATGGAGTTTGATTTGTACCAAATTGACCACTGGGACAATGCTGGTGACTCCTTCTCTATTAAAATTGGAGATACTGATCTTGGCGACCTAATAGCCGCCGAAGCAGGCACCGTCAATGAAATTTCGTGGGCCAGAACCACCACGTCTTCAGGCGTTGTCCTTGGATTCTTGTCGGACCAGCCTGATACTACGTACCATGTTACAGTTGATGTTCCCTTGAGCAAGCTTCCTGGAGGTCTTTTGGAGGTTTCTGTTTCTACGTCCACTTCCAGAAACATCGATGAACAAAGTGTTGGTATTGACAACTTTAAGCTCTCGGGTGCATATGGCTGTGACGCTGGCGGACGGCGCTTGGAGATGCCCAGCTCGGCAGGAAAAGATGAGCACGACCCCTCTGCCCATCACTTTGGCATGGAAAACTTCAACAGTGGCAATACATATGGCAACGCGCTAGGAAAGGCCAACGACGACGGAAAAGCAGGATTGGACAGCAGTGACGAGGACGAAGATGATGGTCCTCACTGTCTTGCGAAGGACTTTCCTTGCGACGGAGGAAATAAGGTTTATATTTGCCATTACTCTGTCTTCAAGGGATACAACACCTATTGCGTGGAAGAAGATGACAGTGATGTGATCAAATTCTACCCCAATGACTACTGTGGCTCTTGCGTCGGTGGCTACGGTGGGAAGAGATCTGACATGTAGAGCATGTCTGTGATATTATTTCATATGATTATACGAAAATCAAGAGTTGTAAAGCAACGGACGTATAAGCAGAGAAGTCGAGCGCAATTCGATACATGAATAAAAAATATATTAATCAATTACTAATCGATTTTCGTGGTCCGTGGTCTACTATGGTACTCTACTACTGTACGTGTAGCTCACAAATGTTGGTCGAATTGTCAAGACTGTACGCGTATTTTCACGTACTGGCTTTAGCTGTATGAGAGCTCTAATAAGCTTTTACATCCTGCATGTTCAAATTTACAATATTATCATTAGTAGTCTATGTCTCCGCATCATTTGCTTCTTGGAATGGTTTTACACTACGATGAGACACACTTCCAAATCGAACGAGAATCGACCAAGAATAAAATGTTTCCCTGTAGGCTCGGCTTGCGACTTTCACGACTTTCGAAATTCGAATCAACAAAGAAAAACAAGGAGTTCAATAATAATAATATCATTAGCTGAATTGTACTCTACGTACCAGGCGCCGGTATTGGTATAAAATTCTATTGTTGTAGTAGTAGTAGTACTAGTAGTAGAGTATACCATTGGTTATGATGTAGTACTCTACTGGAGAGCGCAGCGCACTGAGAACGTAGCTACTGGTACAGGCTACGACTATGGTTGTAGGTTGTAGTTTGTAGTTTGTAGTTTGTAGGTTGTAGTTTGTAGTTTGTAACCCCGTTAGAGTGAAAGGAATGTTTGGGAGCTTTGATCCTTCATCATCATCCTCATATACGTATTCTACTAGTAGCAGATTTAACAATTACTGTATTATTTTTGCAAGGCGTGTGTCGCTCGTCGCTGCAAAAAACAAGACATGGAAAAAGTGGCTTACGTGTTCATTCTTTGCATCTCTCCTGGCGCTCACATTTTCGTTGAAACCAAAAGAATCACATTTGCTCGTGACAACAAAATGAGCGACACAACAACAAAAAAGTGAACACAAAAAAACATACAAACGAGACAAATGAGTTCTGACTTCTGACCATGACGTTCCTTATCGATTCTTTCACGTCTTCGCATCCTAGTAAGTTAAAGTTGAGTCGTCAATCCCCTGCTCGAAGACGACGGTCTATCATTATCAATGAAATCTGCGATGAACAGAACGATCAGCACGTCTTGTCGAATGTCGACTGTAGTCGTACGAGCAAATCATCCTGCCACTGCCACAGCTACAGCTACAGCTACAGCTACAGCCACAGCCACAGTGATAGTAGTGATAGTGACCCAAAATTACCATGTGGACGCAGTGCATCCAAAGCTCAGCAGCAACAGCAACAACTACCACCAACAGGAATAGGATCAAGAGTTCATCATCAACAACTGTTCCAATCTCAGTATCGATTACGCCGCAGCCGAGGAGCCGTTATGGTTCTGGTTCTGGTTGGCATCATAATCGCCTATAGTAGCAGTCTCTTCCTATTCGTATTGGGCCTGCGCATGCTCAGATACAACAACTGGTTGGAATCTTTCTCGATCTATCACCAACCACGATCTTTAACCGCCGTTGCCACTGCCACTGCCACTGCTACTACCGCTGCTACTACCGCTGCTCCTGTTAGTACTGCAAATATGGCAGATACAGGTACAGACTCGAAGTGGTATCCATTGGGTTCTACTACTGGTAGTACGAATGCACCATATTCCGTCATGACACCCCACATGAATGTTCTCTGGGCACGGGGCTGGTACAACGTTTTGCATCCGTTGCCATCCACTGTGCCTATGGACTATTATAACCGTGCTGGACTTGGTGGAGGGAGCAAGCTCTATCCTCAATCGTTATTAAAAACGTACTTTCCACCAACACTCTGTGGTCCACGCTGGATGCGTATTGATGATGTCGAATACTGGATAAAAACCGTCTTTCCGAATGTTACCTGTCCCATTACGTTACTGACGGGAGATGGCATATTGGATGTTCCCTTTCACGTCACACAAAAACTATTGACACCAGCACAACTACTGGCTTTTTTAGAATCACCGTACCTAACGGCATGGTACGCACAAAATTTGGTAGTGTATCATCCGAAATTCCATCCTATTCCCGTAGGATTGCCGATTCATTACGGATTTGATGGGTCTCCAAATTCGGCACATACCTTATCCAAAATGTTGCAAATTAGAACCTTCATGCCATCGTGGAAGGAACGATCTCGGAAAATATTCTTTGATCCGGGAACTATCATGGGTGGTGGACCACGACAACAAGCACGGATGGAAGCCTTTCAAGAACTGCAGCAATGCTCAACCGATCGAATAGAAATTATGACATCACCACAAGATCCCGTCACAACGTGGCAACAACACTACTCGACACATCAATTTGCTGTGGTCGTGCGAGGGACTGGTTGGGACACGTACCGAACGTACGAATACTTATTCTACGGAACGGTTCCCATTCTTCTGGCTGATACACCCGTGGTAGATCTGTTGCTTATTCCGGCTCATGTTCCGATCGTTCGTATTCAACAGTGGTCGGATTTGTGTCACTGGACGGATCAAGAGTATGATTGGTTCGCATCACGATACGAACACTGGATTGCCAATGCTCATCATTGGTTGCAACCATCACTGTGGGTCCCACGAAATCAAACAGAAATGGATCGACTTTGTAATATCAGTCCAGGATGTCGTCAAACGACTACTGGTACGTCAACGACTACTGGTGCGTCAACGACGAATGCAGATCAAGCACCTCAACCTCAACCAATACAACACCAACACCAACCAATACAACAACAGCAAGCAGCAGCAGCAGCTAAATCATCATTACCGAGAATTGACTTTGAATCATCCAAAAGTCATCTTATTATTAGACCCGTCAACGACTTTAGTACCAAGGAATGATTATTTGGAATCCAACTCCGTACAAGAAACACGAATCAAGCAGCGTTGCATGATGTATGCTGTGGTATCATTAGATGTCGTACCTGTACGCACGCTCATTAGTGCAGTACAGCGCAATATACACCAGGATAGTAATTACAAGGCAACAACAAACTAGAGTTGTTGTTTCAAAATTCATTATAATTATTATTTTTTCTTCAACGACGTACTGTAGCTACCAGCTAAAACGAATACTCGGGAATACTAGCTAAATTTTCGCCCTCTTCCCAGTGATAGTCTTCACCATAGAACCCATTTTTTTGCGAAGTCCCCGAAAGAGCTTTTTCTTGTTTTTCTTATCGTTATCCTTCTTTTCCTTGATATCTTCACAGCTCTTGCTAACAGTGTTGCTGCACTTTGATGGTAATAATGATGATGATGATGGTTTGGCAATCTTTTGTTCATCAACAGCATATTTTTTTGTATCGCGAGGATGCAATGTCAATCTCTTCCCAATCTTGACGATACGACGAGCTTCCACGGAGGAGGACGACGTGGAACCGGATGGATCATCAAGTTGAGATTCTGAAACGATACCCGCCGTAACGCCACCATTGTCATCATTGTCTGATGGTTGTTTTTTATAGTCTACCTGTTGGCTTGGAGGATTTTTGGAAGAAGTGCCAATTCGAGGAGTCGGATCGGAAGGCCGGGGCACTGTAACGTTCTTTTCAGCAGTTCTGGCAAAAGCTTTATCATCAGCGCACTCTTTTGATGGCACCTGCTGGCGTGGCGTCATGGTCTTGTTGAATGTGGTCTTTGCAGTTGATCCGCGTGGCTCGGTATCTGGGTCGCGGAGGGGCATCGTAGTGTGCTTTTCGACTGTTTCAACAAACGAATTATCCTCAAAGGACTTTTCTGATGGCACCTGATGTGCAGTTGTGGTTTTGTTGGACGTTGTCTCGGCAGTTGATTCAAGTGGTTCAATCTCTGGATCACGGCAAAGTTCCGTTGTAGGTTTTGATGCGAATGCTGTTGTCGAAGCATCGGGAACTGAAGCGGACCGATCACGTTTCGACGCGAATGTTGCCGTCGGACTATCGAGATCCGCCGGGGCCTGTTTCGCTTGCAGATTGCTGTCAGCATTTGTGGACTTCAATCTCCGCTTGAAACCCTTTCTTTCCTTCTTGGTTGGAATCTTGATGACAAGAAATTTGGAAGAATGATCGGATAAGATCTCTCCTACATCAATGGTATATACAGCCTTCCTTTGACGAGCTAGCTTGTTTGCTTCTGTTTCATCTGCTGCTGCTGCTGCTGCAGCTTCAACGTCATCACAACCACAACTTGCCAATGGACCACCACAATCAACACAGAACGAGTACGATATGGCAGACGCTTTAGAAAAGACGCAATCCGTCAGGGATTTAAAAAACCATTTGGAGCGTCCTCCCCGACGCCACCGAGACGATGACTGTGATGGATCCTTTCCCCGATACAGCACGACAGCATCGTCGGGAGATATTATTTCTGCTACCGCAGTTGCGTGCTTCCTTTTTTTGTCCGGAAGCGAGCATGGCACATCAACGTCGGGTTTGGAAGAAGAAATCTGTTTTGTAGTCGCAGCAGCAGTAGTAGTAGCAGCATCGTCGTCGTTGTCTTTTGTCGTCAAAGAACATTTCTCTATAGTACTCGACTTTCCGTTTGTTTGAGATAAGTCTTTAGCTTCATTCCGTGACGGTGATGGAAGACTGTTGTACTTGGTAGCTTCGGGAGGAGGTTTAAGTTCGTTGTGGGGTACAAAAAGCAGTTCTGGAGTGCACCAAGGAAACGGCAATGTGACCTTGGTATCTCGCTGCTGCAGCCTTTTCCATTCTTGGATAGCAGCAGCAGCAGCCTCTGGACTTTCTGGATAGGCTGGAATTTTGTTTTTGTTTTTGTTTTTGTTTTTGTTTGGCATTGATGATAATGGTGTTTTTAGTTCTTGACTCAAAGCCGAACGAAAGCTCTTGTCCGTGTCATAGGAGAATGACTTTTCAGCCAATGCGAGTTCTTCCCGGAGCGAAATAATGGAGCTATCGTCCAAATGATAAGCATCATAGGCTTCTTCTTCAATTTGTTGTTGCGTGTCTCTTCTTCTTCTTCTTGTGCCAAGATGATTGTTGCTGCTGTTACTGTTACTATCGTTGGCGTGAATTATCGTTGATTCTTGAACACTCTTATGAAAGGCTTGAGCAGCATTCTGGAAATATTCTTGCAGATGTTTGCTAACAGCTTTTCGTTCGGTAACAAGTGGTTCAAATATAACTTCGTGTAAAGCTTGTACTATTGGACCATTGTCAGTGTCAACGTCAACGTCGTTATTTTTGTGTGTGTTGGTCTCCGTCGTTGTCGTCGTCGTCGTCGTCGTCGTACTTATTTTGTTGGATGGAACAGAGAAACCCACCTTGTCCGCGTTTGCTAGTAGGTGATTGTTGTTAGTGCTTCTGCTTCTGCTGGTGTCGTTGTCATCTTTGGATAGAACTGATGAGGATTGAAGTGACAGTCGAATCTTTTCATGATCGTTCGAAAGATGAGGGCTTATGGCACCATTTTTCTTCCTATGATTTCGTCGTGAATATGTGTTGCTGTTGGTATTGCTTGTCGATACTTGTAATTGTTGTTGTTGTTGTTGTTGTTGTTGTGGTTGTTCCGTCATTTGAATGATTTCTTCATAATGTTGTGGTTGTTCGAAATCCAATCGTGTCGCTTTTAATTCACGTTTCCAATCATTGGTAGCAGTAGCTTTGGTACTTTCATAACTGTTGTTATTAGTGTTGTCGTTATTGTTGCAATCGTCATTGTCAATAATAATATTATTGTCGTAGGAAACAAACCTTGACGATGAATATTTTTGATAACAATGAGGAGATGGAAGAGGAGGACGAGAATGATGATGATGGTGATTTGATGGTGTCGTTTTTGATTGTTGATTTGTTGGTGGTAAAATGGGAGACACGGGCGGTACCATATTAGTATTGGCAGTAGTAGTACGAATGATCTTATGCTGCTGATGCTGATTGTTTGGAACAGAAAGAACCAAATCTTTGAGTATAGGTGAATAGGACGGAAAACTTCCTGTATTGTTGCTGGTCGTGCTGTTGTCATCATCCTGCACATTATGATCATTATTATGATCATGATCATGATCGTGATGATCATCACTGCTACTAAGAAGACTTGAATTGTAAGAAAATGTTCCCGTGACAATACATCCAGATTTTCTAGGTGGTGTTTGAAAGATTTGATTCGTTTGTGAAAGAGTGGAAGTATTTTTGGAGGAAGTGTTGGAGTTGGAAGTGGAAGTGCTCTTATCATTGCTATGTTTGGAAGATGGAGTTGTGTTGTTGTGATTGTTGTATTTATAGGCATAATCATGACAAAGCTGTTGTTGTTGTTGTTGTTGTTGATGATGATGATAATAATGGTAAGGCGATGGTGGCTGCTGTGGTTTTGGTTCCACCTTTTTAGATGGATGCATGATTGGTGTACTGTTGCTGTTGCTGTTGCTGTTGCTGTTGCTGTTGTTGTTTTTGATCATGTCATGACGTTGTTTTCTTGTAGTAGTAGTTTTTTTGCAAGGATGGTGTTCTTCTTGCTGCGGAATATTATTGCTATTACTATTACTAGTACTAGTACTGTGCTTATTGGAAGTGGAAGTGGAAACGGTGGAACAGTAGCTTTCTTTGTTTGCCTGGAGCTGGAGCGACTGTGGTGATGTTTGCGTGGCTCTTGTTTTTGTTGTTGCTCTGAGTGGTGGAAAAAGTTCCTTTCTGTGATTCATCTGATTGCTGTCTCTTCTATTCTGATTCCTTTCATTGTTGTTGTTACTATCTTCCAGCGATGATGACGATGACGATGACGATGCTGATAATGTTATAGGATAGGGCTGATGTTGATTCTGCTGGGGTGTAAATTGTCTGGGACTTCCAGCTCTACTGTCGTCTATACTGCTAATGTCGTAGTAGATGTCATCTTGGTCGGCATTGTTGTTGTTTAGTTGTGGAGTTGTTACAACATGATAAGATGCAGCAGTAGCAAAACTGGAGTGCATGGAGTGAATAGAGTGAACGGAGGAAGATTGGACAATGCTAGTACTACTATCGTTTCTGTTGGAACAAGTTACGGAAGCAGCAGTAACAGTAACAGCAGCACTGGCTACACTGGCTTCACTGCCATCCGTGTGCGGAATAGGAGGTCTCAAAGCAGCCGTAGCAGCAGTAGCAGTAGCAGAAGCAGCTCTATTATTCGGAAAGGAAGAAAGAGGAGGAAACAATCTGACGTCATTAGGTGAAGCCGAATTTTGCGAAAAGGATGACGAGTACACGGAATTGTTGTTGCAGTTGCAGTTGCAGTTGCAGTTGTTGTTGCTACCGTCGTCACCATCATCATCCATTGATTGCGGTTGTACCTGCTGTTGCTGTTGCTGTTGCTGTTGCTGTCGCAGTGGAGGTTGATGCCACTTGTAGGGTTTGGGTGTTCTGTGAAGGGGAGAAGAAGAGCCAGACATGATTGTAGCATGTAGCTTGTAGCTTGTAGCTTGTAGCATGCGCTGTAGTAGGAGTACAGTTACAGTAGTACTTTTTTGTCTTTTGTTGGAATAGTAACACCGCTTCTACGATATTCCCAGCCCTTGCTGTGTCCAATAACAAGTCAAACAGACAACAGACAACAGACAACAGGAAGGTGCAGACAGGAAGAATGGAGCCCACTTATTATTATTGGTGCTTTTTTTAAAGGACGATAATTTAATTTATTTATTGGATTAGACTCTAGCTAGCAGACTATTCTACCTACTAGCTAGTAGTAGTAGTAGTAGTAGTAGACTTCTGGTAACTTGTTTTCGCATGAATATTAATATGAATAGATTGGAGGCAACCCTAACCTCAACGAAGCGCCGGCACGAATTTTGATTGCTGATAAATAGTTAAACAAAGAGGAGACCTTCGAATGCTACTAGCTACTACTGTAGAAGCGTGTAAGTACTAGAGTTGACTAATCCATTCATTATCAGGGGACAGGTAAAGAAGCGTTCAAACGGGCGCCTACCTGGTAATTTGAAAATCCATAATTTTTCGAAAAAAATAATAATATCACTGAAATAATATCACTGGATATCCCAACCATTTTTTTTTAACCAAGCAAAGTAGTAGTCTACTACTAGAGTAACAATAATGTATAGTATTGTAAATCATTGAGAAGACAAATTGTTATTAGTCTACGGTCTACGGAATGAATACAACATTACAGAGTACCTTAGTACTTGTAGACCCTCTAGTAGCTAATCTGCTCTGGAATGCATCTGAAATCTTAAACCAGTCCAAATTTTGATAATTTTTTATTTGTTTATTCGTCATTCGTCACCACCAGCGTCACCACCACCATTACTTGATTTTGCTGCAGTAGCCGATATTGCCGTAGGAGAAGATTTTTTTGGTTTTCGTTTCTTTTGGGGTCCTCTTGGTTTTCTTGGATTATCATTGCTGCTTCTGCTTCTGCTTCTGCTTCTTGTTGCTGCTGGCGTCAAATTATTCTTGTGGTTGCGACTGGTGCTGGAACTTTTACCACTATTGCTACTACCACCACCACCACCACCACGACCTTTGCCAAGATCATCATCATCATCATCATCATCATTATTTTTATTAGTATTATCATCACGACCACTGCGATCACCACCAGTTCCTGTATCGTTGTTTTCTTTGGGCTGCCGTTTCTTCTTTTTCCGGATATTGTTATTGTTACTATTGCTATTGCTATTGCCATTGCTATTGTCGCCACTACTACTACCCCCGCCACCAGTACCAGCAGCACTACTACCAGTACCAGTACCAGTACCAGTACCAGTACCTCTAACAGTACTACCTCTGTTCCTTGTAGGTTTTGCTTTAGAAGAGTTGGTGGCTACAGATTTGGATCTGTTGGATTTATGGTTGTTGCTGCTAGGACCATTTCTTCTAGATTGTGGTTTTTTCTTATTCGCCGCGGTGGTAGTTGTAGCGATATCAGTAGCAGTATTATCAGTAGTAGTAACTGTAGCAGCAGCAGCAGCAGCATCAGCATCAGTCGTAGGACTAAACGAACTGTGCAAGGCTTCAATGTCCGCTGGCATTGTCTCCGCGGTATTCCCTGTCGTGGTAGTCGATACTGCAAAACCATCGGCATCAACCGTACCTGCTGTGGAAGCAAATTCTTGTTCAAATGATTTGTCTCGTTTCGGTACTTGTTTTTTCTTTTCCTTGTTCGTTTTTTGGTTACGGTTTTTTGTGGGAGTGTCCTTTTTTGTTTTTGTTTTTCTCGAAGTAATGTCATTTTCTTCGTGGTCTTCATCAGTAGTACTTGCATTTGCATTTGCATTTGCATTTGCATTTGTACTGTCACTATGGTTATTGTTATTCATGATGTCCATATTGACATCAAATTTCATACTTTCCCAATTGGCACCTCCATCTTCCCCGTCATCATCATCATCAAAATCATTGTGATTTTGTGCATTGTCATCACTACTAATGCCCATCTGTTTTGACCAAAAACAAAAAACAGTGACGTGTCCTTATAAGTTGACTTTTTATTTTTTATAGTTTGAAAGAAATACACACTCACACATCCACACACCCACACACCCACACACAAAATAAATATATATACAAAAGAATGTTCGTTGTGACTTGTGACTTACCAGTGGTAAACCATCTTCCAATTCTAATCGTCGTTTTTCGGCTTCTGCTACTTTGGCCAAAGCAATTTCTTCAGGTGTTTGTTTCTTGTGATCACCATTCCTGTCCGTCTTACCACTGCCACCACCACCTCCACCACTACCACCAGAAGTTGTTGTTGCAGTAGTAGTACCATTGGCTAACAAATTGTTCATGGCCGTAGTACCTCCCTGATGCGTAACATCATGATGCGAATTGCGACAATCCAATCGACGACAAACATTCTTTATTATCTGATTCATTATTATTGTTATTATTATTATTATTATAAACTTAGTTGTTTCTTTGTTTGTTTGTTTCTTTGTTTGTTTCTTTGTTTGTTGTTTGCTACCAGTACTATGTATGTGATGCAGTACGAAAGTAGAGTATTACTACTACTACTGGTAATCTACTACTATTAGTAGTAGCTGCACATTAAATTCTACTCGTAGTTAGTACTACTATGCTAAGCAATAGTAGACTCTAGCTAGTAGCTCTACAATTCTTAGCTACTGGTACTACTACTACGCCCATAGACACCAATACTCCTAGTAGCTCTACTAGTAGTCTACCTGGTAGTAGTACTGGTAGTAGCTACTACGGTAGTACTACCACTCTGAGTGGTAGCTACTACTAGGAGTACTTCCACTACTACTAGTTGCTATCAAACGTAAACTGAACTACCAGTAATAATAAGACGTGTTACTTTGGTCAAAATTTTGTCTGCTGGTCAAAATCTTCGAGAATTTTTTTGACTGAGCGTACTACAGTAGTCTACTAGTAGTACTACTAGCTAGGTACTCCAGTACCTTGGTACGTGCATAGTGGTAATACTTCTAGTTGGTACGTGGTACCGTACCTGGTACCCTACCTGGTACCTGGTACAAGTCTCAATTGTATTCGTAATGAAGTACTCCCTCCATGTAGTGCTCGTCTACTACTGGTAGGACTACAGTGGGAGTAATACTCGGTACTGGTACTCTAGCACTAGTGAGTTGCCAAAATCGCCACTGCACTTTTCGTTCCTTTTTATTAGAAAAAACGTGATTACTGGTGGTACGGTATTTACATCGCCAAATGACTTTTTTTTAGTTCTTTAGATTCATTCCTTAGAGCGAGGTGTCTTTTCATTCCAAACATTGAATTTACTCGGGTCACAAATAAGAGTATGGCTTCATAAAAGAGCGATCCCTTCTTCTATAAAAAAAATCTTACTCCGTACATTTTTTCATTCGAGTAGACTAGTAGTATATTATTTTTTGGTTTCAATGTTTTCATTCGAGTACTTTTAGTTTCAAACGAAGGCTCACAATTTACCAAAACTACACAAATAATAGTAAACACCCATAATTCTTTTCGAAACCTTGCAAAGCTGCAACGAAGAAGCTTTTTTGTTGTCTCGTAATGGCGGCATGCCTTTTCAGCCCGGCGAATTCCGTCAAATTATCAAATCGTGGAAGGTCATAAGGTAAGGAGCAGGATGGAAAGCAAAACGATCTGTACAAAGGGCGAAATGGCAAACAACGCCGCGCTCTGAAGAGTATAATGATGTTTGTCGATATGAACAATTTGCATTCTTCGTATCAATTTGGTGTTTTTGCTTTTGTGCTTTCTCCACCAGTTATGTACCGTTCAATTATTTCTGGTACTACAATTACCTTGCAATTAATACGGTACCGTAGTTGTTGATTCACCAAATCCCAAATCTACCAGTATGACAATCACGATGATATCCCCAATACCTGGTAGTTAAACGTACATGCATACGGTACACTACACTACTACACACGCGGGCAACAACTGTCTCCCTTCTATTATAACACGACACATCTGTTCAAGAACAGAAGATGATGCACGAATTTAATTTGCTTGGATTGCCCGCACATGATAATATTATATCGCTACGGAATGACCAATAGTGTAGTGATCCAACATTCCAACTAACTGGCGGACGATCAATTGCAGGCCAGTCGTCCTACATTGCCAACAAAAATAGGCATATCAACGATCAACAAACACTGCCGAGCGATTAAAAAGATGCATTGTCAATAAGCAAACTTCTTTGCAAGCTTCATTGGATTTTCAAACAAGTAAACGCATATCCAACTATCTGCTATCGAAGTTTTGCAAAACTACTCCGTATCAATTTCATTATAAATAATGATGTGACACTAAAAAAAGACATTTTGGCGGGTAGTGGTGCGAGCAGTCTATGCTTTAGCTATCGAAAGAAAGAAGCAGTAAATGTAAATTTTGCCAGATTTTTTGTAAACTGTAAACCATGAAGCACTGTTTCGCTGTTTCTGTATTCTACCTCCGCCATCCGCTTAGAGCACAGCCACTAATCCTTCTGTTGCAGTACAATAGTATAATAGGAGTAATTTTGTGACATTGCTGTTGAGAAGACAAGCTGCCGGCCGGTCCTTCCTTGGCTACCAATTCACAAAAACAGTGACACTTCTTTGATAAGCTCCTGGACTGAGATAACACTTTCCCCATAATTTTCCACTGCTTTCTTGACAGAAGACGGCAGAGATGGTCCGGGTAAGATTGAACACACGAGAGTGCGCATATCACGACAAAAGTGCAACGACGTCGGAAAGGGAGGAAACTGGGCACCCCGAAAATCTATAAACTTCACCTTATGGGCAGCAAAAACTGCATTGTCGAGTCGAGCATCGCCATGATAAATTTTACTGGCATGAAGCGCTGCCAATGCCTCAATTACCAAGGGATATTCCGCTTTTTCTGCAATGGGACGGCCAACACAGCAAAGTAACAACCCGGCACCCTTGTTTTCTTGCACCATTTGGAAATCTTCCATCCCCACCACGTGGTCAGGGACCAAATCTAAGGCTTGCTTCAAAAAACGTGATTCCATGAGCAAATCCAAGCTATTATCATTCCCGCAAACAATTTTGAGCGCCAACTCGTCCCCCTTGCCTTGACCACCACCTTGGCAGCGGAATACGCGAAACACTCGCCCAAAAGAACCCTGACCAAGGAATGCACTGCCTTCGTCAACAACTAGGTCCATACTGTTGCAAACGCTGTCCAAAACCTCAAGCCAATCACTTCTCTTGGCAAACTCAGCGAGGAGTTGTTTTGAACCGTGGACCATCCATCCACACTCAGTAACATAAGCGCAGATCCCTTTGGCAAAAGTGACCAACCAAAATTTGCTCTTGTCAAAGAGTACAATGCGTACATCCTTTGGTTCTGGGTGATTACTGGACACATGCCGTCCATAGTTGATCACTTCGCCAAATGCCGCATTTGTAATTTTTGTCTTGGCTTCGAGGATCACAGATATGCAATCCCGAAGCCTCCAATCCGACAAAGCACCAAACTTGAAATCTGGCCTGCGAAGTCTATCAGTAGCCTCAGTAGTTTTGGAAGGTGGACATTTCTTGTAAATTGCGCCATGGCACACCAGCAAGTCGGGCTTTTGGTTGTATATATTAGTGTCCCTGGAAACTTTTAGCCAAGAGTTTTCTTCCGAATTTACAACAACAAGGTTTTTCTCTTGGAATATTCTGCCCAAGATTGGAGTCAAGAAAGCTACGACCTCCGATTCGCTATGGTAAAGAGCAAGACGATCAAATTCAACAGCATTGAGACATGCCTGCTGGCCTGCTTTCTCCTTGAATGTAGTGAATCGATTGCTATCTCGGATTTCTTTGAGTTCATCACCTCCCAAATGAGCTGGCGTTTTTGATGGTGTTGCTCGTTGATTCTGTGCTCGAAGGTCCAGACGAAGCTCATCCAATAGCTCGACAATGTCTTGTTTCTGCACACCCGGCACTAGAGAACAATGTAGGAGTAACGGAGTAACAGTAAAAGAGAGATGATCAGTGACACGTAGACTAACATTTTGAGGGAAAAAGAAAGAACAAAAAACAATGGCACGTACAAAGTCCATGTTGCTGCTGTGTTTGTTGTCGGAGCCAAATTTCCTTGTCAAGCAGTTTAATTTTCTCTTCGCGCAGTTTATTTTTCTCTTCACGCAGTTTATTTTCCTTGTCAAGCAGTTTAAATTTCTCTTCACGCAGTTTATTTTTCTCTTCACGCAGTTTATTTTTCTCTTCACGCCAGTAGACAAGGTCTTCACGGTTGCCTTCTTTCTCTGCCTCTTCCACCTTCCACCCAGCATTTTCAATTTGCAGTTCCACTGCTTTGATGCTTTTCGCGACGGCATCAATTTGATCTTGAACCAAAGCGACCTCAGTTTGTACATTGGCCACTTCGGAAAGTTGACTTTCATCTATGGCTTCCCTAGTCCTTGCCATCCCTGCGGCGGCGGGAGGTGCAGCAGGTGCAGAGGAGGAGGAGGAAGGAGAAAGGTGTTCCACTTGACGTGGTTGCAACATGCAGTGCCGTCGATCGATGAGAATCGATGTGAATCGAGAGAGAATATGAAGAAGAGGATATCTGCGTATTGCAACGATTGCCAATCGTCGCTCGATGGACCCGGAAGCTTTATTAGGCGAGGCTGAAGAGGCGTAACGTGGTAGTAATAATAATAATATGGTAACAAAATAGGATTAGGTTATGTTGTGGTTAAGCTTGTATTTTAGAGATTAATGATGGAAAAACTGGATCAATAGCCCCTGGCGGGGGGGGGGTACGCCAACCACTCCTTTTTAGAGTTGAGGCTACTACAAATATATGGACCTACGATAATATAATTACTACTTGTAGTAGACTAGTCTAGATACGAGTAGCTAACAGTAGCTGAGTAGAGCACTACTACTACAACTATGATGTCGTGGTGAGAGTAAAGTACTCTACGTCCTACTCCTAGCTAGCTAGCTAGCTGGAGTACTCGAGTAGAGTCTAGCTAGTAGTGTTAACTACTACTACTACTAGTAGTTGTAGTAGTAGTAGTAGTAGTAGTAGTAGTAGTAGTAGTAGTAGTAGTACAGCATGTAGTAGTACATCTCACAAGAGGATCATCACTCACTTCACTTTACTTCAAATCACATACCTGGTACATTACTATGCTAGACTAGACTACTACTAGACTAGTCTACTACAACAACAAAATAGTAGTACTACTACCAGGTAGGGTACATCACAGATCACAGATCATAGCCATCACCATCATTATTTATTGCAATCAACCAGCCAAGGAACAGCAGAAAGCGAAGCTATTCCTCAATCTTTGTGACATTGACACCTCTCGTCAAAGCCGAAGTATTCGCAAACATCAATGCGTACTGCGTACACTAAAAGTCTAGCTAGCTGCTAGCTACTAGACCTACAACTAGCTAGTAGTCTATTCAATATTCAAAAGCAACATTAGAATGTTCCTCTTTGAAGACCAACACTCCAAAAAAAAATACAAAAACATAAAATAATATTATAATAGATTAATAGTATCATCTACAATGACACCCACAGAGGACACACCCCTCTTGTCGGGTAGTACTAGTAGCAGTGCTATTACGACTGACATCAAAAACCCAAAATTATCTCGCATGTCGTTTCGTCGTATGATTCCTGCTGCCAGTAAAAAAACGACGACGACGACGACGACGACGAATACTACTGACAGGAGGAGTCATAATAATGAACCAAGAGCTCTGCGACAATCGGCGAGAGGTACTGATTTGATGAAGAGTTATGACGATGACGAACAACAGGAGATGCTGCTGATGCTGCTGTACGGAGAATCGCGTCGAGCTGCTGTAGAACCTTTGGATGGATTAAGTCCACTGTCCGTTACTGGTAGTATTACTACGACCGATGGATACACGACACATCCTCGACCCGTCAGTACGGTCAAGTCGCTGCCAGCATTTGCTCCCTTTCGACGTACGGCACGTCATCGAAGCTTTTATCTGTGGTGGATCAACGAATTTCGTCACTGGTGGAAATCATCACGTTTGCTCGTACGGTTGGCAGGATTGTTTACCTTGGCGCTGACAGGAGTATTCTTACAGCGCATGCTGAGCGTTACACCCTACCATGTTCTACCTCATCTCAGCAACAAGAGCAACAAGTGGAGTCACAAACAGAAGAAACATGCACTCAAACTATTTTACAAAGAAATGAACAGAAATACAAGACATGCGGTCAAAATTGTCAAAAAATTAGGACAAGGTGGACCTATGCGATTCTTTCTACAGTACGTACATCCCTTTACTCGATCACTCAGATTGTTAGTAGGTGTATGGCGATGGACCGAAGCAGCACAGTGTCGACGGGGTGAAGTTGGAACAGAAGAAGCTTTTGTACGTATGTGTGTGTGTTGAAAGATTTGTGTGTTTTGTTCCTATTCTTATTTATTCTCATTGTCACTCATTTCTTGCATCACTTGCAAACTGCAATCAACAAAATATCTCATCATCAATCATGCATCATCAATCAGGCATTCATGGGAAATCGAGTTTCACGCATGCTGTCACGATTACTGGTCGATTTAGTTGTGGCATACATTGTCATGCCATTGGCCTACGATATTTTTCGCATTGAGTTCTTTCTTGATAAACAGGGTACCGATGAAGATTTGTGGCATCCCATTGCACTCTTTGTGACCTTTGGCATTATTCGTGCAGTGGCACCCTTTGCAGCATCATTTCAAGGATCGAGAGCGGGACGTATCCTCACAAGATCATTTTTCAAGGCATGGAATCATCGTTGGAGACCAATGTACGTACTATATTATTATTATATATGCATATACCCGTACCATATTATACTACCTATACTATACACTATACTGCACGGACTCACACAATATACCTTTTATAAATTACATGTTCAATGCTTTTATGTTTTTTTACGAAACAGTCAATCTGTGGAACGACTGAACCTGACTTCCAGTGATGCCTGCGAACCAGACGAAATTTCACAAACGGCAGATTTGGCCAAAATGGGACGTCTTGTTGCCAAAGCATTTGGTAACGCCGCGGATATCGGTTATGATGGTATGGACGGACAGCGAGAAGTACTCGAGAGAGAAGGATTTCATCAAGTTGGTGCAGGAAGTGGAGGATATGCCGTTTATGTCTGTCAACGGAGAGTGTGGACAATCGAAGAAGGACCAGAACAGAAAAAGGGATCGGATGAGGTCATGGTAAGACATGATGAATCCATGGACTTATGTGCTAAATCTTATTTATTTGGTAACGTACAACAGTAATAGAAAAGGTGTGTTCTCACAACTTTTTTTGTTTCCAATAAAAAAGACCATTTTGCTCCATGTTACACCTTACGGACCTTCGATTCTTGATGTTATGCCTCGCTATATTGTACTCGAGTTTGAAGATTCGGTCGATCGACGTGACAAGTGGAGTGAATTCATTTCCAAACAGCTATTTCAAGGACCACCGGTCCTGGAAGGATACTGCTACGGAGGTGCGTTTTTTAGTCCTCATCATTTTGCAGAATTGAAGGAGACCTACGACAAGCAGTTGCTTGCGTACGAGAGGGGTTGTAAGGCCATCTGCAAACCACGCACCGGACGAAATCCAAATCCACCAGTGGATCTGGCATCACTCAAAGCTTTCCTTGCGGAAGGAAAGCTTGGCCGGAAACGTCGCAAAAACGAACGCGAACGGCGCGAATTGCAACGCGCCGTTCAAGAGTTAGCACGAGAGCTAAAGGAAATGATGTCCAACAAGCGTACTTGCAATGCTCCTCGGGGTGTCATTCTGTACTTTGAAGGCTTGGATTGTGCTGGTAAGAGTTCTACAGGAGGTTTGGTTGAGCAAGCTCTCCGAGATGCAGGTTACGAGGTCGGGTTGTGTCAATACAACAAACCTCCTACTGCTGCGGAAAGAGCCAGGCCCTGGATGAATCGATTTGAGGTTCCCAAAACCGCAAAGTCTCCCAAGGTTGGCGTTCCAAATGGAGACGACGATGGAGTCGATACCGCGGGCGAGGAGACCAAGAAGCTTCTCCAGCACTGTTCGGACCATAAGCATTCTGCTCTGGTTTGGGACCGCGGTCCCGCGGGCGATTTCGTGTATAATCCCGTTTTCCGGGCCATGCCCGCCCACGACCGTGAAAAGCGACACAAGGAATTTATGGAGTTTGATAAGCACTGCTTCGAGAAAAATATTCTTTTTTTGAAGCTGCTCTTTGTCACCAACCGTGATTCCATTGCCTCAACCTTGGGTAAGCGGCTTGCCCAAAAGAAAATGGCCCGGGATCTACGAACATGGAACCAAGCTTCCCGTGGTGAATCGAGCGACCTTGGGCAAGGCGGTTTTGAAGGGCTCGCCGAGATTGAGCATCACATCGATCCAACAGATTTTATTGGTACGTGCACGTCTTGGTGTTTGCGTAGAATTGAAACAGATAATGCACTTGGATTTATACTAGCATCGTCTCACTCCGCGCTTCTTTCCCCATCTTTTTAACTCGTACGCACGTATGTATTGTAGCATTCAACTCGTACCAGACCAATTTACGTATTTTCACCAACTTTGCTCGGCACACGGACTTGCCCCAGAACAAGTGGATTGTGGTGAATACCAGTGATCGGTACAGCGCTCGCAAGCAGCTGTTGAAAGCCTTT
>Ga0210036_1002266_pt1 | contig 20627 bp, 16 predicted proteins | sample CryGeymeta201515_FD_185469 | JGI IMG/M metagenome (GOLD analysis project Ga0210036, IMG submission 185469) | Groundwater microbial communities from Crystal Geyser aquifers in Utah, USA - Crystal Geyser metaG 2015-15 (SPAdes) (version 2) | ecosystem: Environmental > Aquatic > Deep subsurface >...
ATCAAATCTTTGGTGGACAAGCTGAAGGTGTTTTGAAAGCTATTAGAGACACTATTAAAAAGGAAATTTCAAAAGGTACTGACAAATTTCCAGCAAGTGCAATAGCTAATAGACTTTCTAAGACCAACAAGTCTATAACAGTTGACGAAGAATTCATTCAAGGACTTCTATATACAAGTAAAGACAGTAGATATGCTTTCCCAATTCTAGCTCTGCTTTTTCCACATTTAGATTACAAAAACAGAGATTTTCATTTAGACCATTGCCATCCACTATCTCATTTCAACGAGAAGAAACTAAAAGCAAAAGGCATTTTGCTAAATGACGACAATAAAGAATATTTTACAGATTGGGATTATTTCAACTCCATTATAAACCTACAAATGCTAGACGGAAATGAAAATAAATCCAAAAATGCTAAAGACTTAAAAGTTTGGGTTACGGACAACTCTATTACTTTGAAAAAATACTATTTGCCAAAAGAGTTAGACCTTGCAGACTTCCCGACTTTTGTAGAAAAAAGGACTGAATTATTAACTAAGGTATTGACAGATGTATTAACATTGTAAAGTGTAACATATTGACAAACAAAGAACAACGAAGGCATAACAGCACCTACACGCAAGTGGGGGTTCAGTGCTCCTATGAAAGTGAAGTGTTAAATCAAAGTTCAGTACTTTTAATGAAGTTCAGTGCTAAAAATCCCCACCTGCGTGTAGCTGCAAAACGTTGTGCGGCATACAAAGAAAGCCCACGCGCAAACAGGCACATTTGGTTTTGCCAACACGCAAAGCCAACACTGAAAAACCAAAAGAGCCTGTTTTGTTGCCAACGCTCGACCGAAAATTGAACAGAATACGGGAAACCGTAAAAAAAGAAATAGAATGAATAGTATTTTTAGGAACTTAAAGCCAACCGAAGAAATATGGAGTTAATACAAAATAACCCTTATCGAATTGCAGGTATTCTCTCAAACGCAACGGAAAGAGAACTACAAAAGCAAAAGACCAAAATCAAAGCCTACACAAAGGTTGGCAAAGAAATCAAATCAGACTTTGACTTTCAAATTCTCGGGAGTATTGACAGAACGGAAGATTCTGTAAACAAGGCATTTTCAAATGTTGAGCAAAACCAAGACAAAGTAAATTATGCCTTGTTTTGGTTCTTAAATACCAGTCCATTTGACAACACCGCAATTGAATATCTGAAAAATGGTGATGAAGAAAAAGCACTTGAAATTTGGGAAAAAGTAACTACTGACAAGGATGTTAATTCCAAAAATTTCTCTGCATTCAATAATTTAGGGACTTACAAACTCTTAAGCAGGGATAAATCAGATATTAAAACAGGTATTGAAGCTAAAATCAAACTGATTGAATCAGACTATTTTGAAAGCTTCGTACATTCTGTTGCAGATGAAACTTATACAATTGACAATCAAAAACAATCTGAAAAATTGATTGATGAATTGCTGACGCAATTCAAAAATCAATATTCAAGTTCGGAAACATTGCAATTGTTCAGCGGATGCAACGGAACTACTCAAAAGTATCTTTCCAAAAAGTTTACAGAAGAGCCATTACACAAAATCGAAAGCCAAATTGAGAGTTGTAAAAAGAAACGAAAAGCCGACAAAGGCAGAGCTTATGAATTTGGTTTAAAACTATTCACAAACACAAAGGACGATTTATCACTTCTCAAATCATTACTTAGTACGAGCGACTTAAAATACAAGGCCGTTGCCGACCAATTGGCAAATGAAATAATGCAATGTGGAATTGATTACTTCAATGAAAGTCAAGAGAATGATTCGAGTGTAGATTTTTTAAAGCAAGCCCAGGAATTAAATGAGACAGCGTTGTCAATTGCGGTTGGAAAGTTAACAAGAGATAGAGCAAAAGATAGTCTTGCCACTCTTGAAGAAATGAAAGACCGAGAGGTTACACAAGCAATTGCCTTATTACAATCCGTAAAAGATGCTTATGAAACTAATGAGCAACAAATAAGACAACAAGTTAAAGAACTGAAAGAGAGTGATCCATTGATAAGAGTTGGCCATAGAACTATTAACCAGTCCGCTGTTGAAGATAATATCAAGAATTCTATTGATTGGAGTAAAGTGAATGAATTACTAAAAGAAATTTTACCCGATGATAGTTTAGAACGAATTAAAGCAAGTACCAAAAACGAACTCAAATCTGAATTTACAGAACTAGCTCATTGGCTTAAAGAGTATTCTCAAAGTAATTCTTTGATTAGCAGAATCATTGATAAATACAAAAGAATACCACCGAAACTATCCTTCAAAATTGTATCGTCTGAAATAACTAACACCGATAGCAAACCACTTTACACTAAGTATATACGATACATTGGTTTAAAAGTCGATATAGAAGTTCTACAAGAAAGCACTGTCACATTTTATCTTAAATACATCAATCCAAAAGGTAAAGTTAATCGGAACAAAAAATCTTCCCCAAACGGTTACACTCGTTTAGACACAAAAAATCTGAACAAAAATTCAAGAAGTATCTCATTTGCAGGTTGGGGAAATGCCGATGAATGTACTTACGATATTGGAGAGCATCGAATAGAAGTTTATGTAGACGAATATTTGATTCACACCAAGAAGTACACAGTTGATTTAGCACCATCTGAAAGGTTAGAGAAAGAAATAGCTAGTGCAGAAAAGAAACTAAGGGAGATAAATCAGACTGATTACTACGAATCCGAAATCAAGTCTGCCAAAAACGAAATGAGCGAAATTCAAAAATTCAAATTGTTTAGAGGAAGCTCGGAAAAGCAAAGTCAAATTCAAGCACAACAGACTAAAATTGACAAGCTAATTCATCGATCAAAAGAGGAAAAGAAAAAAGATATCCGAACTCAGGAAGAAAAAATATACAAACTAAAAATGGAGCTTTCAGCAGCAAAATATTAACTATGAAGAAAATTTTACTTATATCGCTCTTGTTGGGAGCAACCAATCTTTTTGCTCAACAGCAACAGGATTCAACTTTGGTTAAGGAAATTCCAACCATAAAAAACAACGTATTTCAGCAACGGCAAGAGATTGATGCTTTGACTAAAAAGCTAGTCAACCAAAATTATACAATTGGAAAGCAGAGCCAGACTATTTCAGCTTTGCAGGAACAGAATAGTAGCCTAAATACTTCAATTGATAGTTTAAGTCAATTAATTCGAACCAACAGCCAAAACATTGAAACCAATTCCAAAGAGCTTGGAACTAAAATCCAAGAAACAGGACAAAAAGCGGACACCCAAATAGCCCAATTGGATAGTAGTGTAGAGAAAAACCGCTTGTATTGGATTATTGCCACTTTGGTAACTCTTTTATTAGGTGGTTTGGTTTATTGGCTATTGGGCAAACGCATAAAATCAAGCAAGACAGATGTCGAAACCCAAATCAGAAACACCAAAGCTTCACTTGAAGAAGAAAGTGTGAAATTGGATAGTAAACTAATGGAAGTTTTGGATACTCAACTTAAATTAAAAGACCTAAGTCAAGCAGCAAATCCCGAAAACGGTGAGAAAGACCATTCTTTAGTATTGAAAGTTGCCGATGAAGTTACTCGGATTTTGATGAATCTTGAAGTAATGGACAAAAACATAAAGGGTTACAAGCATCTTAAAAAATACTCTGAGTCAATCCTAGACAATCTTAAAGCTTATGGCTACGAAATACCACAGCTTATTGGTCAAAACTATAATTCAGGAATGAATATGGTTGCTAACTTGGAATTTGACGACAGTATTGATGAGGGAAAACAAATAATTAAAAGAATCATAAAACCACAAATCAACTACAATGGAAAAATGATTCAAGCTGCGAAAGTTATTGTGGCGTTTAACGAATAAAAAAAGTAAAAATGGCAAGATTAAAGATAGACTTCGGAATTGATTTAGGAACAACCAATTCTGCAATCGCAGTTATGGATGAAGGCAAAATAAAAGTCTTCAAAAATGAGCTAAACGGTGAAACAACACCTTCTTCTGTTACTGTAACAAAGAAAGGTTATCAAGTTGGTGCAAGATCTTTTGCTCAACTTCCCGTTGATAAGAGAAGAGTTTTTAAGAACCCTGATTTCAAGTCAAATATTTTCACGGAGTTTAAAAGGACAATGGGTAATAAAATAACCTTGACCACGCTTAAAGGTGAATTGAATTCGGAAGATTTATCTGCGGAAGTTTTAAGAACACTAAAGTCTTATGTTAAGGATGAAGATGTTAAGGCCGCCATTATCACAATTCCTGCCGCCTTTGAAATAAACCAAATCAATGCAACCAAAAAAGCTGCTGAATTGGCAGGAATAGAATATGTAGAATTAGTTCAAGAACCCTACGCTGCTGCAATCGCTTATGGAGTTGAGTCCGCTAATAAAAATGGTTTTTGGTTAGTATTTGATTTTGGTGGTGGAACATTTGATTCTGCCTTGGTCAAAGTTTCTGATGGTATTATTAAAGTTGTTGATACCGAAGGCGATAACTTTTTAGGTGGTAAAAATCTTGATGAAGCTATAGTTGACAATATTTTCATTCCTTACCTCAAAGAACGTTTTACCATTGATTCAATAATTGAAAATCAGGAAAAATTCACTGCATTCAAAGAAATGTGGAAACCACTCGCTGAGGATGCCAAAAATCAATTATCGTACAAAGAAGAATATCCAATTCTTACAAATTTATATGATGAATATGGAGAAGATGATGAAGGTGAAGAATTTGAAATTGACTTAACTATCACAAGGGTACAACTTAAAGAAGTCATAGAACCATTTATTCAGAAAGCAATTAACTATTGTAAAGTTCTTCTTAAAAGAAATAATTTAGATGGCAACTCATTAGGTGAATTGATTCTTGTTGGTGGTCCAACACTTTCGCCAATTGTCAGAGAAATGCTTGAAGCAGAAATAAAAAAACCAAATACAAGTGTTGACCCAATGACTGTTGTAGCCGAAGGAGCTGCGATTTATGCTTCTACAATTAACAACACTATCGAAGATGAAAATGCAGACGCATCAAAAGTTCAGTTGCATATAGACTATGATTCAATGGTGGCTAGTGATGAAACCTTTGTTACAGTGAAAACTAAAGATGCGGATAGAATAGTATTTGCAGAAATAGCGAGAGGTGATGACGCTTTCAAAAGTGAAAAGGTTGAGCTTAATAACATAGGCGAAGTCATCGAATTGCATCTAAAATCAGGAGAAAGAAATACTTTCACAATATTGCTTTACGATGAAAAAGGAAACAAATTAGAATGCGAACCGAATAAATTTTCAATTCAACCTGATACAGCTCTCGGAGGAGCAACTTTAACTCACACAATTTGCATTGAGGTTTTTGATAAAAAGGTAGGAAAGAAATTATTGAAAGCTATTAAAGGTCTAGAAAAAGACAAAACCCTTCCTGCACAAGGTGTTTCTAACGGTTTGACAACAAGAAAGCAAATTCGCCCAGGAATGGACGATTTTATTGATATTCCAATTTATCAAGGTATCCCTGAAACCAAAGCAATTAGTAATAATCACGTAACTACAGTTCGGATAACAGGCGATGATATCCCAAAGCTTCTACCAGAAGGTAGTATTGCTGATCTGACATTAAACTTTACAAAAGGCAGCGATTTTTCAGGTAAAATAAATTTCCTTGATATTGATTTTGAAATGCCCTTGGAAATTAATAGCAATGAGTCAGAAGTAACAAAAGAATGGCTTGAACAACAAATCAAGGAAACTGAAAATAGCTTAAAAAATATTGATTCCCCGCGTAGTTCAGAATTCGAGGAGAAACTAAATAAGGTTAAAAACATTTTTGATAGCAAGAACACAGAAGCAGGTCGCTTAGAAACACGTTCAGAACTTCAGAAAGTTGCCAGAGAAATTGAACAAGTCGAAAAATTGAATGAATGGCCTAATCTAGAGGAAACTTTGAAAGAGGAATTTTATCGTCTTGAAAAAGCAAATAACGAGTTAGGAAATGAAAAAACCACACAAGTAGTCAATCAATTTCGTTCACAGTTGGATGAAGTGATTCGTGCAAAAGACGTAAAGCTAGGAAACGTCCTTTTAGAAGAAATTAGTGGCTTCTTCGTTCAACTCACCTTAATATATCAATTGGTAGGATTTATTAGACAACATAATGACAATTTCAATTCTTACAATTGGAAAGACAGCGGTAGAGCGAGAACACTTTTAAACAAAGGCTTGCAAGTGATTAGCGAGAATCCAACAACAGACGAGTTGCATCCAATTGTAATAGCAGTTATTGATTGTATGGTAGAAGAAGATATAAATGAAACTGACCGAGATATATTTGGAACAGGAAATAAATGAAAAGTGTGAAACACATATTATCCAAAGGTCAATCCATTAACGAGCAGTTCAAAGTGACTTTCTTCCTCAAAAAAGGAAGCTATGCTGAAACTTATCGTGTAAAAGACCAAGAAGGGAAAACCAAGTTATTGAAGCTATTTGCGTTCTCAAAATTGGATAGAACTCAATTTGATGAATATGGTGATGTTTTAGAGATTGAGGTTTTAAAGAAAATCAAGCATCCCAATTTGGTTAAATACTGTGATAGTGGCGAACTTCTTTTAGGGGGTCAAAAATATGCTTACGCAATTCTTGATTTCATCAGTGGTGAAACCTTAGCGGACAAATTAAAAAGAGAACAAACCATTAATGTCTATGAAGCTAAAGACATTATTTCAGGTGTTTTGAACGGATTAAATTATTTACACGCTCTTGATAATCCAATTATCCACAACGACATTACGAACTTAAATGTGATGTTAGATTTATCAGGTAAAGTTGCGATTCCTAAAATCATAGACTTTGGATATGCTCGTTTTTTAAGTCAATCGAATAAGGACTTTCTAAAGGAAGGTTTAAATCCATTTTACCAAGCCAATGAAGCTTTCAACAAAGTATTTTCAGTTCAAAGTGATGTGTTTTCGGTTGGTGCATTATACTATCACTTGTTAGAAGGATTGCCACCTTGGTTCGTAGAAATTTCAAAATACAAGTCAGATTCCATAAAGTTGGAAGATGCCGTTATCGAAGAAAGAAAAAAGCCATTAAAATTTTCTACAATCACAGACCAACAAACCCAAAACATAATCAACAAAGCAATACAGCCAAAGGCTGAAAATCGTTTTAAGAGTGTTAAAGACTTTATTAAATCAATAAACGGTGAAATGGAAGTTCAACAACTTTCATCACCGCAAGAAGTGTCAAAACCGAAACTTAAGGAAATAAAAAAGGGAAAAGGATTTTCAGCAATTGCAGGAATGCAAGAACTGAAAGACACTATCCAATTGGATGTTATAGATGCATTAAACGAAAAAGAGCGGTATGCAGAGTATGGCTTGACTATTCCAAACGGTATGTTGCTTTATGGCCCACCAGGTTGTGGTAAAACGTTTTTTGCAGAACGAATGGCAGAAGAAATAGGGTTTAATTTTTATCAGTTAAAGCCATCTGATATTCAGAGCAAGTATGTAAACGAATCACAGGAAAAAATCAAGAACCTTTTTGATGAAGCTCGTGAAAATGCACCAAGTATCATTTTCATTGATGAATTGGATGCAGTTGTTCCTAATCGTGACAACTCGAATGTAAATCATATGAATACAAGTGCTGTAAATGAGTTTTTAGCACAAATGAATAATTGCGGAGATGATGGCATTTTTATTATCGGAGCAACCAACAGACCCAACTCGATTGACCCAGCGATATTGAGAGCAGGAAGATTGGACAAAGTAATTTATTTGCCACCACCTGACCTTGAAGCTCGTGAGTTAATGTTTAAACTTTACTTGGAAAAAAGACCAAGAGAAGTTGGTTTAAACTACTCTGAACTTGCAATAGCAACAGAAAACTATGTTTCAAGTGATATAAAATTCCTTTGTGATGAAGCGTCAAGAAAAGCACTGAAAATGAAATCAAGAATTTCCAAGGAAATTTTACTTGATACCATAAACAATAATAAGCCTTCAATTAAGCTAAATGAGTTGCAAAGCTATATCGCAATAAGAGCAAAAATGGAAGGTTTATCAGAAAATAATAATGACCGTCCAAGAATCGGTTTTAAAAACAATTAGATATGGAAACATTACATTTTAATAAACTATTGCTCAAGACTGCATTTTCTTGTATGGCTTGTGATGGCGATATTGACAAACGTGAGGTCAAACTTATTAAGCAACTGCAAAAGGAACATAAAACCTTTGGAGAAATTGACATCAATGCCGAATTAGACACGTTGCTACTTGCTATCAATAAGGACGGTCATCAATTTTTAAAAGGTTATTTCAATGAACTTTCTACTTCTGAATTGACAGAAGCAAATGAATTGAAGTTGATTGAAGTTGCAATTGACACAATTAAAGCAGACGAAAAAGTCGAATACAGCGAAATCAAGTTTTTTAAGGTGATTCGTTCAAAGCTGAAAATTGACAATGAGCCAATACTTGAAAAACATCCTGACTTTGAAGACTATTTGGAACAAGACATTATAACTGACTCATACTTAACAAGGTTGCAAGACGACTTTTTTGACACGCATATTTCAAATGAATTTGAGCTGATAAGTGAAATTGATAATGACATATTTGAGAACACGAAAGACAACAATGAAGAATAGTGTGGATCTGATAAAGATTATATTAGCAATTCTGTTGTTTCTATGCCTTTTGGATATGCCATACGGATATTATCAATTTGTCCGTTTTGTTGCCCTAATTGGTTTCGGAATTTTAGCATACAAAGCAAATGAACAGAATAAGAAAACTGAAATGATAGTTTACGGTGGACTTGCCCTACTCTTTCAACCATTTTTTAAAATAGCACTTGGAAGGGAAATGTGGAACATCATTGACGTAATTGTCGGAATTGGATTAATTGGAAGTTTGATTATGAATAGAACGAAAAGCCAACGCTAAAAGCCATACACATTTGCAATTCGCACCAGCCGACACACAAGCCAAAAATTGCAAAAGAGTATGTCTTTGCCAACGCTGACAGACGAACGAAAATGAAGTACGACCGCACAACATTGTATAAGCGTAATGCGGGCTGAAGTGTTAAATTGAAACTAATTGATTATTAACAAACATATCGGTAAACGGAAAGTGAAGTGCCTTGAAATCCCGCACTACGCTTATACTTGACCGTTATGCACAAGGCTAAAACGACTGACAGTTAAACATAAAAACATTGACAAATACATCACTCACATATGAGAAAAGGTTAATTGCTTTTATTGACATTCTTGGTTTCAAGGACATAGTAAAGCAATCCGAGAAAGACCCTTCTAAGATAGAGTTGATTTACTCTGTTCTTGAATATTTAAAGGATTGGGAAAAGACAGAAAAATGGGATTTGAAGTTTGTTGAAATTGAAGAAAGTGCACAATATAAAGGTGTGAATAATTTTGACCTGCGTGGAAAAACAAATACAACTTCATTTTCCGACAGCATTGTGGTTTCTGTTGAAGTTGACGATAATGTAAATGAAATGGCATCAACTTTAATTGTTAATCTAGCCTACATTGGAACTGTACTTTTAGAAAAAGGGATTTTATTTCGGGGGGGACTGACCATTGGCAACATTATCCACATAGACAACGGAACAGTATTCGGTCAAGGATTGATTGACGCATTTATGCTTGAAACAAGAAGTGCAAAATATCCGAGAATTGTTCTTTCCGACAAATTACTTACAGAGTTAAATTACCCACTCGAGACAAAAAGAAACAGATATCCATATCACCAATATTTAGACAGGTATGATGACGGATGTGTGGGTTTTCATCAGCTAATATACTATCAAGTAATCGAGGGTTGGACTGAAATGACACTTGAGTTATTAACCGAATCATTAAACAAAGTCCGTAAAGTTATTATAAGCGGACTTGATTCAAGCTTTGAGAAACCGGAAGTTTTTGAAAAGTATAAGTGGCTTAAAGAACAATACAACAAATTGATAATTCTTAGCGACTTTGATTTTGAGACAAAAACTGAAGAGCATATAAAGCAAAAAATAAGAGAACTGAATGATGGAATTGCAGGACAAAATATTCACTACTCCTATACTGACAACTTCTATGAAAATCGAAGCAAAGACAAGAAATAAGAGAAGCCCTGTGCATAACAGCACCTACCCAAAAGTGGCGGTTCAGTGGTTAAATCAAGCTTTGTGCTTCTATCAAAGTTTCTGCTTGGTTGACAATGAAGTGCTTCGAAATCGCCACCTTCGGGTAGCTGCAAAACGTTATCGCTCAGTGTAAAAGACGATACGACCGACAATAAACGAACAGAAAAATGAAAGACAAAATGCCAACGCTTCTGCAAAATCAAAAGAGCTGCATCCCAACGCTCAAAGCCGACACAATGCAGCACATTTGCTTTTGCCCCAACGCACACGACCAACTAACAGACTTTTCATAAATGATATTAAACGAGAAATATTATCAGAAACTTTTGGAGAAATTCAATGATGTTGAACATCTTGAGACAAATTTTTCTAACAATATTATCGCCTTGACTGTAAAAATTATCCTTAAACACTTCCAAGAAAACAAACCACTTCACATAAACTTTCAAAACTCAAAAGAATCTTTGTTGAAAGTTGCAGGACATCTATACATAGAATTGGCAAATGACATTTATAAAAACCATTATGACTTGCCCGACAATTACTGCATAGGTGATAAATTAAAAAGGATTAGAGATAACCAGTATTACGAAATAACAAATATTGGAAAAGACGATTATACTCTCAGACAAATTTTAAGAAAGAGAAAAACCGAAATTTCACCCGCTACCCTTTCAGGAATAAATTATGACAGGTTGACGAAAAATTTTGTGAAAATTGATGGAGGAACGGGAATTAGCGAAAGAACCATAAAAAACTACTTTTCATTTTTTGAAAATCTCAATAATGAGAAAAGTGATTTTCCAAGACTGAACTTTGACAGACATACCGTATTCATTTCTAAAAAGCCATTATGGGATAGTTTAAACGAGAAGAATAAAATACCATCAATCTATTTACCTAACCCAAGAGAAGAAAACCACCTTTCAGAAACTAAATCAATTCCAGCATTATCAGATTGTCTTGTTTATTTTACTCCAAAATATGAAGTGTGCTATCAGCAAATTATACAGCAAGACAAAAAAATAAAAACAATAATTGTCTTCGATACAGAGGCAAGCAATATTGAGCAAATGATACTTGATAAACAAAGATTTGGTTTCAATTTAATTGTACTGTCAAATAGTCTTTCCCCTCAAAAAAACACTTCAATACCTAGTTGGAATTGGTTCAAAGAAGAAATCGACATAGTAAATGCAATATGATTAAATTCAGAAACATACCTAGTGCCGAAATAGAAAGCTTTATCGGACATCTTGATAACAAAATATCATTTCTCAATTCCGAGTTTGGTATCGAATTAAAATCATACGGTAACATTTTGAGAATAGCTATAAATGCAATTCAAAAGGATACAATTGAAAATCTAATTGAAAGAGTAAAAATAAACAAGGAACTTGAAAAGGCATTAGATAATGCAGGGGGCTACACAATTGATTTTCTAGGAGAAAATAATCCTAAAAATGAACTGCTTGAAATACTTGATTATTTAAAAACAAATTTACCCAAGCAAGAAATTTTAATAAATCACTTAAACCAAATAGATAAGAGGACAATTGCCTTTTTTGACAATAATGATATTGACTTTGCCACAAAGCACATTAAAAACAGAAGGGTAGATATTCAGCCTTTTTCTGCCTTAAAGAAATTGCACCTTGAAAACAGAACACTTGTTTTTCATAGTTTCAACGGTCAAAAGGATTTTGATTTACTATACAATCTTGATAATGAAGTAGTCCTTATAGTTTATAAACAAGAAAAAAATCTTTACTACAAGTATTTAGACCAAAGAAAAAAACTGATTGAACAGGAGATAAAATCAACTGACAGATTTTCGATTTGCGGAATTGAATATCAGGAAACTCGTAATTATTTGATTGATGTAAGTTCTACAATCAATGGGATTGTTTCAAGATTGGATGATTTGGGAAATAGAGCTTATGATGGTTACAAAAATGAATGCGATATTTTACTAAATGACAGTGAGGAAAAACTTGTTTACAAAATAATCACGAACCTTTCGGAATTATACCTTGAAAGTAACGATACGGTTTTTACGGAGCGTGGAGAATTGAATAAAACCTATAAAGTAAAAGTTGGCGATAAAATTAGGGTTTATCCTAAAGAGGAATTGGCTGAAAACTTATACCAAGTGGCGGTTGAAACTGAACCTGAAATTTTCGGAAAGGTCGAGGAACATTCTATTTTTTGGAAACAGCTAATAAATGAAATGAGACATAAATACGGGGATGAATTGCTATATCAAAAATTAAAAGAAAGAGGACTAAGAATATTGCCAAACACATTAGCAAGTTATGGCAAAGGGTACAGGAAATTTCCAATGTTTAACAATGATTTACGAGCTATTTTCAAGCTTTACCATATTGAAAAATCAGACATTGAAATAGATTCAATGGTTAGACCAATTTTCAAATCTAAAACAACCTATAATAGTACAATGATTGTTCTTGGACGTGGTTTAAAACAAGAGTTACGCTTGTTTTTAAAAGAAAATAAAATTGGCGAAATTTTACAAAAGCGAAACTTTAATGCAACTACATTAAAGACTTTTGTGGATGAGTATATGCCTTTGCATATCGTAAATAGCAAAGATGTTTTTAGTGAGAATATCGAAACATTGGACGAATCAACTTTACAATTAATTGAATTATGAGTGTAAAAGAAAATAGAGACATCTTAATCGAGCGAGTAAAAAAGGAAATAATAGGTCCAGGCTCAGATATTTTTCAATGTAGTGAGGATTTCAGCAATGAGATAATTGAAGGAAAGCCTTTGCAAAGATATTTTTCAGGAATTCTTTTCCCAAAGCAACTCCAACCTAATGGTAGTGATAATGGACAAGAGGAAATGAAAGAGGAAGACGAGGACGATTTGACTGATTTAACATCAGACTTAACTGATGGAGAAACAAAAGAAATTGAGTTTTTTGATGAAGAGGAGGACGAAACGGACAAAACAGACACCCAACCAAAATATACATCAAACACATTTTTTCCTTCACATTTTGGGATAACATTTGCCGTTGACAAAACTTGCAAAAACTTTAAAGCAACAATCAATTTTGGCATTTACAAGAAAGCTAATTTTTCGGAAATTAAAATTCCATATAGCGGAGAAGGAATTCACTTTTTGGAGCAATTCGGGCTTAGTAATTTTATTACTTATGATGCCGAAAATAAAACACTATCACAATCACAAAAACTTCAAAGAACTAAAGACGGAAAAATTACGCCCGTGTATCTACATTTTCAGGATTGTCTAAAATCATTAAGGCAAAATACTGATAAGGATTTTGCTCTCTATAAAGTAATTTCTAAACTCTTTTTCAAAGACAAATACAAGAGATTTGATAACTCAATTACGTTAGACATAAATGTTTCAGACATTGAAGCTGCTCCAAATAAGCATTTAGAATTGATTATTTCCGAACAGCCTAATTGCAACTTTGAAAATTGGAACAAGGAAATGAAAGAAAACCTTGTTTTCCATTTAAAACTATACTCCAACTACGCTGATAAATATTACATCAAAGCAGTAATTGAAAACAAAGTACAGATACCAAAGGATAAGTTTTCATTATCGAAAGAAAAAGTCAATCAAGTAAGTTGTTTTCAATCAGAGATTAAAATTGAAAGTGAAAACCTACTGCCGTTTCGAGATTATAAAACTCACTTATACAAAACTGACGAAGATAAAATGTTGGATTATCTCTATCGAGAAAAGCTTGCATTTGGAATAGGTCATAATACTTCTTGTAATTGGGAAAATGCACAATCTCCAAATACTCCACAATGGATAGAATCAACATTTTTACCTGAATATGATGTAAAAAGTCAAAGTTCCGATACAGACAAAATCAAAGGCGAAATTCTAAACATCAAAAACCTTTCAGTTTATAATACAGACACAAAAAGCATAATTGCAAATCTTATTAAAGTTTCAGAAGCCTATAAGAATTGGATTGAAGATGAACGCAAATCTGCAAGCGGAAATGAATTAGGTCTGAAAAATATTGTAAAATGCGAACAGATATACAGTCGAATAGGTAACGGAATAAAATTGCTTTCAGAAAATGATAATGCCTTACGAGCATTTCAGCTAGCAAACACCGCTATTTATTTGCAAATGTTTCAAACTTCACAGCATTTCAATAAAAAAAAGGAGGGTTTTGAAGTTTGGGAACGAAATGAAGTTTTGCAACATAATTTTCAAGATTATGCCAAATTAGATTTTCCGTCAGATAGAGTTCCTGAATGGAGACCATTTCAGTTAGCGTTTATTTTGCAATGTTTAGCATCATTTGTTGATGAAAATAGTAAAGAGAAAGAGTTAATAGACTTATTATATTTCCCAACGGGAGGTGGAAAAACCGAAGCATATTTAGCAGTTTCAGCCTTCTTGATTTTTTGGCGAAGAATTCAATACCCAACGAGTTATGATGGTGTAAACATCATCATAAGATATACGTTGAGACTTCTTTCTGCACAGCAATTTGAAAGAGCTTCAAAAATGATTTTAGCTTGTGAATTTATTAGAACCAATCACAAAGATTTAGGTGACAAGAAAATTACAATTGGTTTTTGGGTGGGTAAGCAAACTATACCAAATAGTCTTGCAGATGCACAAAAGAAATTACAATCTACTCAGCAAAAACTTAATCAAGGCAATACTTATTTAGTTAACCCTTTCCAGCTTTCAAATTGTCAATGGTGCAACACGAAAATCATAACCAAGATTACACAAAAAGACACTACTTACCAAATCGGACACAGGGTAGATAGGCAACTAAAAAGCCATTGTTTAAATGACGCTTGCAATTTTTCAGAAAAAAATGGAGGCTTGCCAATTGTTCTGATTGATGATGACATTTATTCAAAACCACCAACTATTTTATTTGCAACTGTTGACAAATTTGCTGCTTTAGCTTGGAAAGGAGAATCGACATCACTTTTTAATAATGGCTCAAACAGAAAGCCTGAATTGATAATTCAGGATGAGTTGCATTTATTAAATGGTACATTAGGAAGTTTAGTAGGTTTATTTGAAAATGCCCTTTTGGAAATTTGCGACAATCCCAAAATAATTGCTTCAACAGCAACTGTAAAAAATGTTGACAAACAAATATTGGGTTTATACGGTCGTGACGCAAGAGTATTTCCTCAATACGCAACAAATTCAGATGATACATTTTTCTCAAAAGTAATTGATGAAAGTAAAAGAAAATACATTGGCGTTTTACCTACCGGTAAAACCACAGTAGTTACCAATCTTCAATTATTAGCTTCGCTAATGTTTGCAAGGTTAGAAATATGGAAAAAATCCACTGATAAATCTGATGCCGATAGTTTTTGGACTTTACTTTCATATTTTAAAAGTCTTAAAGAAATCGGTCGTTTTTCAAACAAGATAAACTCTGAATTAAAGCCAATTATTAAGCAACTTCAAGTGAGATACTTAATTGACGATTATAATTCGGCAAATAATTACCTAAAACTTTCCTACAGAAACATTGAATTAACAAGTAGAATACCAAACGAAAAAATCAAGAAGAACCTCGATAAACTCGACATACAATTCAATGGCGATTTAAAAGACCATAAAGCCTATGACCTTGTTCTTGCAACAAATATGATAAGTGTTGGTCTTGATGTCGGTCGATTAGGAGTTATGATAATGAATGGAATGCCACCAAATACTGCCGAATATATTCAGGCAAGTAGCCGTGTTGCGAGAAAAAATGAAGGTGTTGTCTTTACACTTTATGACCCATTCAACAGCAGAGATTTGTCGTTTTATGAAGATTTCGTGCAGTTTCATAAAACATTTTATAAGCAAGTAGAACCATTGAGTGTGACACCATTTGCAGAAAATGCTTTAGACAAAATGTTGTTTACTCTTATCCTCGCCTATTTCAGACACACAACCCCATATACTAGCAACGAAGCTGCAAATTCAATTGTAGATGATAGAATTAAGAATGAACTCAGGAACAATCTTTTAACCCTTTTCCAAAACCATCAATTCGCTCAAGAAGATGTTCAACTCATAATGGAAAAAACAGATACCATTTTGAGAGATTGGAGATATAAAGTTGATGCTGAAAGAAACTTAAAATATTATTGGTACAATCATCCAAAAGAATCCTTAATTGTGCCTTTGCAAGAAAAGAAAAATGATGATGAAACCCTTGTTGCAATGCAATCAATGAGAAGTGTTGAGCCAAGTGCAGAAATATTAATTAGACAATATTAGAAGATATGCCAAACGATAAAATAAAGCACGGTAGAAGCAAGCATATATCAAACTATGGCGGAGTTGGTTCACTAATTGAAACAACAGATAATTCAATAATTATTGAAACATTTGACAATTGGGGCTATTCCGACTTAAATGAGAAATTAGCTCATTACATCATAAAAGATGATAGGCTTTTACAGCGACTTAAAAACAGATTCCTGAACCTTAAACATTTGGTTTCAATCCCTACTGATAGAGATTCCTTTTTACATCAAGTCAGACCAAAAGCAAACTATTTTCCCAAATGGTTTTATTGTACGTACTGTAATCGCTTTGCATCATACTTTGAATGGAAGAACAGATGGAGAAGTGCAGGGAAAAATCTTGATTTTTTCAATCCACCGAAATGCAGTAATAAAGAATGTAAGGAAAATCATTTGGAACAGATTCGATTTGTAATGACTTGTAGTAACGGTCATATTCACGATTTGCCTTGGGAATATTGGAATAATCGATTGGCATCTGACAAGAGTAATGTAGAAGAAAACGAAGACGACAATAAAAATGAAAAACAAAGTGGTCCTCAATTAGATTACACGAAAAAATGTTGCGAACAACAAGACTTAATCTACAAAATAAGCCGAGAAAACACAGAACTTTCAGGTATTTGGATTGAATGTAAAAGTTGTAAGAAAAAAGCAAACCTTAAAGGTATTTTCAATTTTGAAAAGAAATGTGATGGCAAAAAATATTGGTTAGGTCAACTTAACGGCAAATTTCACGAAGAAGAATGCGGTATTACAATGCAACCAAGTATTTCTGTAAAGCTAAAAACCAGTAATAGTGTGTATTATGCCAATACACTGAGCAGTCTTTACATACCTGAACTTCAAAATCCGCTCTCTACAGAGATAAGAATAGATATTGACAATATGGTAGAAAGTGAACAATTCACAACTGAACAAATTGTTCAACTAATAAGCATTCAAAAGAAAATTGATAAAGAACTTGTTTTGCAATATTTGGAATCAGGTGAGATAAAATATATTCCCGATAATGTTTACCGACAAACCGAGTACGAATATTTTTTAGAGAAAGAACAACCAGACAATAAGCAGATAAAATTTAGAGTGATTGACTGCACCGAACAAATAAATGGTTTCTCAAAATTGGTTAAGATTGATAAGTTGAAAAAAACAACTGTTCAGACATCTTTTACAAGGAACGAACCAATTGATATAGATTCAATCTTACAAGACCAAACAGAATACGAATATTCTGTTCAAAGACAATCAGTTTCAAAGAACAATTTTGATTCTAAAACTTTACCTGCTTTAGAAAGTTACGGAGAAGGTATCTTATTCATATTGGATAAAAGCAAATTAGAGCAATGGGAAAAGCAACAAGATGTAATTGAAAGAACAGAAAAAATTAAATTCAATGCAGAAAGTGCAGATTGGAAATCTCATCAAATTATTGCAAAGTCATTAACTCCAAGAAAAGTACTGATACATACACTTTCACATCTAATAATGAGAGAATTGGAATATGTATGCGGCTATCCATCATCTTCACTTTCAGAAAGACTTTATGTCAGTGAAACAATGCACGGATTTTTAATATCTGCATTTGATGGTACAGACGGTTATTTAGGTGGACTTTCAAATCTTTGCAACGACTTAGAGAACTTGAGAAAAATTATTGAAAGTTCAATATTCAGAGCAACAGACTGTTCTTCAGACCCAATTTGTATAGAATCTGAAGGACAAGGAGTAGGACAGCTAAATCTTGCAGCTTGCCATTCCTGTACTTTGACTCCTGAAACAAGTTGCGAACTTTCAAATCTTTATTTAGACAGAAATTTAGTAATACACAATGAATTTGGATATTTCAAAACAATGATAGACTAATATGCCAACGCTATTGGTGGCACATTTGCAAAACCGCTCAAGCCAACACGCAAGCCAAGTTTTGCAAAAGAGCCACCAAACCAACGCACGACTGAAAACAGTAATATGAAAGATAAACTGACAGACGAAAAAGAACACCGAAGCGATAACATCACCTATACGCAAGCAGGGGTTTCGTGCTTCGTAGGACAGGAAAGTGCTAAATTTGAAGTTCAGTTCTTCGTAGGAAAGTTTAGTGGTAAAAGTCCCTGCCTGCGTATAGCTGAGAACCGTTAGCAGCAACTTTATGACGACAGAAGATAAATACAATTTCATAAGTTATGACGAGTTGTTCAACGCAATTGAAAATGACTTGACAGAGAACAAATTCAAGACGTCTGCGGAGTTTTTAATGAGTGCCGTTACTGACTGGCCAACACTTAATTTACAAGAACCTAAAGACCTGATTGCAGAATTAAAAAGTGAAATCAAAGAGAAATTAACCTTCGACAATCTTGAAGGTTATTTGAAAAACTTAAAACCAAATACTGACGCTTGGAAAATGGAGGCGGTAACTGCGTTGCTTGAAATGTTTGACTTCGACAGAATTAATAATGACAGATCAATAGACCTTGAAATAATAGTTGACAAATTAACTCAACACTACAGACAGAAGTAAATGCAAATAAAAAATCCAACTTGGTATTTAAAAACTCCTTGTCCTTGCTGTGGACAAGGATCTCCCTCGTTTTGTATGTGTCCGACTTGTGGCTATCTGACAGTAATTTGCGAAGAGATGGGCGACACTTTTATTAACCCAAAGAACCTAGAATTAGGATTTACTGAAATTTGTCCCAACTGCAAACAAACAAAAACAGTAGAATTTGTTCTTGCTGACACTGACAATATTTTAAAAGCTGGTTTCACTAAAGACGATTACGAATGACAAAAGCAGCTGCTAACAGGCGTTTGGCAAAAAAGCGGGTTCAGTGCTTAAATGAAGCTTTGTGCTTCGTATCAAGTTCAGTGCTGGCAGACAGTTTAGTGCTTCGAAACCCGCTTCTTCGCCAAGCGCCAAAACGTTAGCGGTAAGCGTAGAGCGACACCGAAAATATTGAGCTTAAAAATTAAATTTGAAAAAACTGAAAAAAAAATGGATAAAACAACAATTTTAGGTTTAAGAACCACGATTTATAAAGTTAGTGATATTGAGAAAGCAAGAGATTGGTATGCGAAAGCATTTGAAACGCAAGCATATTTTGACCAACCATATTATGTCGGATTTAATATTGGTGGCTACGAATTAGGACTTCAACCAGAAGAAGGACAAACAGGCATAAAAATAGAAAGCGTAATTTCATATTGGGGAGTTGAGAAAATTCAAGAAGTTTATGACCGCCTTATATCATTGGGAGCAACGGAAAATGAAAAACCATATAATACTGGTGGAGAAATGATGACAGCAACGCTAAAAGACCCATTCGGAAATGTAATCGGACTTATCTACAATCCATATTTCAAGTTAAAAGAATAGTTTTTAGGACTATGAAAAGTAAGACAAACATAAAACTTCCGCTGACAGACCTTGAAAAAGCAAATTTGAGAAAGAACAAAATCAAAATTGCAGACATTCTTGACTTTGCAACAGACGAATTAGAAGTATTGCTTAACGCTACAACCGAACGAGCAAAAGAAATTTATGCGTTAGCAGAATTTCAAACTGTTCCGTCAATAGGAATAAAATTTGCCGAAGACCTTGTGTTTTTAGGTTACTATTCACTCAACGAATTAAAAAACATAGACGGAGCAAAACTAACAGACGAATACGAACTAAAAAAGGGGTTTTGGATAGACCCTTGTGTTGAAGACCAGTTCAGATTAGTAGTAAACTTTGCAAACACACACGACATAAAAAAAACGTGGTGGGACTTTACGGAAGAACGAAAAAAGTTTCGTATTGAAAACGGCTATCCAAAAAGCAGACCTCAAAAATCGTGGGTTGAAATAATAGGATATTCACAGAAAGTAAAAAACGCCTAACCGCTAACAGGGGTTTTGCAAAAAAGCGGGTTTAGTGCTAAATTGAACATTCGGAATTCTAATAAACATTTGTGCTAAACAGAACATTTGTGCTTCTAATTCCGCTTCTTCGCAAAGCCCCAAAACGTTGCCAGTAATCTTCCTACTGAAAAATCGAGTTGAGTTTTTCAGCTAACGGGCGTATCTTTGTTACGGCTCCTTGTTAAAGCCGGTTTTAGCATTGGTGTTTAAAAAACCCGACAGCAATCAAGGTTTGAATGTA
>Ga0210036_1002274_pt1 | contig 20576 bp, 11 predicted proteins | sample CryGeymeta201515_FD_185469 | JGI IMG/M metagenome (GOLD analysis project Ga0210036, IMG submission 185469) | Groundwater microbial communities from Crystal Geyser aquifers in Utah, USA - Crystal Geyser metaG 2015-15 (SPAdes) (version 2) | ecosystem: Environmental > Aquatic > Deep subsurface >...
CCGATTTCTCCCGATGTGTTCCTGTTTCTGAGTGGGAGACGGGATGGGGCATTTCGGGTCATTCCGGTGACGTCGGATTCGGGTCTCCTTGTCTCACGTTCCCTTCGGCTGGCTCTGAATGATAGACTACTAGACTACTACAATTATTGGTAGCGGCATAACAAAGCAGAAACAAAATCGAATATCTACTAGTAGTTGGAGGGGTTCACAACTTTGACACCCACAGAGTTACAACGGTAGCCAGTGGGTACCATTGGAACCGCTAGGATGGGGTGACATAGTTGATCACAACTGGACCACATCCATGAAGGACAGAATTGGCTATCTAGATTGGGTAGTGACACTCAACCCTAAACAGAGTAGGATGGAGGTCGGGGGTTGGTTAGCTGAAATTTTCCTTGGCTTTTATGCCCGGAGAAGCGTCAAGAAAAACAATGCAAGCGGTGGTATCGTTCTCGGACACGTTGTTATTACAGCTGCTGTCCTACCCACACGTTTGCACTATTATTTACGATCGCACCGATACTTTTGTTGCCAATTTGACAAAAAACATTCCCAGGGCTCGATTCCAGTCGTCGCTCAAATGAATGTTGTCTGTGTGAGTCCAGTCTTTGGAAGCTTCGAAGACATCAACGGTCGTGACATGGTCTCGCAATGAAGTAATGATACTGACATCATCATCAATTTGTGTGACGTTACTACCTGTTTGATCATGATCGGATGATGATACTGATGAAACAATCATGTCGTGGACGGCCAAATCGTACGCTCGTACACGCTCAACTGTCTGACACCAGTGAGGCGGAGATCCAAGGGGAATATCTGTATCATTTTTCCACCGAGGAGCTGCATTTTGTAACCAAACGATATGCCAACACTCCTCTTCCAACAAGAGCTTTAAAAACCATTGAACATTGGTAACGTACTTGGATATTGTCATGTTAGGCAAGGCCATGTCGTGTAATCCTGCCCGAACGACGCAAATGGACTGCACTCGTTTGTTTTCGTGTGTGTCCTCCGATGGTTGGTGCAGCAGCAGCAGCAGCAGCAAATGATTGTGAATATACGACAGAATGTTTTCTTGTGTAGTGTAGTGATCGGGTGTTTGAAGAACAACGTCACGAGCAAAGGACATGGCAAAGTAGCCACCATGCAGGGTGCGTCTGGGACAGGACGAAAGCGGTGGTTTTTGCCGGTTGACAAAGTCCTCGTTGCTATCGCCACTGCCGTCGTTCGGGATTTCGCAAACAACAAAGCCGGAACGACAGTTTTTGCATCCCAGACACGAAGTATTATATCCAGTACTCAACAGTGGACCTTCACCTGCTTCCGTACGAGGACTTTGTCGTACTTTGGGAAGAGGTAGACCATACGGGTCGTTCAAATCACATTGTTGATGTACGTGTTTCGATTGGCACGTTCGTGGTCGAAATGGGTTGCAGGAATCTTCATTTAATTTCGCAGCTCCAAGATCTACCATAATATTCTCCAATGATGACGTTTGCCAAAATTGTGCCACAGTAGAATCCCCAAAGAATAACCATCGACTCGGCACGGTTGTTGTACTGATCTCTCGATTCGATGCTGCCTGTTGATGAAATCTCTCAGCAATCAAACGCTTGCAGTCATTCTGATCGGATGGAGACCATATACAATAATTATTCGTCGATGTTCTCATCGAGGTTGTCGTCGCCTGTAGTGTATCTGTATGGTGGTGTATCGATGATTTCGGGATCTTGACTTCTTGTGGTGAGAGTGACAACAACGACGACAAAGGTAGCTTTTGGTTGGATACGACTCCTTCATCTTTATTTTTCATAATAATAATAGTATGATCATTAGCTTTCATTTTAAGATCTAGTGCGGGCTTATAACCTCCATCATGATGATTCTTACGAAGAAGAATAAGAAACACTATAATCAAACAAAAGATGACGAGCATCCAGGTGATGCCCTTTGTCCTGAAGACCCTTATTAAAGCCAGGCGGTCAGGAGGTTCTCCACTGCTGCTCCGAACGACTACCACCACCATGGCTTCTTCTTTCTTCGTCTGGCCAATTTTACGTTTAGCCCCCTTTGCTATCAGCACAAGGAAGAGTCTGTCATGGGTTTCATGTTCATTACTGTATAATCTACGATATGAGTAGTCTATTCTTTCACAAAAGTAATGTTTCAAGTTGGTCCAGAAAAAGACAAAAAACGAGAAATAAAACAAGAGAGAACGTTCGTTGTTGTGAAGTTGTGTATCCAAAATTATTATTATAAGATTATTATGGGAGAGCTACTGTGCGCTCCATGATGATGACCAGATAGATACTACAATAAAGTACTGTAAGTGTTTTCCACGCTGTCAACGGTTTGGGGTTTGGGGGCAGATAAACGAAATCATCTCTACAGCCGACCATGCTCTTATGGTAGAGTACTAGCTAGTGCTAGTAGTAGCCAATGCTGACAGTGCTGATGCTGCTGACGATGGCCCCAATGTTTGTTCCAAAGATGCCGCCAAACGAGCACCTGCCAAGGCCAGGTAGTGTTTGATTTGTATCCATCGTGTTTCGTAGTACTCGTCTGTTAAGTGTGTTCCCGAAACAACTTCGGACACATTATCAACATTGGCATAGGCCCATGTCATGGCATTTTCAAAAGATTCTTGGGCCCATACACTGGTACAATGATCGTACTGACTCGTATCGGTACATTTTAACCAGTCATGAGTACACAAATACAACTCTCCCCCTTGATGTTGTGGTTGTTGGTGTTGGTGTTGCTGTGTCGTGGTATGAATAATATATTCCAACAATTCATCTTCCAATAATGCACGTGATCCATTATACTTGGATTGAATGGCACGTATAATCATACTCGAATCCCATACAGCATGTAGTTCCAATGCGTGGCTGGTGTGATGATGACTACTACTACTACTAGTAGTAGTAGTAGTTGTTGTTGCTGTGGAATTCAATACGATTTTTTTGTCAAACGTCACAGCAATAGAATTTCCTCCACGATCGGTCGTTCGAGCACTGTGCAAGGGTTGATGAATATCTCCTACAAAATGTGTCAAAAACATGAGACTTTCTTGAATCAATGTAGATGGCATCATCGGTAATTGTTCTTGTTGTTGGTTGACGGTAGGAGTAGTGACGGTGTCAATGTTATTGTTGGATTTGGAATCCCAAATAGTCATCCCATTTCCAAACAACGTGAACCACCACGGAGCTGTCAGAGCCAAGCTTCCACGGAGATGATGATGATGATTTGAAAGTGCATCGTGTTTTTGTGTCGTGTGGTACTGCTGATGATGCTGATGATGGCGTTGCTGTTGCTGTTGCTGCTGATTCCATTCTGCTAAATGGTTGGTATAATTGACAATAGCTCCAGCGACACATGCATTCTTGCTACAATCTCGTTGGTACTCGAATCGGCACTGTGCTAACTGATCGGATGTTTCGTTATAGACAGGACAACCTCCTGTGACGACGTTATCATGAATATCAATGTAATGCAATACACCGCTCCAATGCCACTCGTGATGGATTCGAACTTGATCCGCCCAATCGGCCACGGCACCCAATGGAGTGTTGATATTATTGTTCTTGTTGTTGTTATTGACAGCATTCGTATTCGACATGATTGGATGATCGACCAAAATTTGACACACGATCGTTTGTGTTTCGTTGGAAAGAAGTTTAAACGCTAAATTACCGATCAATTCATGTCCATCTTTGCCCCAAGCCGAAACCACAGTAGTAGTAGTAATATTGTTTGGTGATGGTAATACTACGAATACCAACAGCAGCAACCAGAGGGGGGAAAAAGCGTCATAATAATAATTCATCATGATTCAAAATAAAAATTTAGTAATAAAAGTAATACTGTAGTGTGAAGAATGGGAAGATTTGGTTGTTGACAACCTTTATTACGGTATGATTATTGACTTTGTTATTATTTGATCGTGGAACCAACCACCTTAATGCTACTAAAATAATAATAATATATTATTATAATTTTATTATTATGAACGCGAGCGACACTCTGGTTTGGAGTTTTGGGGCAACCCAAAAAAAAATGATGGGCTTGGTCATCAGCAGAATTTCAGATTTTCTTGTAGGAGAGATTCAAAACGCTCTCATCCATCTTTCATCAATTATTAATCAATAAAATCAATCAATAATCAATTCAATATGAACAGAACCTTCCCTTCTGGGGAATGATGACTCCATTTGACTCACGAATTCGACGTCGTAAATAATAACAACAACAACTGGCAAGCCGGGCGGGTGACCAAAATCTAAAAAATTGGTGCTATTCCAATGTAAATTAGGTCACACAAAAAGAAATTACTTACTTCAAGTACCTAAAAACACAGAAAACACTTGCTTTTAATTATTAGTATTAGTATTTGTTGGCACCACATCATTAAATAGTAGAGTAGGAGACTAGCTACTTGTACGATCGAGTAGCAGTAGTAGTAGACTACTACTACTGTACTAGTACTCTGCTACCACTAGCTACAGTATTTTTGTGCCGAAATACGAGTAATGACTTCAAACATCCAAACAAGCAAAGCAGCAATATACACTCCACACTCCAGTGCGAAAGGCATACACAAACCCAACACCCAACCCAGAACGAGTGTAGTACGTAGTACTGAGGACTACTTTCGTTGAAACAAAGAAAATCAAAGCATCATCGTCATCATAACACAAGAAGAAACAAACACTGACAGACAGCGAACAGCCAGACTGAAAGAAAAAAAAGCTCCATTGTGAGACTAGCTAGTAGTAGTACTCTAGAAATTAACCAACCAATAGAACTAACCATGATGATTGGCATACTACTATTCCAATAAAGACAAAAACAGCATCAGCAAGCAAAAAACCAAAATACAGAGTGCGGGGTAGGGTTGGGGTAAAAGTACAGCGGGTAAAACAACAACCAAACAAACAAACAAACAAACAACATGGTGAACTTAACGTACATGCCTCGAGGGAAAAAGGCGTGCCTGTTGTTTGGCATTACGTGTGTGATTGTTATCGTTGGGTCGTTCATGCTTTTGATTGGTCCCGACAAGTCTCAAAACACGGGAGGGACCATCGTAACGGAAGAAAATGTCACCCAAGATGGAATATTCGATGCTACGTCCAGTCCAATCATCATGGACGTACCTACGATGGCACAGCCATCACCTGTACAACCACCACCACCAGCCCTTTCCAATCCTACAGTGATACCCATACCCATCGTCCAACCCACACCACGACCTACACCACTACTCTTGCCACCAGCAGTTACTGTGATGCCAATAAGAAGTAGCAGCCCTGTTTTCGTCGAACCGACATCTCCACAACCGACACAACCTTCCAGTGGTGCCCCTATTGTCACCATGACACCAATATCCATTCCTTCCGAGGAACTGTCACGGTATCCCTTTGCCATTGTTTACGAATGTGATTGGAAAGGACATCGGATCACACTAACGACCAAAACAGAATCAGACAATGTTGTAAACTTGTGCATCGAAATGCCACCACCACGACGTCCCGACACGGCGGCGGCAGCAGCAGCAGCAGAAACACAACCCGTCGAAATTGCCTATTTAAAGTGGTTTGTTTTTACTCGACAACCGTACGATACTAGCAGCAATCATGCACAAACGCCGACAGAACCATTGGAACCACTGATACAGCATGCCGTACTGCAAGGGAGAGCAGATCCTTTTGGATTGACCATACTGAATTGTCCTGCGGGGACAACTGTTTGTCGACTTGCTACGTCGATTCGCAGTGAATTTTTTACCCGTGATGCATTCTTAGTTGGCAAGGGAGAACTCATTTTGCAATTTACGGAAACCAACACCTTGGCAGGATATTCACCCATTACTATTTACTTTTTACTTTCGGACAGCAGTAATATGAAAGAACCTATCGTGCTGGGTCGTTCCGGAGCATCGTCGTCAGGGTCTGCTGGTCTTGTAGTAGACGCAAACAAAATAAATAATAAAAGTGGTGGTGGTGGTGTGCCGCCTTCAGAACAAACCAAGCAAAAGGCAAAGTCCGAATATACGGATCATCAAGTGAATCATATACGGCGACACGAACCATTGATATTTAACAAACCACCAACATGAACAAAATTCATGATTCAAGTTTTCATCCTGACAAAAAGATTTGTCACAGATATTTGTCATTAGCTATGGAAAACCGGCGCTGGCTCCAATGCACAAAACGTCACTCTCAAAATGGATCACGGATGATGACTATAGCATATTATTATTGATTTTTCAATGCTCATCTTGGTTCTTGGACGACAAGGACACCGCCCGTGATGTATGGTCGCTGGGACTGAAAAAAGCAAAAGCGTGGTCTCGCGACGTTCATGTTTTTTATCCTGGCAAGTACTTGACACCACTGGTGATTTAACTATGTGCCAGTCGCTTTCTCGTTTCGCGAGCTGTACCATAATAAAACCGCTGTTTGGTGGAGTTTGCAATCGCATCCTTCGCCACAAATAATATACTTCAAACGATCTTTGAATGTTCTGATGCCTTTAAAAAAGTGAGATGCACAGTGGAGGTCTTGGAGTAAGAGACAAGTACTGTTGTTGGAGTACGCAAGAGAGAGAGAGAGAAAGACTGCCCATTGTTCGCAACCCAACCCCACAGTTCGACGAAAAATCTCTTACCGACCATGAATAATAAGAAGAGCGAGATTTTGGTACCCATGATTTTTTTTCATGAAAGACAATTTTGTAAGGTTTCAGATTTCAGATGGATATTTCCTGACCAATGCTCATCACGCCACCAGGAGGAACAGACACCAATCATCAGATTTTCCCAATGAAAGTTTCCATATAAACGTCTTTTTGGGTACAATGACGTCTTTTTTTGTCGTCACATTTGGTGATTCAGGTTGACATGCTGCCATCGCAACTATTACATGCAGCTTGAATGCTTGTACTCCAAAAGGATAGAACGTTAGCGCCAATAGTATGAAAAAGATGACAATATTTCATTGTTGTTCTGACTGCTAGTCTACTCCCTGGAGTACTACTAGTCTGACTAGTCTAGTACTCTACTATTACAACCTACTACTCAACAATCTTGAATCTACTACCGTACTAAAGAGTAGTAGAGTACTAGCTAGTAGTCTACTGTACTCCAATAGTAGCGTTGACTAAGAAGTCTACAACTGTCCTAGCTAGTCTAGCTATCTGCCTACTATTGGTCTAGGATCTAGCTAGCTAGCTACTAGTAGTAGCAATCACAGTAAATCAAAAGAGAGCAATTAATTTGAATTAATCAAGCTGCATTTACTAGCGAAAAGCAATAGGCCGGGTGGTCGAGTGCATTCTTTCTTCTTTACTTTGCATGCCCGGGTGCAGCTAGATTCAAACATTACTATTGTTTGTTCTACTGCACGTATAGTAGTAGCTACTACTCCGAATACTCTACTACCTGGTAATAATAATATCCAAAAGAGGCATGAGACATATCTGTTTACAAGAAGCAAACAAAAAGTCTTTATGAAGTAGTAGACTAGTAAAGAATACATTTAGTAGTTTAGTCATGTATCATGACCGGACGGACGCTAGAAACCCCTAAAAAATATTGGCAGACTGCTCTTTGTTATCTATCGTTCCTGATGGGATATCTCATGACGAATACGATACCCTACGCGCCCTTCATGTCGGTGGATTTGCTTCCCGATAGGGCAACATCCGAAAATGTTGGCAAATATTCGGCCTTTTTTACCTCTTGCTTTATCTGGGGACGTAGCCGTAAGGTTCAACTTGTTGTTTGTTTGGTGATAAATGTGTTGTTCAGGGGCTAGGGTAGCTAGACTACTACTGATATTGTTTGTTTGGCTTTTTTTGTCGGCTTGAGTGTTGATTACTTCTTCCTCCTTCCTCGGAATTCAAAATTATCTCACACAGAAAGACATACTGTTGTTGTTACTGTTGCTGCTGGTACCTTTTTGGTACCTTTTCGACAGTTACCGCAATATTTTGGGGTCGAATGGCAGATACCAAAGGAAGAATGCTCGTGATACAAATATCTTTGTTCTTTAGTGCTGTATTCTCGATTCTCTTTGGTTTATCCCACAATTTTTTCGTTGCTCTGGCAATGCGCTTCATGATGGGATGTTTTTCAAATATCGACTCGATCATCAAGACACTAGTATCGGAACTTGCCGGAAACGATCGTGACTTGGAGGCCAAGGCAATGAACAATATTGTCAGCTTTTACGCCATTGCTAGTTTGCTGGCACCGGCGATAGGCGGTGCTTTGTCCGATCCTGTGAAGCAACATTCTGATGTATTCGTCAAATACCTACAAGACACACCACTGATTCCATTTCTTACTACCTACCGCTACATTTTACCGAATATTGTCGGGGCTGTTCTCTGTCTCATTGGCTATGTTATTACCCGAGTGCATTTAACAGAGACATTGTCCTCATTAAGCAACAACAACCTGCCAATCCTAGACGAAGAGAATCATAAAACTGTCGCTTCCCTTAAGGTCCCCTATGAAACGGATACTCTGCTGGTCTCGGAAAAGAAACACCCGAGAATGTCATTAGTAGGTAGCTCCTACTTGGAGGAATCGTTTGCGATGTTATCACTGGAAGCTTTTGATTTCGAATTCGAAGATGACATCAACGATGCCATTCGTACATCGTATATACTTTCTGACGACTTGGAAGGTGTAATAACTTCAGATGCGACACGAAAGTCTAGAGCCTCCAGCATTGTACGTCGCTCTACCCTAAGACCTAAAGCGGTTATTAAACGATTCAGCAAAAAACCAAAATTTGCCAAAATATCGGAGCGTTCCAACGAAGATGATGACTCAAGGGAACTTGATAATGTCGATGATGTTGACCGAGGGGCACCAACAACCATGACATTTCTCAAGGATGTCGATATACGAAATCACTTGCTTATTTATTGCATTGGATGTTTTGTCATGGCATTTCACATGGAAGCATTTCCTTTATTTTGCCTCTCCAAAGATGCTGGGTTAGGAGTGTCGGAGGATACCATTGGTAGCATCATGCTGACAAGCGGTATTATCCATGCCTTGTTACAGCCATCCATTTATGGATACATTTTTGCATCCGTAGGTCTCCGAGGATCCATCAAATGGGCAACGACGTGTCTTGTGCCTCTCTTTTTCCTTGTCCCCTTTGCTCTTTTGAGCAAAGATGTGGGACAAGACCGTTTGCAATGGAAGGCCTTGATATTTCTCGGCGTGGTGGTCGGCTTGGGACGTATTTTTACTGTCACCTTTCATAGCTCCATGTCAGTCTCTATGAATCATTTGGTGGCACCGGAATGCCGTGCTACCTTCAATGGCTTGCTGACACGGATTGCTGGAGGCTGCAAGGGCGCTGCACCAATCATGGCAGGTTTCTTTGTGTCTTGGGTATTTTCGTCAGGGATTGTCCCAGCCCACGGGTGGGGAGCCGTCGTATTATACGGATCCTTAGGAATCGCTGGCATCCTGTTATCTGCAGCGACCGTTTTCCTGCTAGGAGACAAGTTTCTTTGATTCGGAGCTCTTAAGTTTGATGCACACGGAAAGATACTGGAATGAAGAATGGTATTGTAGGGTAAGAGTCACAACTGCGATGGCTGCAAAATAGCGGCGGCAATTCTGAGATTAGTTGCGAGGAGGGGGGAACACGCGAGTAAGCACTTATCGCACTACTAGGCTCCACAGGCGAATTTTGGAGAACATTCGCGATTTAACGACTCTCTATTGTTTCTGCCGTAAATTATCTGAGATGGCGCCCTTCCGTGCATGACTGTGAAGCAACTCAGACTGCCTTGAGGATTCATGGGATACATTTCATCAACACGGAAGAGTTGACTATCTGCACCTTTCAAAGAGAGAATGACTGGTCTTTGAAACACACGGAGACTTTACTTGGAAAACCGACGAGAAAATGCGGCAGACTATCACAAAATACTGAAGGCTTCGAAGTAGTCGGAAATACACGTTCTTTGTTCCCGAATTAAGCAACGGATTCTACCGCTTAAATTTGGACACTATGAAAAAAGTGAAGAAACCGGGTTCTACGGACAGGCAGATCAGTTCGCAAAAGTGATGCAAGATGACGGCAGTCAATTCACTGACATTCACATTTATAGTGGTACCTGGACCAACATCTTGGAAGCCCATGATTATTTCTCGGAAATAACGGGGATTGCTTTTCCTTCAGATGGTACTCGCATTATCTTTGCTTGCCAACGCGATGGATGACTGTTGGAGGACTGGCGGAAAGATGGACTTTCCTCGCATGCTCGAAAAGCTCAATCTTCAATAGATGGCAACGCTTGCTTTCTGTGAATATTTTGTGGAAAGACAAACTCATTTTTCTTAAATAGATGTTGTAGCATAGCTAGGTATGAGTTATCTATCTTACATTTTCCCTCCAGGCACAGATGATTGTACAATCTATGTATGCCACGGATGATGCATGCCAATCAATTTCATTAGTACATGTTTGTCGAACCACTCAAAATCGTGACACTGATTAGCTTCTTTCAGTCGTTTTTGCTCCAATGCGGCTGGGTCGGTATTCAGTTCGTCGATGTATTGTTTCCACTCTGGGGGAAGATCATCTCGCGGCGTTCCATACTGTTGTCGATAGTAGGCGTCTCGCGCTGGATGATTTCCTACCCAAATATCAAGGACCCGTAAATTGTTCCGTTCCTTGATTCTTGCAAAAGCCGATCGCCGTTGCCAACCTTCGGCTTGGCCGTGAAAGTCGGCCCCTGCCTTGCGAATCAACGAGGGTTCCAGATAGGGTGGCCAGTGAGACGTTTTGCCCTGGTTGGGTTTGACGCGAAACATATGACCACTACGACTGCACGGTACAAAGACAATGCGTCCACCACACATCCAGGTTTTTAATGCTAGTTCAATATTTTCACTCCCCCACACGTACAATCCTTCATCGTATCCACCCAATCTCCAAAATTCGTCTTTTCGCATAGCAAAGAGAGCTCCTGGTCCGACGGGTGTCTCGTAGTAATGTCGATTGCTGGGTGTTTCTGCCATAATACCACCATGCTTACTGGTGGTTTTCCATTCTGTAAATCCCTGCTGGAGCCAGGTAAATCCAAAGGATTTGTCCAGAACTCCGTGACCTGGATCACCATTAATGTAATAATCTTTGGAACCGGAATCCGATATGACTTCCATGTACTGGATGCTCATAGTTTTGGGATTCTCTAATATAGGCAGGATCAAATGTTGATACCAGGTCGATGATATCATTTCGATGTGACTGTCGGTAAAATACAAAATTTCTCCCCTGGCTTGTCTGGCCCCGACCAATCGTGATCGAGCACAACCTTCTCGGTGTTCGTTTCGAATGACCCGAACGTTCGGGAGCTTGGCTAAATCGACAAACTCATGTTCGATTGCCAAAGACAAATTACTTCTTATAACAGCAGGATCAGCACCATTGTCATCGACAAGAATGATTTCTTCTAACAGATCGGGTGGCGTCCGAGCCAAGATGGAATGCACGCTAATGCTCATCCATCCTTCCACTTCATTTTGAGTAGTAATAATGACACTAACTTTGGGCATTAACGTTTCATTGAATCGGTAATGACCGCAAATGGGATGAAAATGTGATTGGAGGGTTGCCTTTTCTTTCTGGTTCTTGCTTTGCTTGCGTTCCAATTTATGTAAATTGCGAACGAAATTGGCGTTATTATTGTTGTGAGTGTTGGGAATGTACGTCTGATCAAACCATCCGTCGGCTTCAGTATCTTCCAACCACCAAGCGTCATTGTATATTGAGGTAAGAGATTTCTGTTCTTCATCAGACGACGTCGTCGTATTAGTAGTAGTACTCGTAATGGGCGTCGACAGAAATGCCACAGACTTGGAACAGGATGCCGACGGTGCTCTATGTGAAAGAAGTACTAAAGAAGTTAAGTAACAAACCATAACGAAACCGAACAATAGCCGAAGACCTGTCCAAACAGATTGTTGTTTCATTGTCTTTGGTTGATTTGTCTACTTTATTGATTACTCATCTCTGCGTTGTATAGATCACACCTTTGTGTGTTTGTTTTTATTCTGGGAAGAGTGTGAGAAAGAAAAAAAATGGCGTGATGTTTTTTAGTATCATGGGTCATTTTGAAATCTGAAAGAAATTGTGTTCCCATGTGCGACAAAGTAGATACATTTCATCGCAAAAGGATGGGGTTAAAATGCAAGGGTTAAAGGGAAACGCTGAAAATAAAGAAGCTCTAGATGAATTCGAAACTCACCAATGTGGCTGTGGCTACTACGCTACTACGTACTAGTAGTAATAGACTAGACTCGTAGGTCTATCATTATTTTGTTCGAGTCCGCTACAGTTTGGAAGTCATCAGTAGCGATCGCATTGTTATCGATGAAGGGTTGATTGTCTGTCTATAACTTTCATTGATCCCAAAGAGCGATCTGTGGGATACAGGAACTCGTAAAGGTTTCGCCATTTCTACTGCTCCAACGAAAACCATACTAGAGGTTTAGTACCTCTTGATCCTTATTAGCATATCGACAAACGTTTTTTTTTTAAATAGCACCTACGTACGGATCCTGTATTCATCAACACTTGGTACTACTACGATCTTTGGAGAAGAAAAAAATGCAACTGCGATGTTTAGGAATTTTAGGTTTTAACAACCGACAACCACAATTACTGGCAAGAACACAGGAACACACACATAGCGGCTAGAGAGCTCAGATTTTCGAGTATCGAATAGTCGTTGTTGCACATACACGTCTTATGAACGTTATTGAACGAAAAATGTGTGAAAGCGATATAACATAACGAGAATGATTCGTTTCCCCTTGTTCTTTTTTCTCAAAATGTAAGTTTCTGTGCTCACAAATCTTTGCGAATTATTAGCCCTCGCATAATTCGCTACCCAGAACAAATAAACACACACACAAAACAACAACACCAAATCAATCCATCAATCCATCAGCACGAAATAAAGAATCAAAATGATGACTCTCAACATTGAACGAGTCGTTCTCCTAAGTCTCATGGTAGTTGCTTTGACGCATGCCAGTGTTTCTGATACGAATTATCCACGCCGTCGTCTCAAGGGCGTCCACCAGAACTCGTCATCCTCCAGTCCTTTGGATGATGACAATGAATCGGAAGAAGCAACGAATAGCAGTGGATTCCAACTGTACGGAGGGGATGATTTCGAAATGTTTGTTGCTGCATCTTCGAATAATGTCACTTATAATGATACCAATACGACCACGGATGCCTTGATTTTTGACGATGGTGAGGACGATGGTGATGCTGATGACGGCGCTGATGACAAAAAAGGTGCGTTGGCCAGAGCAAAAGGCGACAACAACAAGAGACGCGAAAAACGCAAGGTCGACGAGGACGTGAAACTATCCGCGAAAGGAGCCAAAGGCGGCGGCGGTGGCAACAAGAAAACGGGTGACATGGATCGGGCCCTGAACGAGAGAGACCCAAAATATGTGGACGATCCGTTCATGACGGACGACGATGATCCGGCGCTCTTCACGTCGAACAATGCTTCTGCGTAGTCATCATGGTTCACAGGAACATGATTTATCGATTGCTTTCAGAGATACGATTAGCGCACTTGCTGATGAAATGTTCTAATTAACCTACCAATAGATTCATGTTCAAACCTCACCTCTAAGTAGTGTTAGGGCTTACTACGATGCACACCTCTTTACCAACCTAGATGTAGATGGCTGCAGATGGCAGGATGTGCTTTATTCTGTGGGCACGGCTTCGACAAAATGAACGAGAGATCGCGTTGCGTGAATCTTCACCAGATCAAATCCAACCTCGTTCAAAAGTTCCTCCCACATGGCGGGGGTTCGTTCCAAAGCATCCCCGAAAATGTTCATCATGAGCATGTCAATCTTGTACATGGCGGGTGGCACCCCAATAAAGTTACGATCCGGGATGGCACACTCGCCAATCATTAGAGTGGCATCCTTGCCATCCATTGCTGCGCGGATATTTGCCAAGATGGTAAGGACGTCGGCCTTGCCCCAGTCATGAAGAATGTATCTCATCAAATACACATCTCCGTCCCGAGCTGTGGGAATTGTCTCGCTGTTGAAAAGATCACCGCTTACCATTGTCAATCGCGTTTGGGTGCCATCGCCAAAAGCGCCACCTTGGCTCCACATCTCCTTTGCATTGTCCAGAACTTGCTCTCGATCAAAAAGGACTCCCTGCCCCTTTGGATTATTTTTCAGGATCTTGTACAGAAAGTGCCCACGAGACCCACCGATATCAATGAACCTCTTGAATCGATGAAATGGAACGTCAACTGCCATGGCGGCACCTCCTAGACCTTCGAGCGCGTTCATGGCTCGACTGAATTGTTCCTCACGTTCAGGATGTTCCTCAAAAAATTTCCATATCTTGCCTCCCTGATACTTTTCATCTCTATGGACTTGATTCCAGGGAATGTCAATAGGGTCCGGACCGAGCATTCGTTCAATGTAACCAAATGACTCGTACCCGTCTTGTACGAGATGACCCACCATACCTGCCATGGAATTGGGATGGTCCAACCGTAGCGCGTCGCCGAGAGCGCCGAGTTGACAAATCTGGGTTCGGTACTGCCGTTTTTCGGACGAGACGGATCCAACTTGGTAATGCCATCTGCAGCCATTGCATACATTATGCGTTCCACGCGCATGTAATCATGTGTCCGAGTGTGTTGTTTGGCGATCTGTGCAATGGTTTTGGGACCACCGGCCAAGAAGTCGGCGATGCCATACACCTGGCAAAGATGAAGCAATCTCGACGTCTTGTAGGCAAATGCAAAATCAATCACGCGCACCGGTGGCGGAGTAATGGCATCTGCCATGGAGCGCAAAATACCAGACAACATATTCAGAGCAATGAAAATCGGCCATGGAGGCGGAGCACTCCAATCACTTAGCAGGGCATCTTCCGAATGCACGGCCGGACGAAAGAAAATGCCCAATACGACAACGATAGCGGCGGAAAGAAGGATGCTCTTCGTGATGTTTGCCATATTGTTCAGTGCTAATACAAATTATTGAATTGAGTGCCCTTGAATTTCATGGTGCCTTAAAATTGCAATCGTTGTAGCCTAGTTCTTTGGTGTTCGGCCTTATCATTATTTTTTGTTTGGCATAGGAATCCTGCATACAACAAAATCTTTCTTGTTACTGTAATTAATCGCTCAAATAGTAACCTGTACTGTAATTTAAAAAAAAAATGAAAAATGACACTGGAGAATTCTCAGAATGATCTTAGTGCTAACCTTAAATTTAAAATCTGGCAGGCTCCACGTAGGCAGAGCTTCATGTACTCTCAAACCTGAAGAGTTCATGATGTTTTAGCGACATGGCAGGAATCTTCCTCCTCCAATCGTCGCTCATTCGAAGTGCGCGATAAGAGTTTACCGTTGATCGCAAACAAGACAGATAATATATATGTGACGTTGAGTATGTACTTTGAGCTCGGAGTAACTATTGGCTAATCAATCCATGGGCATTAACTATTCTTGTTGGTGGCAGCCAACTCTCCACTATTTGCCGCTTGCCACCGTCGATATCAAACATCCTTTGCACTGGTATACATCAAAGTAAATATCAAAATGAAAGCTGCTTTTCGTCTTATCTTCATACTATCCATTTTCGCCGAAGTTAAGTGTGCTCAAGACACATATAACGTTGTTACCCCAGTAAATAACGAAGGATCGCGAAAGCTCCTATGGCTGGATTTGGATATCACCGGAAAAATTTCTGATGCAATGTGGGCTCTTGTCGGGGGCAGACCAGCGGAACAGACGTCCATCACGGGTCCTCCTACGCCAGACCTAACCAACGCTCCAACGCTGCCACCGACCGCAACCCCCACAACGGCCTTAACTACGAGTCCGACCCAAAACCCCACCGTGAGTCCCACAATGGGTCCAACTCTTCCGCCTACTCCTCAGCCTACGGTGAGCCCAACTTCTCACCCAACACCAAATCCAACGTCTCAACCCACTACGGTTCCTACATCTGATCCGACAGTTCTCCCCACATCAGCTCCTACTCCAGCTCCTAGTCCAAACGCTTCGATGCAAGTTGAAACACAAGGTGATGCTGGCTCTCCTGAAGTTGGCAGCAATACCCTAGGCAATGTTTATGACGAGTCTTCAACGACGACGACGACAACGACGCCAGACAAAGTATCTCTATTACCCGGCACACTAGGAGGGGCTGCGAATGGTGAATTTTCGACGCAACAACAAGAAGAAGTCCCAGTAATAGAGGACAACGCCAACGGCAGCAAGGAGTCTATCTCGCCAAATGACAAAGGAGGCGCAGGTAGGCCCAATGGCAAACTTCGACAACGCGGTCTTCGCAAGTAGAAAACGACAACAAGACAACAATAGTATCGATGTGAAGTTGTAGTACGCCTAAAAGCAACCTGCTCATTCAATGACAGTTTATATGTGCGTGCGTGCGTGTGTGCGTGCGTCTTTCCAATATAGAGTGTTCACGAAAGATCTGTGTCAAAGCGACTAATCTTTTTGTTTTTCACAACCATACGATAAAAAACAAACATAAGATAAAAGTAGAATAAAATTCTTGCCTTTAGATTTACATTCATCGTACGAGGGGTTTGGTGATAGCCCACCACCGTGATGTCCTCGTTTTTCAAAAAGTAACGTAAGCAAGAAAGTTTTGTTTGTTCAAATTCAGTCGATTTCATTGATTTGATGGTACCCCCCCCTGAAAATCAATCCAGTGAATTCTCCCGAGGTTTCAGCATTCCAGAATCGCCGAGCTTTTGCTGGTCGGAAGAAGTGATGACACTGATTTGTGACGCAACAAGAGAGAGGCAAGCCTTTTGACTCCGTCTCGGGTGCAAATCAGGAACCAAAACTCCCAACAAAGCAGGCTTCAAAAGCGATTGGGAAAGAGAAAACGTTCAAAAGAAAATCTTGTGATATCATTTCAAAAGGTACATCCCATCAAAAACATCAACACTGAAAATGTTTCTTTTTTATTATTACCAACCGTTTCCCTCAAAGATCAGCAAATCAATTCGACCATCTCTCGAAGAACATGATCACTGATACATTGTGGCCCTTTATTTTTTCATCCATGAATTCTGGATGTCATTAGTAGCGGTTTTGATTCCCATCAGCGAGAACAGCAACAGAGCTCCTTCATAGTAGTAGAGTCTGATGAGAGACGATCCATTTTGGTCTGATGTTACTGGATCGATTGATCTCTCTCACTCTTCAGACAGTAAGAATAGAATGATAATTTTTTGCACGCAAAAAGTTATGAGAAAGATTTACTATTCGGGCTTCGGAGTAGATTAGTTCATAATTTTGTTTGGCAAAAATATCAATAAAACAAGAAAGATACGAAAAAAGATCCTCATTTTCAAAAGTTTGCCAGTTGTATCATCCGGTTTTGTTGCCAGATCTTTTGGTCTACTACACTGGTATGGTACACTTATTTCTATAATCGCTTAAACAAAATGGCTTTTCTTTATATCCTGCCGGAAAGATCCGCATTTAATTGTGAAACTTCTTTTATCCTAGACACTATTCAATTCTCGTGACTTCTGATCTTTTTGCAATTTTCGCCAGATCCTTTCACATCACCTGGTACATTTTGACCCTTTGTTTCGGTTTGACGAGAAGATCGCTCACCATAGCCACAATAATACAGTAATGATTATTCATAGTACCTTGTAAATAGATGGAAAAGGGTAGTCTAGTGGAATGTGCTGGCTGGTGTTGAACAATAGTACTCGTCTAGTTGACGTCTAAAATTGAAAGTAGGGACTCTAGTAGAAATCTTCGCACCAACATCTCGAAATGGGACTTTTACCTTCATGCGTACTACCTCTGAATGGTACTACAGTAGTACCAGGTACAGTACCATAGTACCAACGTGTTCCATTCAGGCGCGAATGACTTTATTTTTTTAAATTTTTTCCTGTGTCTAATTTTGCTGGATTCAGGTGAATTTCGACACACACTAGCTAGTAGCTATCATCAATACCTGGTACAGTAATCAATATAATTGAGTGTATTCATTAGGTATTGGGTCTATTTTGTTCATGATGTTATTGTATCGTTATGATTGGTTTGTTGGTTTTTTTTTTGTCGTTTGGAATTTATAAAATTCCATATAATAAATCGTGCCTGATAGCACATGAGAGAATGATCGTTCGTTCCTGCGTATACTGTTTCTATGTTTCCAAACCGCTTCTTCCATTGTACATTATTATTTTTATTATTATTATTATTATATTTTCCATTCGAAGAAGAAAAGAGATGTTCACTAGCAGCGACAGCAACCGCCAAACGTTGTCGATTTTGGTAGCAATCATAATGATTTTCGTTGTTGCTGTTGCTGTTGCTGTCGTTGCTGCGATAACAGATTTTATCATCACTGCTGCTCCGGCTGCAACTGTTGTTGTTGTTGTTGCTATATTTGCTGTTGTTATTGTTGTTGTCGTTATTTTTGCTGCAAATGTACAAACACACAGAACTTTGCAAAAAGTTCGTCATTTTCGGATTGCTTTGCAAAGAAAGCCAACGAAGATCGTGTGTCGAATCCGTAAATACCAAAGCTTTGATTTGTTCTACTGTAAAAAGAGGTGTTGGTGTTGGTGATTGGCTTTCCGCGGCGACTGTTGTTGTTGTTGCTGCTGCTGTTGTTGTTGTTGTTGCTGTTGCTGTTGTTGTTGCTGCTGCTGCTGCTGCTGTTGTTGTACTACTGCTTGTAGGATTATTCTTATGATCAGTATTTGTAAATGCATCGGTTTTCAACAGGTGTTGTACAAAATATCCACCCGCTGCAGAGTGACAGAGAACGTACAGTGGTCTGTTGTTGGACAGGTAGGGTGCCAGTGCTGGACTGCTCAAGGATCGATGCACTGTATCTGATCCATTGTATGACCCAAGGGCATTGGAATCCAAACACACCACAGCCAATTGAGTCTGAATACTATTCGTATTACTGTGTTGTTGGTGTTGTTGACTGTTGTTGATATTGTTGTTGATGTTGGTGGTGGTGTCATTTTCAGAGTTGTTGTTGTCATCATTGTTGTTGTTATGCAATAATGATAATAATAATGCACGATGAATATGATACACAGCCGATCCTTTTTCAATGCCCGATTCTATAGTGTGTCGCGTAGATAAAATCCCTGCTCGTGCCATGCCTCGACCATTAATAATTAAAAGCGTCCCATCAGTAGTACTGTCACTTAAACCAGTAGTAGTAGTAGTTGGTGGTGGTGGCGGCGGTTGGCTTACCAAGGCATGAACAACAACAACACCATCATCATCGTCATCATCATAATTGTTGTTCGTTTTAGTTTTTTTCCCCTTCTTCGTTGATGTTGTGGTGGTGGTAGTAGTAGTAGTAGTAAAAAGTGGTAATTGGTACATGTTGTAATCACGTTGCAACCATGTGCTCACCGTTTGTTGTACCAATGCAGCTACATACGTATAAATTTTTGGAGGAATGTACGTTTTACGATTATCCGTTGTAATCAATGCATCATCTGTCATACGATACAGACGAATACTACATTCCGTACAACGCAAATGTAATAATTGTTGTTGTTGTTGTATTCCTGTTGTTGTTGTTGCTGCTGTAGTAGTAGTTGTAGTAGTAGTAGTAGCTGTTGTTGTTATTGTTTTGTCTTTTTCGTTTTGTCGACTATATGATCCTTCATCGATTGTTGTTGATGACGACGACGATAATACACATAAGAGTGGTTTGTGCTTAGGACAAGGCTGATGGAGTCGAAATTCGAATCCATAATCCAGTAATCCGTCTACACCTGGTCGAATGTCATGTTGCTGTTGCTGTTGATGTTGATGCTGTTGCCTTTTGTGAATATCTCGGGAAGATACTGCTATGACAGTCGATGTGATTGTTTTACTGTAACAGCTGCCCATCTTTGCAAATTCATAACGTAAAAATAACTTGTTTGGCAGTTGTCTAGTAGTAGTATTTCAAAAGGGAATGGGAACAGAGTCCTCGCATTTATTAGTATCACAGGCGGCTGTGTGATTGGCAGAATTGATGACAGCGGCACGATGATGATGATTGATAGCTACAGAGCTACAGTTGCAAAGATACAAAGGTTCTCGTTGATGAAAAATAAATAAATAGGAGAGTTATTTTGATATTTTGATGTCAACAAGAAGTGAAGTGAAAGAACATTCTGATGAAGGGTTCGCGATTACTTTGAATCAATATAGGGATAATAAAAAATAAAATAGGAATAATGAAGAAAGATCTACTCCAACCCTACTGTAGATATTTCAGACACATCCAACTAAGATTTTTTAGTTTTCAAATCTCCCTTTCTTGTTGCTTTAGGGCGGAGGGAGTCAAAGACTGCTATGAATATACTTAATACCGAGTAGTACAACAGCACTAATATCGTGACAGCTACAGCTCTCTCTCTCTCTCTCTCTCTCTCTCTCTCTAACTTTTTATTAATATTGAAATGACCCGATTTGTTCTGCTTATCTTTTGT
>Ga0210036_1002283_pt1 | contig 20537 bp, 14 predicted proteins | sample CryGeymeta201515_FD_185469 | JGI IMG/M metagenome (GOLD analysis project Ga0210036, IMG submission 185469) | Groundwater microbial communities from Crystal Geyser aquifers in Utah, USA - Crystal Geyser metaG 2015-15 (SPAdes) (version 2) | ecosystem: Environmental > Aquatic > Deep subsurface >...
AAACAAGGAAGGGCCTAGACCTGGATCCAGCAATTGAAGAGACCGAAAAGAGCAGAAAATTTTGTCATAAATTTGCCTTTTCGTCGAATACGAAAGCAACTTTATATACCTAAAATAGTTTCTTAACCGCGCCCTCCCGCCCGATTGGCTACCCGAGTGTGAGAGCAACCCTAGCGGTCTGCCCTCTCACCCGGGCGCCTCGGAACGGAGAAAAGGTCGGCCCTAGTAAATTGCCGAGTTTCTCCAAACCACCCTACCTAGCCGAACGTAGCCCTAGAGAGCTGGCATAGTCGAGAGAACGCGGTAGCGTTCGCTCGTGAATGGAATGAATATTCATTATCCTTAGCTTTAATGAAGAAAGGAGGAGGATTCAAAAAAGTTGACGTTCATTACAACATCATCACAACATCGTGAAACAAGAATAGAAGATGAGCATCATTGCGTACGCCCACAAAATTAATACTGGAGTTGTTGAGTGACACACATGCAAAAACAAATTCTGAGAACAACACAAAGAAGTCATCTTTCCCACATCACAATCAACTAAAGGAGTACAAGCAAAGGTACACCTAACATACAACAACAACGACTACTATTATTATAAATAATAAAGAAATACTAAGAATAACAATAATAATAATAATGGGTGCTCATTGTTCCATTCACAATGATACTCGGAATGAAACTGTAATGGTATTCATTGGTGTCAATACCAAAGTTCTTCAACCATTACTATTGGGAATTACAGGTGCCGCTACGTTGGTATCTGGTGGTGTAGCGTTGGGAACAGTATCACCCGTCATTACAACTACTACAACGGCAGCAGCAGCAGCCACCGCAACTGCTGCAGCCACTGCCACTGCTTCTGGTGAAATTGCTGTAGCGACATTAACAGCAGCAGCCGGTGGATTTGTCAGTGCTTCTAATTACTGTTTAGATCGGTTCTGTTTAAAGTTGGTGCACGATTTGACCAAGGGTGGATACCATACGTTACTGCCAGGACAGACCTATACGACAACCTCGCGATCGATAACACCTGGTCTTAATTTACGTGCCTGGTTGGTACGCATCCATCGGACCTCTCACAGTATTGAAATTAAGCGATGCAGTGGGAGCATCTGGGCGGCATTAAAACCTGGAGAAACTCGTTTGTATCGAGTTCTGGATAAGGCCGTATTTCGAAGTTGGACCAAACATTATGAAAGCATTCCAACAATACCAAATACTATTCACAATGCTGATATTGATATTAATACTGATATTGATATTGATATTGACAGCACTACTGCAGGAACAGCCACAGAAGGAGAAAGAGTAGGAGAGGAAGACTCCCAATACGTGATGGAGGAAATAGATGAAGATGACGACGACAACGATTTTGTGGATGCTGTCGATACTGTTTTCGAAGAAACTAACAACAACTTAGAGAGTGAATCAGAACATGGAAAAAGTCACCATGTTGTTGGTGGTGCTGATCATGATGATGATGATGATAAGGAGGAGGAGGATGGTATTTCCAGCAAGCTCCAGAGAATACCAACAAAGATATTGACCATTTGCGAACCAACTCGTTATTCTGCTACTATCAATCATGCTGCTGCTGCTGCTGCTGCTGCTGCTGATTCTGCAGCTGCTGCTGATTCTGCAGCTGATGATGTTATCACCACGACAACGACAACGACAACTGTATTACCGATAAAAGAGGACAATGATACTGGCAACGATGACGAAATAAATACCTACACATTTTTAGAGTCGAAACGAACGAATGGACCTTGTACAACAAAAGTGGTCAAAGAATATCAACATCAACACGAAAATGATGCTTGGATACAAATTGATTAACATTGGTCCATTAAAGAAGAACAAAGTCGTAGTTTTTGAATTGTTGTGCGTTGACACCAAAATGGGAATGCTTCCCTGCCCTTCTTGATGAGTTTTCCGAGTGGAATTGAGTGGCATCTCTCTCTGTAACGATCCCCGAACTCTTTGGCTCTTGCTTTTTCTAGAGTATTTTGCCAACATAAAATGAAGAAAAACAGAAGAAGAAAAAAGATGGAACCAACAAACGAGCGCAAAAAACAACAAAAACAAAAAACTCTCACAATGACAACAATCATTTGTATTATTATTATTTTTTAGTTTGTCGGTAGTACATTGGAGCGAGATTCTCTATGCTATGATAACGACTAGTACTGAGAAAACCATTAGTTTGCAAGGCCGTCAATCCTCGACAGTTGTTTGTCACACACACACACAAAAGATAATAAGGAAAAATGTGGTATAGAAAAGTTGTAGAAGAATACCCATGCATGATGTTGGTGTCGTGTGCTTGTTTTATTGGTGAGAAAAAGCCATTGTAGCAATTCGGTAGAGAAAGTCAGCACACTTGCTCTGTGTATCTGAGTTTTTATTCTCAAACACTGGCTTTTTACCAGTAGTCTCGTCCCACGAGAAATCGTTTCGTTTCTCTCTTGCATGTCAGCATGATTTAATGAAATGACCCATAACTCCGCCGCGGCGGAGTTATCGGTCATAACACAAGGGTTTGAGTTAACGCTAACGCTAAAAAAAGAAAAGAATTGAACTGGAGTGGTAGGTCTAATAACCTTACACGAATCCAACGTAATGCTAACCCAGCTGTATTTAATGTTATTGTTTTATCAAGTATCATGATCATGACCAAAGTAGTTTCTAAATTAGCAGCTAATAATTCTGGTGATTTTGTTCGACCACCACCACCAACATCACCGACAACAAAATGTCAGGATCAGCTGCACCAGCACCAGCAGCCAGTGGCACGAGTTTGGATCCGTACTACTACTACTACTACTAATAATAATAATAATAATAATGCTGCTGCTGAGGAGGAGGAGGAACATTGTATCTTTGGCAAATCTGTTTTTGATGCGTTGGGATCAACGGCAGTACTACTATCAGCAGCAGCAGGAGCAGCAAAAAATAATGATGATACAAGCACCACGATGGAAGCATTGCATTATGATCGACGAATGGTACATTTGTTCGAAGACATCACGGTAGGCAGTCCTGGTACTAGTAGTGCCAGTACTGTCAGTACAAATACTACTTGTACTAGTAGTAGTACTAGTACAAACAACAAAAACAAAAGCACTACTACTGGTGAAGGTTATCGTGTTGTGTTGTCTCCATTTGATTTGAGTTTAAAGAATGACATGATAACAGCACATCCTCGAAAATGGTCACCGCCTATACCATTGGGACGATCACGGTGGTATCCACCTTTAAATTCTACGGCATGTCCAGCATCAAAAACAACAACAACAGCAGCAGCAGCAGCAACAACTGTGTCACAAAACAACTACAATAAAAACAACAACAAGCCTTACACTGGATTGGCTGCTGTGGGTATTGTCTTGGACCCTACCAAAACATATGTTCTTTTGACACGCCGTCCAGCATTTATGAGATCATTTCCTGGTGCATGGGTATTACTCGAGTACCAGGTGGTGGATTTGATGCTACGATCGATCAATCATTACACGATACACTGATACGTGAATTACAGGAAGAAGTTGGTATTTCATCGAGAACAGCAAGGATCAAGCGTTTGTCACTATGGGAATCTTGTTATCCTACTAGTACCAGTAGTTGTACTCGGAGTAGAGTGAGTCAAGGTCCTATCATTCGTGGACATTACCTCGTGGTGTTCTATCAAGTAGGACTGGATGAAGCTTGTACGAACAAACCTGAACATGATGATACAACACCGTCAAGACAACCACAATCACAGTTACCACACCTTCAATTGCAAACGGAAGAAGTAGACAGTGCCATGTGGCTTTCAGTGACTAGTTTTAGGCTCATTGTAAACAAAATGAAACAACAAGAGGACACTAGTAAGAGAAATGATAACGAAAAGAAGTCCTCCCTTCCATTGGTACCTATTATTCGTACCAGTAACAATACGGCAAGCACCAACAAAAACAACCAACAAGAATCTGTTTCACTTGACACACTGGTAGGCATTTATCCACAACCAGAACAGAATCATTACCATACACACGACAACGATGGTACGAATGACAATACAGCGACAACAGCAACAAGAACAAGTTCAAAGGAACAATCACAAGAATGGTGTGGCATTGCTCAAGGGAGTTTGTTTGCTTTGGAAGGGTTGTTAGGACAACAGCAACAGCAGAATTCCAAAGAGTGCAAGGAATATGAAAACCATTGGTTGTAACAAAAAAAAAGGATTCATCTTTTTAAATTTTTTGTTGCTGTTGTTGCTGCTGCTGCTGCTGGTGGTGGTACTGTTCATCGTCGTCCCCCTTGTTCTCCTCAAGCAAAAGAGGACCAGTGGCAGCTACATCTTCAGTAAACACTTTTTTCCAACCGTCCTTGGGCGTAATGACGTACACATTGATATATCCACCCGAAAAGGCATCACGAAAGGTTGCATAGCGAATAGCCTTAATGCCCAAAGCAACAGCTTCGCTCTCGGTCAAATCTTGTCGGTATTCCGTATCCAAAATAGCCAAAGCAAATGTTGATCCAGATCCAACCGAAAACAATTGACCTTCTATTCGAACACCACTATTGTCCACGTAAAAGATTTTGGGCAGTGAACACGCGGCACCACCACCAGAAGTAGCAGTCGAAACAGTACCGGTAGCATCAAAGTCACCATTATCATCATAACCGACAATCATTGTTCCCACTGACAATTGTAGACTTCGATTCTGGTACAGCATTTTGGCCAACAATTGCGAAATTCGAGCCGTAGACATTCGTCGATTCGTGGGATGTTTCAATTCGTATAATTGCGCCTCCGACCTCAACAAACGAATCAAGTAACTGCAATCAGCAGCACCACCTGCCATGGTACCTAATACATGAGAATTAATAGGCAATACCTTTTGAACCGTTTTAGATCCCACAAAACTTCCCAATGAAGCACGAGAATCCACTGCCACTACCGCACCACCTTGAAACACAAAGGATAATGTTGTTGTTCCGTGTTCAAATTCCAATGGCGGAACGTTCGTACCCGCATAAAATTGATGACCACTACTACTGTCGCCAAATTGAACTTCTCTTGCATCGCCTCCTCCTCGTAAACCAAAGAGCGAATTCGACAAGCTCACAGTTGTTGGAAGGGTTAAATACGACATTGGTGGATTCAAGTTGCTCTTTCGTAGCCACAATGTTGTAGTACCAGCAGCAGCATTGACACCGGAAGCAAAGAATACGGCAGCGGTTGCCAAACCAGCAACGACGAGCTGGCTTCGATTTCGTCCAGCAAATTTTGTCCCATGTAACTTAAATTTCGCACGAGATACATCAGGAGCAGCAAGAGTGAACCTCGACGAAACGTTGCAATGGGGTATCGGCACGGTCGTCATTGTCCTCTTGATGGTTGCATTCGGAAAGATTCCGTCGCTGGCTGAAGAAAGGAGAGCATTACGGACTGGATGCAGACAGGTGAATCGATGATTGGTAAGCCTCTTTAGTTGTGCTTGCGGGGCACTAGCTTCTTTCTCATCCAGCATTGCCGCAGAAGAAATCTGTCTCGATTGAGATCGTTTAGAAGTCTGCTTACGGAAAGCGTTTCTTCCTTTTCCCGTGCCCTTGTACGTTTTGCCGTTTTCGGAACCGTTACCAAATCGTCCACTTTCGTTCCTGCTTTGCTCTTTCTGTTGCTCTTGTGAAATACGAACTTTGTAGGGATTCTTTTCTAGCAAAGCGGGCACCCCAGAAAGCCGCGGATCAGCCTGAGGTGGCGACCAGAGAGTTGCAACTATCGGAATTTCAATTTCGCCTTTCGCAAAGGTTTTTACCTTTGTTCCACGGGGCATATCCCGCAGCTCTTGCAGCGGACGAACGGTCAATGTAATGTCTTGGTCAGAAGACACGATCAGACCTCCGGTTCCAGTCACGCCCTGTCCCTTTTCGAATTGATGGACGAGTCTATCTCGACGATCAGCCCATTCTATGGACTCCCTCTTGGTCCATTCTACAGGTACTGTGCCCTTGCCACGCATACTGTGAGTCTCGTTCGACACTGAAGTAACGAATGCTTCCGTCAAGTGAGGATAATTAACCCAAACGGTCGACCCGATCAATGTCTCGCCCAATGACTCGAGGCTTGGAAGCTTTGGCATGGCTTCACTGTGTTCTAAGCACGCTGTCTTGTAGCGACTTTTGAGACCGAAAACATCGATTCCCAGGCGGCGACGCCACAAGCTTCGAATAGGAGCTGAACGAAGAGTAGGATAGCCTGGCAGCGGCACGATCGTACCTGGTCTAATAATTGGTTGAAAGCCACTTATCGTGTGATTCCATTTCGATTCGCGAAAGCTTTCAACGACAATACCAGTATCATTTTTGGCTATTTCAGGCGCTGTTGGCAGATCTGATTCCACGTCTTTTTTCCTGTTGTGATTGTAGCAATATTGTTGATAATCTCCCGCGAGATTTTTCTTGCATTGATCGCAGCCAACTCCATTCTTCTGGGGAATGCGAAAAGCAGAGTATCCATCATCCAGTGCGATGGCATGCACTTGTGCAGTATTTTCCGAGACAGTATCGCCATGTTTTGCTACGCCTCCAGGTGATTTTTGCTTAAGCACCATGAATTTGTCGTCGTCGTTGAATAATGGAATTCGCGAGTCATTTGTAATGGTTGCTGACGACATTGATTGGTTTGTCATAACAATGGCATGACCTAGACTGTTCCGTCGTTTCTCTTCTGGTGTTAGTCGACTATTAGTAATATCTTTGGTCTGTTCCAGTAGTCGATCCGTGTCAATGAAGTTCAACAAAACAACGGCTTCCCATGGCCATCGCTTTCCGTTCATATCCACGGTAAATGCCCGCGGATAAAAGTCGATCAAAGGAGAATCAGGATCGGTCATGAGATGCCGATAGGGCTCTGGTAGGACGTGTGCCTGTGATGGTGGCATACACGACATGAGTTGCTCAAATGGCCGCAAAGGCTCTCCGAGTTGACCGTCGAATGATATTTCACTGAGCATTTCATCAATGCCTTTCAAGTCGCTGATCATGGGACCATAATGATAGGGGTAATACCAGCTCCAAGAGGCACATCCCTGGAAATAATACTTTAGGGTCCATACCAATCCGGTGATGTATTCCTTTCGAAGCTTTCGATGTTCCTCGTGATCAAAAGGAGTGAACTGAAATTTGTCAAAGTAGTACCGTCCCTTGACATCCTGGTCGTCAATGTGCGTTGAAACATCCTCTGCATCACCACCTCCTTCGAAATTATTGGAAAGAACGGACTTTTTCAAAAGGTTTCCCAGTCGTTGGGAAAGGCCAGGGTCTACTTGATCTTCTTTTTCGTGACTCGGTCTAAAGCCGGTAGCATTAGTGTTGTTCAGGTCTTTGTATTCTTCTTCTTTCATAAGACTGTTGTTGTGTTGACCAATTCCCTCCATCATCATTTCTCGGAATTTGGCGCGATCAGACTCTTCCTTTAATCGCAGCACTTCGTCACTCGGTAGGGTCTCGGTACCGTATCTGGAATCCAATTTTCGAATCCTTCGTTTGGCGTCTTCCTGGTCTTCCTTTTTGTTATCGTAGTAGGGACTTTCAAAGCTTCCAACTTCGGTTAAAAAGTCTTCCAATCGTTGTCCGGAAAGAATCGTCCCGGCATGTGTCAGATAGGGATCTAAACCCGTTTCGGTAGCCTGCTGGTACCATTGTTCCCTCTGTTCACGGTAGGTGTACCATAGTAGATCAAAGGCTTCATCAGCAATATCTAGGGCCGGCATGGCAGGTAAAAAATCATTTCCCACAAAAAATGTCATAAAGACAAAATCATCAATGGTCCGTTCTAAATCGAACGGCGAATCAGCCACGACGTTGGACGTTTCAAAATCAAAAGCAATATAATCACGCAGGACGTTCATGTGCAGAAATTCAAAATTGGGATTGTGAACGTAATGTGCCACTCCGGACGCGTTGTTGCTGTTGTCGGACTGTCGTTGTCGCCGTGATTGATCAAAAATGACCTGTTCGCGAAACAATACCAAATTGGGTTCGTGTGTTACCAATCCCAACATGATGAGATCACCATCCTGTCCCTGAATACAATGTCGCAAGGTGGGAGAATAATCCGCCCGTTGTTGTTGCATTCTCATGAAATCCATAATTTTGTGTTCTCCTTCTCCTGGAACGTTACTTCCGGAAAACACAATGGTCAAATGTTTCCACTTTGGATCATTGGCGAGCTTGTTTTGGATGAATTTTTCCATGTGCTCTGTAAATTCTTGAAAAAAGGGAGTTCCGGGAGTGATCACATTGGAATGAAACTTGTACGATTCTTGCTCTTGATTTGAAGCAGCAGTTGTGGTAGTAGCAGTAGTATTAGAAGTGGTAGTGGAAGCAGAAGAAGCATTTGCATCAAGATTATTCGTCTCTTCCGAATAATGATGCCCTCCCAAATGCGTTTCAAACTTTCCAGCAAACCTTCCCGGTTCTACCTCGGTCAAAAGTCGTCCACCTGTAAAAGCACTACGATCCAGTTTTAGCGATAATGATGACGATGATGTGCTTCCATTATGGTCACTACCATCCTGATAACGATTCTCATCTTCGTGGTTGAATTTGAGCAACTGCTCTTCTTCTTCCTGCTCCTCCAATTGACGTTGCTGCTGCTGTTGTTGGAGTGCGTTTAAATGGGCATCGTATACTGTTTGTTCAATTTCTTGTCCTGATCCAGTCCGGTACCGTCTTGCACGTTGCTGATTCAATTTGGCTCTGGGTGCTACACCATCAATGGCCATGTACACGAGTTCTGTTGGTTGTACAATATCTTCCACAACTCGTTCTAGATAGGTACAGACATTGTGAAAAATTTGTTCGTGTGTAATATCCGTAACAATCATACCACCATCTTCATCTTCACTATTGGCATGACTACAACCATGAATGATACCATTCATATCAATATACAATCGATCTACCTGTGGAGGTAAGGTTGCTGATTTAAGTACGTCTCTTTGAGCAATAGGATCTTGTTGAAAGAACAGCGACAGATCTTTCTTGGTTTGAGTTGTTTGATCACCTTTGGTTCCCGATTCTCCTTCCACGTCGAGCTTAGTAGAAGGAGCATAATACCGTTGATTGATGAGTGGATATCGTTCCGATAACCAACGAAAGAATTTGGGTACTCCCATTTTTTGTCATAAACTTGTAGAGTATATGTTTATGTGTATGTGTATTTGTAATGTGATAACTACTAGTAGATGTGATATGTGGTATGTAATTAGGTGCTGAATGGTTAAAAGAATTGTAATAATATGATAAAATAATAATAATAATTGGTTTGCTCAGCTCTAAATTATTGTTTCTCTATGGATTCATATTGGGATCTTGCATTTGTTTATTTTAGTTCCTTTAATTTTTAGTAATTGTTTTTGTGGTTGTGGAGAAGCAAAAATTTAATACCCTCTAGTCTAGCTAGTAGTAGTAGTAGAGCGTAATCATCCAGATGGGATACGGATGTACGATGAGTCATGAGTGCTTCGGTCGATGGATGGACGGAAGGACGGACGGACGACGGTTTGAGCCATAAAATAGAAAGAACAAGAAAGAGTAGCAAATAAATTTAATACAGTACTACTCGAGTAATACAGAGTGGTAACAATAATAAAGTAATAACATTGGTACCAGGTACCGTAGTAGTCATTCGCAGCCACCAGGAAAACTAATTCTCTGCTTATCATTGTCATCATTATCAACAGTTTTCACTACCATTGCCCCAGCTGGATATAACGAGAGAACAGTAGTAGTATAGGCATGCGTTAAACATTTTTTATTTTTTTTCAGTGTTCTTCTCAAAGAGTTTCTGTCATGTGCATCAGAACAATATTGTATAAATAATAAATAATACGCACTGCTGTGGCATTTCTTTTTTCTACAAACGACGAAACGAAACATGATCGATGGGATTTATCTTGTTTTCTTATAATTCCGTCCAATATCAAATATACATTCTTTCTTACGGTATCTTTTGCTACCTACCGTTCTTGTCTGCTGGTGGCGCTGTCTCCTTTACTTTACTTTTGTTTATTTCTTCAGCAGTTGTGGTAGTGGTGGATGTGGTTTTTGCAGTACTGTTGCTGCTGTTGATTCCCATGTTGTTTTTGTTATTTTTCTTGTACAATTCTTCTTGTTGTTTTTGGTAGGCCTGTTGTGCGGCCAAAGCATTGTCACTGGCCACTGGCTTACCTTGACTTTTTCGATACAACACCCATGCACCAGCAGCTCCGACTCCCACAAAAACGAGAGGAATGAGAAAGGTTCGTCTTTGTTGATGTTGATACTGATAAGATTGAAGTTGATGCTGGAAGAAGTGATGATTTTCACTTCTTGAGTTGTTTCTACTAGTAGTAGTTCGACGATAATGATGTTGATCTATCGGCCACCAAAGAGGAGGAGATGAGGTCAATGTCGAATACGTCTGATACTGATACCGTCGATGGAATTTGAACGGATGAGCCGGATGACGGTGATCGTCATCATTGCCGGTAGTACTATTACTATTACCAAAAAAAGATCTCATTCGAGGAAAATGATGTTCGAATGTATTACTAGGATCACTAGCAGTATTACAACCTCCTGCTATTCCTCTGCTCATCATCGCTCGTACTCCTCCTCTTCCTCCCCCTCGTACTCGTACTCGTACTCGTACTAGTAGCACAGATCTACTACTACGAAAGACCATGCTCATGGCAGTCCGTATTGTCAAAGTCATGCTTATTTTCTGCTTCTTGTATTCAACATTCAACTTGTTGGTGGCTACTCTGGTTAAATTATGGTAAGAGAAAAGTTTCAATAATAATGTATAATGTATAATAACAAATATTGTAAAAAGTAAAAATAATAAACACGCACAACAAATTAAAATAAATACTTCGAATATCTATCTGATCTTGTTCTCTACGTACTACGGAGTACGGTACATTTTTTCGACAGAAAATCTTGGAATGTCGTAGTATTTTTTGTGTTTGCCCGGGTGGTAAGGGTGAAGCTTTTATAAAAGAAGCAACACTAAGTACGGAGTACCTCAATCTCCTCAGAGCCATTGATTTCGCATTGGGGTTCGAGATACAAACAAATAATATTCTACTACCAGGTAGTCTAGTCTAGTCTCTACTAGTAGTCTCTAGTAGAGTAGTAGTCTACTACGGTACCTTGTATCTTCCCATAATAAAATGCACTGGTACCACTGGTCCGTAAGTAGCTAGGACTACTGTAGTCACTACCGTACTTCACCAGGCAGTAGTCTAATAATAGTATCAATTTTTTTTAGTAGCAGTGACAGGATGGATATTATTATGTTGATGGCAAATTATTGCAACCACAACCACAGGAAAGAAAAAGGAAAAGTAATAATAATATTATAATATTATTATTAAACAACATACCAGTAATTGTCCGGATAGTTTTTATTTTTTTATTATTACAGTAATAATTATTCGAGCTACTGGTACCAGTAGACTACTAGTACAGCACACATTTGAATATTACTGTATTTATTTTTATTTTTATTTTTATTTTCCCTTTCTCTCCTTTCATTTCGGACTTCAAACATCGGACATGAAATTCACTAAGGAGCAAACTGGTTCTGTTGGACTGTTCTTATCCTTCCTCTGGTGGTTCTCGTGGGTGGAACCAACCTTAAAAACCTCAGCCTTCCTTCCGAAACCGTCCTGTCTCTGGACATTTTCGAAACACAATACTTGGCAAACATCATCCTTTACATCATCGTCATCGTCACCACCACCACCTACAACACATCGACTTCAGGTACTAGTAAGCAGCAGCAGCAGCAGCAACAGCGATAACAACAATGTCGATGATTACGATGCCTGGGTAGAAGCGCTAGATCCCTCGGTTTTTGATGGAGCTGTATTTACGGAAGATGATCCCACTAGCAGTACCAAGAAGAACAATGATGATTTCAATCCACGTGGTGGTGGTGGTGGCGGTAGTGGTCGTTGGCAAAATAATAGTAATGGTGGAACAAGAACAAAAAGAGGAGCACCATCAGCAGCGACAGCAGCAGGAGCCATCGGACACGATTATCAACGTGATTACAATGTCGATAATTCCAACGTTGACGAAGGTGCTGTTCATGCGCTAATATCCGAACGATTACAGGCACGAAAAACGGGACAATTCGAAGTTGCCGATGCTATACGAGATCAATTATTACAAGAACACGGTGTACAAATCAAAGATAAAGAACGATTGTGGCGCACGGGATGTTCAACATCTGGATCTGGACAACGCTGGGGAGGAAATAATAGTAACCAAAGAGGAGGACGAGGAGGAGGTGGAGGACGAGGCCGCGATGGTGGAGGACGAGGACGAGGCTATAACGTTGATGGTGATGGTAATGGTGACGTTTTTGACGACCGTCGTGGAGGAAGGAGAGACAGAGGAGGCAGACGACAACAAAATTTTGGACCGAATGGTCACGATTACTGTTTATCTTCCGATGCGGGACCTAACCAATCGGCATTGTCCGAACAGGACATTCACGACATGCTCGCAGAACGATTGCAGTGCAAATTAGCACGCAATTTCAGAGTAGCCGATGCTATTCAAAACGAACTGTATCAAAATGGAGTATTCGTGCACGATGGAATGAAGGAATGGAGAGCGGATGGGATCGGATTTGGTGACGCGGGTCGTGGTGGATCGAATGGTACTGGCAAGCCAGGAAGGGAAGCTGGATCCAGAGCTGATCGCATGGTTGGTCCTTATGTCATGTCGCAGTATTCACAATCCCTCTTGCTTACGATCAATGATATTGATGACCATGGCGATGATGATGATGATGATGATGATGACGATGATGCCAACCGAGATGAAGGTGCTCTGGAGGCCGCAGAAGAATTAAAGATGCGCATTCAAGAAATGGTGGACCAAAGACTCGATGCACGCATGGACCAGGATTACAATGTGGCAGATGCCATTCGAGAAGAACTCCGCAGAGACTATAATGTCGAAGTGGATGATAGGTACGTCTTCATACATACAAAGAGTGCAAGGAAAATGAGTCTTTGATTCACGCGCTAACAATGCAATCTCTACGTCACAAGGAAACGAGAATGGTCCGTAGGCGGGGTTTTCGATAAGCCTCCAGGTCCTCACGAAATGTCAAAATTCTCAGAACCATTGGAATCACTCATTACAGTTGAGCTAGGTGACGAGGTAGACGCTGATGCAGTAAAAGCTCTGCGCGACAATATCGAAAGTCTTATTCAGGAACGGGATGAAGCAAAGGCAGTCCGGGACTACAATGTGGCCGATGCGATACGAGAAGATCTCCGCGATATGTACAATATTGAAATTAGGGATCGAGAGCGAGAATGGAGTATTGGGGGTCAGTTCGAACCGCCACCTGAGCCTTACAAAATGTCACCCTTTTCGCAAGAGCCTACCACAATAACACGAGACGAAGTGGACGATATGTTGCAAGATCGTGACGCCGCGCGAGCGGAACGAGCGTACGCCGTCGCGGATGATATTAAGTTCCTACTGTTAGAAGATCACAATATTGTGATCGACGACAAGCTCAAGCAGTGGGCTGTCCACGGATATTTTGGAAACGACAACGACAAAGATGATCGTGGAAGTAGAGGTGGCAATGAACGCCCATCGACCTTCACTCGCCGCGGAGGTGGATCCCTGACCGACGAAGATATTGAAAGCGTAGAACAACTTCTTGCCGAACGGACAGACTGCAAGCGCGATAGAGATTTTGCTGCTGCTGATCGCATCCGGGATCGTCTCATGTCCGAGTATCAAATACGAGTCGATGATCGAACCATGGAGTGGCATGTTGTTACCAACGAATATACGCACACGCCATCGAATCATAATTTGGACGATGATGCACTGTCTTATATTCGAGAGCAAGTCAATCAACGTGCTGTGGCCAAGCTGGAAAAGGACTACGAATTGGCAGATGATATTCGCGATGCACTGATGGATCAGTTTGCGGTGAATATCGATGACCGGATGAAAGGTACGTTCACATAAGTTGTAAATATGTTGGCAATTTGCATTGTAAAGGCTACTACTAGGCTACTACTGATAGATTTTCTCACATTTTTGTGACGATCTTTTTTGCCAACTGCACAGAATGGACTATTACTTCCAATCGAAGCTTCCAAACGGCTGATGCAAGCATCAGCGCACCGGACTCCAATAACACCTATGAGAGCGAGAGCAAAAAAGACAATTTCTTCGACGAGCTAGAAAGTGAGATGATGGAGTCCGATCCAAACGACAATTCCGAGATGGTAGCAGTTAACGAAGAGCGTAACAGCGATGGCGAAGAGGCAATTTCCTTGGACGGACTCACCGTAGCTGAACTGAAAGAGCGCCTACGCGCCAAAGGTTTGCCGGTCAGTGGCCGCAAAGCAGAACTTATTGAACGTTTACACCAGTAAGGTTTAACTAAAACTCAAACAAAATTGAAAACGAAGAAATTCCATCCCGTCTTTTAGTAACTTTCACTCTCAACCGGCCGCTGGCGGAGTGGAAACATTTTTTTTGGGCCTATTCGGAGAAGCTACTGGGGGTCTACTAGTAATAAAAGCGGGCATGTTGCGAACGAAAATTTACCAGATGCCCAGCACAAGACAACTAAATCTTTTCATTACCGTTTTTGGCCAATTCTTAGACAGCTTTAGTCTTACAGTTTGTAACTACTAGACTAGCTAATAGTAGATTTTGCTGATTACTCTCTCTAGAGGGCTTGCCATGCGATTTTCGACGAGTGCATAGTTTTCCTGCTACTTAAAATAAGGTTTATAAAGTCGTCCAGGACTCTATGGCATCGAAAGACGTGTGTGCACAAATTATTATAGCATTGGGGCTAGTAGTAGCTATCTACCAGGTATACCACTGTAGAATGTTCAGTTTCTAGGCCACTAGTACAAGGTCGGGAGCAACAGCACATTAAAAAAAGTACTTATCTGTGACGACTGCAAACAGCGGAGGATGCAATGGGGAGGTGTGGCCTTCACACTCTTTGCTCTGGTCATAAGAATTTGTGACAGCTGCCAACAGCAGACGACGCCATGAGGCGGTTTTGTGGTCACTGAGGTGATCGTCTTCGTGCTTTTAGCAAGCCGAACAACGGCCGCAATTAAGGAACACACACTATTTCCGCTCTAAAATAATTGGTTGACCATCCAGCGAAGCAAAGTTTCGATTCATCCAATTCCTCTACTGGTACGTGCTACTGAAACCAAACAGCTGTCTGTCCTGCGGCACGTTGTTCCTTGTCTTAGGAACGACGATCCCGGTGTGTCATCAAGGAACTCACTGTTTTCCTGGGATTGAATTTCTATCCCTCTTTACCTGGTAATAGTAGTAGTACCAGGTACTACCTGGTACCAGGTATTCGGCTTCTGTTTTAAGTGTTGTCGGAAATGAAGCTATTTCCAAAAGAAAAAAGAATATTCTTGAATATGACTTTGTTTTCAATATACAATGTGAAAAAGAATAGTTGTCGCGGTACCCAATTATAAATTTTGATACCTATTTTCATGTTTTCACCCTATATCGTACCTGCAGGATCAAAATACAATGATTCTACGACCAGCACCAGACAATTGGAACTACAACTACTACTACTACAGTAGTAGTACTCTAGAGTTTCTGGTACCAGTACCCTGGTATGTGTGTGCATTCTGATTTCACTTCTACTAAGCAACAAGCACTTCTATCCATCAAAATCACTACTACGTAGTACTAATAGTAGTACTGTACTCGTTCGAAAAGAAGCTCACAACGAAGACAAGGCCATCGAAACTCATCTACTCTCCTGAACATTCTAAACCAAAACAACATACCCAAAAGAAGCATTGCCGATGACGGATAACTCGGGCGATAACAACAAAAGAAACTTCGATTCTTTAGGAAACCACCTGCACCAGCAGCAATTCGAGGCAAGACATTCATTAGCGATGCCTCCGCTTCACGGAACAGAAGTTAACTCTGGTGGCAACGCTACAGCAGCCAATTCCAACGAGCCCTCTAAAGCGGATGTTCTTAGCAGCAGGGGCAATAAGAAGCCCAGGGACGACAAACCTGACGATGATGACAATGACAATGAAGCAGGGGGGCAAGCAATGGTCTTTCCTGTCAAACTGCACCGCATGCTCACCATCATCCACAACAAGATGATTGGGAGCCCCGAAAACAAAAAAAAGGAATCTGCTGTTACTAGCATTGACGAAGACACAAGCATCGTTAGTTGGCAACCTCACGGCAGGTGCTTCCTCGTTCACAAAAAGGACGCCTTTGTCGAAAATTTCCTACCCAAGTAAGTCTACTAGTGGTAGCTGCTGTTCACGATGTTACGACGTTACGACTGCACAGTACTTAGTTGTGGAGCTCTACTAGTAGTAGGAGCTTGCTTTTTGATTGCTTCTACAAATTTCACTCACCACCAGACGAGCCTGTTTTCGTGTCTCACGAATGGCCTTACGTCATCACACACCTATTGCCCATTACTTCAACTGACATGAAACCTCTTTCACTTTTTACTTCTTGCAGGTTTTTCCGACAATCCAAATGGGCATCGTTCCAAAGACAGCTTAATATCTATGGCTTTCAGAGGATCACAGGTATGTAATCTCTCGTTTTCCTTGCATTCCGCAGGCTAAACTTGACAGCAATCCAATTGCCTTATCGAGTAGAGTACTAGTTAGTGCATTCTATCACTGACACTTTGTCTGCACTATCTTACTATCTTTTCTGATACAAGCTGGTAGAGATCGTGGAGGTAGGTTCATGTTAGTACCTGGTAGTAATAATTGTCAATGGCTAGCTAGCTACAGTAGTATGGTATACTTCGGAGTACCAGTTTGCGGGTGTCATTGAAGTTACCCCTTCTTACTGCCCCTCTAACCCTTCTTTTAAACTCTATTTTGACCAGCCTATTATCACGAGCTATTTGTTCGAGGACACCCAGAGCTCGCAAGCCGTATTCACCGCATGAAACTAAAGGGTATTGGTCAAGGTCGGCACAGAACCAACGCGGAACTGGAGCCTGACTTTTACAGCATGAAGCCAATAGGTACAGGGAAAAGCGTGGACAGTATGGCCGACATACTGGCAGTTCGGCATCAACAGCACCTGAGGACATCAGCTGCTGCCGATTTGCCGGCTCCTGCTCCCGCCTTGGCTGGAATGACCTCCACCTCCTCCTCCTCCAATATGGGTGGCACGCCCATGAACGTTCTGCACTTCTTTGGTGGTAATGGTGATTGCGGTGATAATAATCCCTCCTCCACTGGAAACGTTGGTTTCGGAGCTAACGCAAGCACTCTTGGTATTGACCTAAGCAACCTCTACTTTTTGACGAATGGTGCCGGGGAATACAGTCAGATAATGCCCCCCCAATTTTCTCAAGATGCTTTTCAAGCAGTGCAACAAGGTAGCGCCAACTGCTCATCACTTATGCTGGCGAACCTTTTCAACAATAGCGGTGTAAATGCTGGTGCCACTTCAACTAATGGTAACATGGCGACTACAGGTGGCGCTAATTCTCAAGGTCGAGACCAACAAGAAATAGACAACAGCATGTCATCCTGTCATCAAACGAATGAAGGCAATATGATGAATACAAACAATTTTATGCAGTCAATGGTGGAGGATAAAAATTCCGGCTCGACTCAGTCTCAAAATGGGCAACAGCAACAAGCGCAGTCTGCCTTACACCAAGCTATTTACTCCGATAGTAACCAGACGGTCAGTAATAGCAATACCGAACTGGCTGAGCTTGCCAATTCTCTTGGATTAGATGAATCGAGTATTTGTCGCATGTCCACGGCTGCCCTGACGACGCTATTGTCGTCCCGGCTTTCATCTGCAAGGACAGACGACCCGGTGGGAACTGGAACTCGCTCGAATGCGATGAATCAAATGCACAGCCCCCATGTGGGCAACGCGGACACGACGAACTCCAATCCTCTCTTGTTTCAAGGCCAGCAAAGCAACTCATCCAACAATCTTTTCCATCTTTTTGAAAATTCAAGTTCATCAAACGATCCAGCGGTACAGCACTCGACTCGAAAGTCTTCTACGACTGCTCCTGTTGTCAACAACAGCAGTTTCGGGCAACATTATCTCTTCCAGACGCAGGGCGCTACGCCTGCCTCCCAGCAATTAGGATTCTTGAATGGCGGAAGAGGTCTTCAGATGTCGCAGACAAGTTCCAATCCCACCTTTTTGGACAGCATCTATGAACCTATTTCCGTCAAAGAAGATGGTGTTGGACCGCAACAGAAGGTATCAGGTCGCAACAGTCCCAGTGGCAGCGTAAACAGTGCTAGCAAGGGACTCTTTCAGTTTACGGGAGAGCAGCAACGATAGTCGTCGTCGTCGACGGCAGCAAGGATGAGCGTGAGTCCAACTAGGACCGCTTTGAATCTTGCGTTTATGCTATATAATTCATATCGTAGTTTAATGGAAAGTAACTACAGATACGAGAACGTTCGTGAATTTTTGCAACGTTAATAATAATGTACAGTACGCTTTCTGTTCCAATGATTTTATAAAGCGCCAAAAGTGGAGTAATACCAACTGAGGTGCACGGCTCGGGAGTGGCATAACTGTGAACGCGGTCACCATTACATTTTTGCCTTCCAGCAACACCCGTCTGATAAAGCTCAACTCCAAACATAGAGAGTGCGCGGTGCTATTTCTTACAGTATCTGCCTGATCTTCGCCTTACTGGATATTATGTTCCAGTAAGACACAGCATGTGTATGTCACACCTTGAGCGGTGCTGGCGGTCGAAAACTCTCGTTCATCGTAAAATACAATATTGTTGAGTATTATTAACGCAGCCTTACTAGTTGAGTAGTTTGTCCGAAAAAAAATCGAAGATTTTGATCAGCATATAAAATTGGAACAAAGTAAAACACTTGTAGTACGCACTACTAGTCTACTAGTCTAGCTAGTACTACCTGGTATGGTAGTGTATCACGTCTTATTTTTTGTCTCCACCTCCACACTCGTACACATCAGCAGTGCTACCTGGTACCTGGTAGGTCTACCTGCTAGTACCTGGTAACTTTTTGTTGACTACTGGTAGTAGAGCCCTGTAGCTGGTACTACTACTAGTACTACCGTAGCTGGTGCTGGTACCATTTACTACTACCAGGTAGTAGTACCATACCTACCAGGTACCGGTACTCTTTCAGTAAATACGTACCAACACCATGGTACAAAGATAGTACAGTAGTACCAGTACGATCATTACCGTAGTTCTTATTCACAATAGACAGCGTCAGTACTCTCTCCCTGGTAACTCTATCATAAGAACTATTTAAAAATATTCTACCTGGTAGCAGATTTATTAAAAGCATTTAAATATCAAGAAAAGCCACTGCGACAACTCACGTTTAAGTTTGTGTTGAGTGATCGTTCTATGTTTTCAACGTAAGGATGGTACTGGTTGGTACCTGGTACGGTACCAGGTAACAGTTACCGTACTACCAATAGTTCCCTGTCAAACAACAAAAGAACGGAGCTTTTCAAAACTGCTCTTATTTAAGTAGTGCTAGTACAACTTTCTCTTCAGCGGATGTGGCGAATCTTCCAACAGAATTCAAGAAGCGCGTCTTTGTGGCCCAACATAATTACTGGTATCACTACAAGTACAAGGTACGTACTACCATGGTACTAGTACTATTACCAGGTATCATGCTAGTACCAGGTACCAGGTGGTACCAGGGTTACTAACAGTAAAAGATGACAAGCACCCTTCGGCATCATATTATCAGTACTACTGTGGACTTTAGCACCAATACTGGTATTATTATTTATTTACAAGCAAACAGTCACCACCACAACAGTTTCAACTTTCAACTGCAGGAATCCTAATATCTGCTTGAAGGAAAGTTTAAATGCGAATTACTCAGTGCTTATAGATACTCGAGTACTACAATTGGCCACAATTATAGCAGCAATGGAAGGTGTTAATCTTACAAATAACTGCTGCACATACAGAGGAGGCATGAATTCCTCTCAGCAGACATCATTGCAGAATCGGTACTCCTCTTCCTCTAACAATAACGAGTATTGCTATCAAGACTTTGCCAATGCACGTCCAGTAGAAGCTGAAATAATTCCAGTTACGAACAACAGGTCAGGAAAATCCTCTTCAGATCTGTTCTTTCCACAAAAACTGCATCTCTTGCTCACTGCCGCAGAGACGGAACGGAGTAAGTTTTTGCGGCTCATAGGAAGTTCGCTAAAATCTGCAATGACTTCATATTATGCTGTAATATTATCCAGGGGTTGCTTCACCTGACTTTCTCTTTCAACTGCAATTATGAATCACACAATCACACTCACCTTGTTGTGTGAGGATTTATATATTACACATTATCTGACCCCATTGCGGGGTGCTCTTTTGGCTCAGAGGCATTATCTTCAGATGGTAGCTGAAGTGGTTAAGCGGTGAAGCATCAGGCTCATAACCTGGTTGC
>Ga0210036_1002287_pt1 | contig 20509 bp, 7 predicted proteins | sample CryGeymeta201515_FD_185469 | JGI IMG/M metagenome (GOLD analysis project Ga0210036, IMG submission 185469) | Groundwater microbial communities from Crystal Geyser aquifers in Utah, USA - Crystal Geyser metaG 2015-15 (SPAdes) (version 2) | ecosystem: Environmental > Aquatic > Deep subsurface >...
AGGCCTTCCGAGGAAGTATCGTCACGACCATCCTGGAGTCCAAGAACTGACAGACCGTCTGAACCAACAATATCAACCACAAAGGTCCCTTTCTTAGAACCTACCTCGTCTAGGCCATCATCCAGACCATCAGAAACCCCAACATCTGTGTTATCTAGCAAGATTCCATCTAGCAGTCCATCTGAGTCAAGCAAGCCAAGTATTAGGCCTTTAGAGGAAGTATCATCACAACCATCCTGGAGTCCAAGAACTGGCAGACCATTTGACGTACAAATAGTGGCCACAAAGGTACCGTTTTTAGAGCCCATATCGTCTGGTCCGTCATCCAGCCCAGTAACAACTTCATCCGACAATTTAACGCCCCTGCCGCCGACAATTTCTTCATCGACTCTGACAATGAAACAGTCCAATTCACCAAGCAGATTGCCTTTTGAAGTGCCAAGAAATGCACCCACTCTTAGCCCACTGGCAGATATTCCTACCGTGGCGAGCGGTCATCCAAGCGCTGATCCGATTGCCACCGCTCCTACGTCGTCATTACCCACCAAAATGCCATCCGGTAGTCTGTTGCTAGACCCTACATGGTCGCTGAATGTATTGCCAACATGGTCACCCACTGGAATGCCAACATGGAATCCAACGATCGCGCCATCTTGGAGTCAAGCGCCTACCAAATTGCCATTGGGTAGTCTGTTGGAAGATCCAACATGGTCACCTACAGAAATACCAACATGGTCACCCACTGAGATGCCAACATGGAATCCAATGATCGCGCCATCATGGAATCAACCACCACAGAGCCTTGTTTTCCAGCAATTGCCAAATCGTCAGTCGAACACAGCGAGTCCAGTACAAAACCAGAGAGCTAGTACTACTAAGAATCCATCGGGTATGCCAAAGGATCCAACCACTACCCCTCCGTATGTAAAGCCTTTGCACATGTACGAATCCATACAGTTTCCGACAAGACGACCGTCAAAAGATGATAGTAGTATTTTTCAGTCTATTATCACGGCAAGACCAACCCCTATTCCAGCCATAGAAAACGACGAGATCCCTCGAACCCTGCAGCCCCAAAGCAATGCGAGAGGGGAGTTTCTATATCCTTACAATGAAGCATTTCGTGCCAATGGCGCTTCATCTCTGTATACTAACGAAGCTGAACATGTTTCGACTGCGACCTACTGGAAAGACGAGATTACTGAAGGTTTTGGTAGAATTGATGGCAATGACTACGATCCTGTCGAGCGGGAATCGGAGTTGGCTAACACCCACTCTGTGCCAGAGGATGCTGAAAGTAATGCTGATGTTGAAGCTGACGAGGGCACTGCAGCTGGTAAACCTCTTTCATCACAAGCAGGAATCGATAATTTACTTCCACCGAAAAACAAGCTCGAGGTCAGAGAAATCAGTAGCAGTGGCGCAGTTCCTGGACGAGACAGTATCTTCTTACATTCTACGTTCCTTTCGGTCGCTGTTGCTGTGTTGATTTTCTGGTAGTGAGATGCACAACAACAGCACAACCGTACTTGAGCTATTAATGCAAGTACACGTTTAGGTGTACAAATTCGCTGCACTTCCCTCTAAACATTGTACACACAATCATTTTTACTTAATTTTAGGTATGCATGTTAGCTATTATGTTTTCATTGCAATCAATACTTCTGCTACTACTACTTGTGAACACTCCAAAGGGGAAAGAAACGAAAAAAATGAAACACACGCGCTCTACTCGTCGTCGCTCTTAATGGCATCTGCCACTGATTCCAAACCATCGGCAGCCTTGTCTTTGACAGCCACTGCCTTGTCTACAACTGCATCCTTAGCCGAACCAACCTTGTCTTTGACAGTATCCTTGACCGATGCGACCTTTTCCTTAGTTTTTTGCCATGTGCTTTTTTCATCGTCAAATCGTTCAGGATCGATCGCTTCTTTCGCATCTTCTGCAGCATCCTTGACATCTTCGGCGACATCAGAAGCCTTATCTTTAGCATCATCAGCTTTATCCGAAATGGCATCGTGCGCGTCATATGCAGCATCCCTGATACTTCCTTCATCCGTCATGAAGAGCACATTTTGGTTCGAGAGCAGATTCGCCTTCGTCTTGTAATGGTAGGTTTGTACGGGTAGAAAAGCACTGGTCAGTGCTGTCATTAATGCCAATAGAAAGATGGTGGTTGTCTTGGACATGATGATGTTTTTGTTACTTTAGAAAAAGAATTTATTAGGAAGATATTTTTTATGTTGTTGCGAAAGAACAAAAAAAAAACTAATTCGGTTGCTTGATGAGGGAGTTGTGTTCTTTCGGAAGCCAAAGCTACTCTACAGTAGTATTCTACTAGTACTAGTAATAAGAAATTAAAATCATTTCTTGAATTTGAAAGATTTTTGTTTCGATTCCGTTCTTTCGTTTTCTGGAGGACCCTCGAAAACAATCACTCATCAGTCTTGGAACGTCTCATCAAAAATTACACTGTTTGCTTGGAGCTGCTACTAGAGAGGTCCAAGGCGCGTTGCAGATGGACTTTGATGACTGCTGGAGTTATGACGAGAGAAGTTCAGGCCAGCAGATTGCAGGTACAGAAGGTTAGACATAATGGTCCATTTTTTAAAATGGACAATCACCGGGATCTGGTTTTCCCGAGCAGTATGGACTGCCACCAGGAGAGTTATAGAATTGGAACCACCATAGTAGCACTATTATGCTTTTTTATTCGTTCTGCAAAAAGCTCATCCAAGAGTTTGCCCTACCTGCTGAGAATAAGGTACCCAATACTACAACATACCACTACTATGCTAAGCCGTATTGTCTTGGTTCTGCAAAAAGCTTGTTCTACCTGCTGAAGATATGAACTCTAGCGGAACCGATATCTGTCTTGGATTGATGGCACCACCACCCCCTTCTTTTTTTGCAAAGGGAAAGAAAACAGTTGACAGCAAACAGCTCGTGGTAGGCAGACTACTACTAGTACTAGCTAGCGAAGACGAGAACGGCTGCACGGATATTATTATTATTATTATTATTATTTGTTTCACTTGTTTGTTCAGGGTGTCATTAACGTGAGATGGCCGCATTCATGAACGTGATTGGATTTAGTCATTTGACGAAAATGCCATTTTTCTATACTTAACAAATTGAGTACCGAAGAATAGAAGGTAGTTAATACTTGGGATGTGGAAATGTCTCTGTAGAACCAGTAATCGTTTCCACGTATGTATTGGTACTGTAGATCAGTAGGGGCGGAGGAGGCGATGATGATGTGGATGGTAATACTAAAGTCGTTGATGCTAGTACTAGCTGGTACTACTACTAGCTAGTACTAGCTAGTAGTAGCTAGTAGTAGTATCTGGTAGTCTAGCTAGTATTAGATGGCGAACTCAAAAACCTGTGTGGTGGTGCGTGTGCTAACAGTGCACTCGTAGTACAGCGAGGACTAGTAGACTACTACTGTTAGCAAGTATTAGTAGTCGAGAAAAGACAAGTTCAATCAAGAAGCAAGAAAACATCAACAACACATTTGCATTCGTTTTGTAATTATTTTATATTGAACTGCTTTATCCGTTCCATAAAGGCAAAGGTAAGCTATACCTTTGCAACTGTAATTGTTAACTCCACTTGCTAGCAGATATCCTATCTTAATATAACCTTTGTTTCTATCTACTTATCCTACCTTTGTAGTGTCTATAGTCTATACGAGCAAGCCAGGCGGCGTTTTATAAGACTGACAGAGAGGTTTTGGCGCCATAGAAATTTTAGTAGTGTGGAAAGAAGGGCTCTCTTTTTATCTGAAGCTATACTGAAGAGATTAATTCGAGGTCAGCAACAGCAACAGCAACAGCGGCAGCAACAGGCTCCCAAGATGGACTTTTGGGACGGCTTAATGTCCAAACAAACTCCGGAATCAGAAAAGGTTCTTGCACCTGTCAGTTCTAGTGCAGAGTTGGCTAACAATTTGGCGCAAGCTGTGGCAGCCAATACTCACCAAGAAGATCAGCAGAAAACACAATCTCATTCACATATTCAGCAGCAGCGGCAGCAGCAGCAGCGGCAGCATGTTCGGCCTCAAGAACAAAAGTCTATGCCTCCTCAAGAACAGCAGTCCATGTCCCGACAGTCCACGCCCCTGTCACAACAGTCTCTGTCCCAAAACTCTCAGCAGAAACCCCAGCAGCAAGACCAGCAGCAGCCTCAGCATCACCCTCAGCAGCAAGGCCAGCAGCAGCAAGTAGCTGCCATGTCCGCCGACAAAGCTGCCAAGCTAGCAGCGTGGAATGCACTCAGCAAAGAACAGCAGCAGCAGTACTTGAAAGTATTGTTCCTCAAGAAGCAGCAACAGCAGCAACAGCAACAGCAATCACAAGTCTCTCAAATTTGCTCCCAGAATGGCCAGCTAAACCACCAACAGCCGAATCCTCAGCAACATCAGCCACAGCCACAGCAACACGTTCAATCCCATCAAAGTCAGGGACAGCAGCAAGCAAACGCAAATAATGCTCACTCCAACCATCAGTATCAAAATCCAAACCATCAGTACCAAAACCAAAACCAAAATCAAAATCAGCAGCAGCAGCATCAGAATCAACACGGACATCATACGACGACTATTTCAATTGCTCATCCTCAACAGCCACAGCACCAGCAACACATTCAAGTCAATGTCATTAGTGCACCCATCTTGCCGAATGCATTGCAGATGAAGATTGCTTCCATGCCACCGGAACAGCAAGCCAAGGTACAAATGAAGCTGGCCGCCATGACACCAGAACAGCAAGCGAAACTGGCTGCTATGCTGGTAGCGCAACAACAGCAGCAGCAATTGCGTCGGCAACAGCAGCAACTGCTTGCACAGCAGCAGCAGCAGCAACAGCAGCAGCAGCAACAGCAGCTGCCAAAACAGCCACAACAGCAGCAGCAGCTACAACAGCAAAAACCAGTCAATTCGTCCGTAAATCAACAACAGTGGAATGAATTTGAACCGACTCCGCTTCATCCACAATGGAAGTACAGCGCTGAATTAGCAAACAATGCAAATAACAACCTTAATTCGAATACAAATTGTACATCGAATGGGAACCAACCACAGTTGCCACCACAACCCCAGCTTCAGCAGTCGTCGTCGTCGCCGACACCGTCGTCATCATCACAACAGCAGCAGCAGCAGCAAGTTGCATCGTTGCCTGCCAAATCGTCAGGACAGCAGCAGCAACAAGTCAACGCGTCTGGACATCAGCAACAACAACAACAGCAACCATCGATAAACTTTGACGCTATTGATATGAGCAAGCTCAACGAGAAGCAGCGTCAACAGGTCATGGTACTCAAGAAACAGGAAGAGCTTAAACGTTTGCTCAACCTGTCACCGGAGGGACTCCAAGCGTTGATTGCTTTGAAGAAAGCCGGGAAGCTCGATAAAAACTTGCTTCGTCAAGAACTTATGAAGCGCAAGATGGAGGCCGAGGCCCGCGCAAAGGAGCAGTCACAGGCGCCGGCGGCGCCGGCGCTAAAGCCTCAACCACAATTTCAACAGAAGACAAACCAACCACAACAGGTAAACCAGCAATCACAACAACAGCAGCAACCACAACCTCAGCAACCAACACAACAGCAGCCAACACAGCCACAGCCACAAATGATAATGATGCAGCTTACTCCGGCTCAACAGCAACAATTGATGCAATTGAATCCACAACAGCGCCAATTTATTCTGCAACAACAGGCTCAACTGTGGCAGCAGAAGCAAAAACAACAGCAACAACTACAACAACAGCAGCAACAACAGCAGCAGCAGCAGCAGCAAGGAAATGCTCCTGCTTCTATGCAACAGCAGCCAATATTACCCTTTGCAAAGAAGCAGCAGCAGCAGAACCGGAACCAATTACCGTCCGTGTCAGCGCTACCACCAATGCCATCCGTAAACTTGAACGGCTTTTCGGATGACAGTTTGACACCACTAGACAACACTGCAATTAGTAGTAGCAGTACCGGTACTGGTCGGGGCCAGACCGGCGGCACGTCGTCGGGCAATGACAAAAACAGCAAGCTTTCCGACGACCAAGTCAACAGCATTGAGTATCGATTGGCGCAACTTACGGGACGAAAACCCAAATCTGCTTCCAAACGCCCGTCGGGACATTCAGCATTGGGCAGCAGCAGTAGTACTGCTAGCAGCAAGAGACCTCGTCCGTCACATGGTGGCATTAAACACAGCATTACTCCAGTGTTGGGTGTACAATCAAAACCACAGGCGCAGCGAACACTTTTGCCATTGCAACAACAACAACAGCAGCCGAATCAAAATTTGCAGGCCATGATTCAAAACAGCAACATGAATAGTATCAATAACGGCATCGGTGGCAGTGGTGGTAGTGGTAGTGGCGCTCCCCTTACTGAACACGACATGATGGCTATGCTACAGAAACTGCAAAAAAAGGTGGGTAGCAACGTCAAGATTACGAATATTCAAATTGCAGATGCATCAAACTTTGATTTGAACAGTCTCCTGAACAGTAATAATGCTGGTTATTCCAATGCTGCGCCGTATACTGCTGCTTCCGGCACTGGTGGTGCTGGATTTGGTAATGCCATCGATTCTTATCCTGCCAGCAATGATGATTCGCTTACGCCGAGATGTTCATCACCTGGAGTTTCGGCCTGGATGGACCGTCAGTCCGACTTTGGAGGTGGGCAATCCGACTTTGGAGGCGGTCAGTCCGATTTTGGTGGAGACAGCCCCTTCATGACCATCCAGGAAGAATCGGAACGGGACATGCTGGGAGAATTCGAGTCGTCCGAGCTGGCCGACTTGGACGGTCTTGGTCCTCGCATTGAGCAATTGTAAACGTCTGCATGCGGATTGTCTTTTTTTCTTTTTCTTCTCTCCAACTTATTATACAGGGTGTTTGCATATGCGTCGTCCAAAACACCACCATCTTTATTCACAATTGAGTACTATTTGAATGTAATTTTCGTTTTTCATAAAACTTCGTCTCATACGTTACTTGTTAAAAAAAAAAGCTATATCGTAATGTAGGTAGCCGCTGATATCATAGATGCCGCTATTTCAATTGTCAATCCAAGACGCCAGGCGGAAACGTTCGTCGATAATTGTTTGTACAGGGCAGGGCGAATCCATTTTTTCCTTCTTTGTTCTACATATTTCTGCCTGTGTCACCCTTACCTATTGAGACATAGCAGCAACAGTCTTGTAATTCTGGCCTCTCTTTTGCTACATTTTTCTTTCTTCTTTTTCTTTCGCAAGCCACAGAATAGCCACACCTCAGATTTCTGTTCGTGCTGGGTGTTGGTCATGCTGGGTGGTAGTGGTCGTGGTGGTGGAGGAACGCCGTGCCGGTAGACAATCGTCGTCTCTGGTGGTTTGGTCACGAAACCACACGGCTGTTATGATTTTAAAAAATAAATAATAATAATATTTGCACATGCAGGAACTGTTCAAAAGAAAGGGGGGGGGGGAAGTGTTGTACTGTATATATATCATCAAATTTCATATGGTTTGTTTTTATAGGAATATTAGAAAATGAATACCCATCTTGGTATATTCATTAAAGTTAAATGTATGGAATGGAATGCATTTGTTTTGTTTTGAGGAAGGGAAAGGTATCGAGATATTCGTAGTAATGGTAACACATTGCGAGAACACAAAAGAAGTGCGCACACACAAACACACACAAGAGAAACCCCCGGTCCCCAAATAATTAGTATCATCTGTCCTTGTGCGCAAAGATATAAGGGTGTGTGTGTGTGTGTGTGTGTGTTGGAGGGTCAGATAAGAAAAAAAGAATGGGGCAGGGGCAGGGTCGATTAAGGTTTTTAGAGAGAGAGAGAGTGTGTGTGTGTGTGTCGGAATAGATGATTTTGAAATGTGATATTCTTTGGAGTGTTTTGAAAAGTACTGTAGTGGTAGCAGATAGTGGTATTTAAGCAGCAGCCGTAGTGGGAGGATTCCATTGCTTCTTCTGCTGCTGTTGACTCTGTTGAATCATGGACCAAAGCTTTTGTCTGGATTGTTCCAATTCCGGAGAAATGGTAAGTCTTCCACCATTGAAAAAGGAAGATGCCTTTACAAATGCATTGTGATTGGGCAGGACAGGTTCCGAACTTGACGAGAAGGAGGAGGAGGAAGTCGAGCTTTCCGTAGTGGAAACAGAGGCATTGGAATGTCTCTTGGCCAGAATGGACTGTTGCTTTCTCAGCGCCATTTCTGACTGGCGCATGCACTCGGCCAGCTTTTCCAAGGAAGCTCCTCCAGTGCACGATGAAAAGCAGTCTCCATCGTCTTCACTGCTAGTACCACCGACCATGAGAGCCGCCAGATCGGCATCGTTTTCTTCCATATCTATCATATCCAAAGGAGGGAGAGAGGACGTTTCAGCAGCGTCATCTTCTTCGAGGAACTGCATGTGCAATCGATCCACATCAACATCCATGTCCATGTTCATGTTCATATCCATATCGTCCAACATGAAGCCGTCTTCGCAGAGAAAGGTATCCTCCTCCTCCAGTTCGTCCAGGTGAAGAGCATCTTCCTCCATAAAGTTTACACCTTCCAAAAAGGCGGAGAGCGAAGTAGGACTGCCCATTGCTATTATTATTATTTTTATTATTATTACTTCTGAGTATGATCACTCAAGTTACTAGTTGGTAGGAATCTTGGAGATACGATCTTGTGGTCGGAGGTTGTTTTTTCACTGGTTTAATTTTCGTTTTGGATTGGTTTTTGTGCAATATTCAAATTTTATGTCTGTAGTCGGCCTACTAAAAAAATTAATAATTGCTTTTCTTAACACCTCCTACAATAGCTGCTACCTGGTACGTACCCGAGTACTTGTCAGTGAGTAGTACCGTAGTTGCTGCTGCTACTACTACCACTACTAGCTACTAGTAGCTAGCTACCGTAGCTACTAGCAAGCAGAGTTACCAGTAGTAGGAGTAGTTACGAGCGGTTGTTCGCTTCCAGGCAAGCAAGGAAGCAATCTTCCAATGCCGGTTTCTTTTCCTTGGCAATTCAAAGGGAAGAACATATTTTTTTTATTCGATCAAGTCATACAGTCTTTGGGCTATAATACAAGGAAACGATGAAATCGGGTAAGATGTAAAAAGCTCGCCATTACGATTACGAAAAGGCATTTCGCAGTCACAATGGCGAACGTTGTACTAGGTACTACTAGGTACTAGGTACCCTGTACCAGGTACTAGTAGCTGGTACCAGGTACCAGCTAGTGGTACCAGTACCTAGTAGTAGGCGATAGTAGAAATGGTACCACAGCCCAACTGTTGATTGCCTGGTAAGTTGTTGTTAAATCGTACGGGAATAGTGAATGACTACTCTAGTACCTGGCATGTCGACTGGACATTGGCTTCAACAACTACTAGCTACTAGTCTAGTCTAGTAGTACTAGTATGTTAGTAGTAGTAGTAGTAGTAGTACTTGTAGTAGGCACACACTCACTGCCGGAAACCGCGTAGTTACTGGTCATCATCGAGCGGGACATCTAAAAGATGCAGTAGACTTCGTAATGAAACAGGTACTACTACGAGTGGCAACTTGTAAAAGTACGGAATAAACTGTTTGTCGGCGATAGTATTGCAAAAGATAAATTTAAAAAATTGCAGAAAGCGTTTCGCTGTCAGTAGACTAGTTGGTGTCCAGATCTAGGTTGTTGCTACCAGTACATCACCAAAACACCCAAGAATGGGGCTTGAAAAGGCTCGAAACAATGTTGTAGAGTACCACTAAGCTCATTATTCTTTTGAAGTAAAGTAGTAGTCTAGCTACCACTCCCACTTCATAACAATATTATTATGGAGCGTTTGTACCGCGCCCACAACTCCGAAACGGAATACGATCTATTCCGGACTATTTCGAGTACTACTAGTAGTTACCATACTTTTACCAGGTACCAGGTACCTGGTAACTGGAAAATCTTACTCTTGCTAGTTATTCCGACTGGCTACTTGGTGAAGCAAATAGTCTACCAGGTACCGGTAACACAAAGGAGCTGATGATGTCCGAGTGAACTACGGTGGGTCCAATGTTACCATTACAAACAGCTCGGGTGAACGCAGAAACTGCATTGCTACTCAGGGTACTAAAACTAACTACTAGTAGTACAATCCACTTCAACGAACAAGTATGCTTCTTTTGAAATAATGATACCGTAGTCAGAGTACGGTAGTATTAAATGATACCCTGGTGGTACGCAACTCACTTCTATTATCATCATCTGATATCTGATCTACTACTGTAGTAGTAGTATTGCTATCAGTACACATATTCATTGGTAATAGAATAAAATCATTCTGGAGTGGTAATCATACTACGAATGGTCCCTACATGAAGACACCATGCCATCTCTTCACATCTTAAAGCTACACGAAAGCCCAATCTTAGAGGGTAACAATTACGATCGATTTTCTATGCAATGGATCTTGGATACGACTGGTTTCCAACCACCTCCTACTCCTACCAGTGTCGTTGTCTCGACAGGAGATGTATTGCTCATTCCTGAACTGATGACGGGTGCAGGGGAATTGGAAGCCATGCGATTTGTAGGACCGACAGTAGAGGAGGAAAGCAAATCCGATCACTTCTTGATATTATTATCTGCAGGTGTAGAATATCCCGAATTTCCTGCAGTCATTGTCAATGGAATACCCCCGCCAACGTCTTTGAGGGAAACCTATGCCAATTTATTCGACACTTATTTAAAAAAACTAAGGTGTGGACCGTCGTCTCTGAAGGAACTCATTGGTGACGACGAAAGCGACAAAGACAAGGCTCTGGACGAGTTTTGGTCCAAGCCGCCCCTGCAACGACTAAGAAAGAACTACACTGGAGAATCTTGGATCATTCCCTTGAGGGATTGCACAATCATTGAAAGTATAAAGGCGCATTAGCTCATTTTTCTTTTAATGAATTTTTAGTGACACGATTTGATATGCAGCTGATAGTACGAGTAGTACACAGGCTAAACGGCTAAACAGTAGTGAATACCAGTAGGAATTCACTCATGGCAGATCTGGATTGCCGTTGGGCATTCCACTGCTCCCTCCGTCTCTGCCAACCTCAATGTCTCCATCTGGCTGCAGAGGTGCCACGCAAGAGAAAACGACGTCAGTAGTCTCCCGAAAGCCGTACACGATAAAAAAGATGAGGTTTGTGGAATCAGTAGTTGTAGGTGGAATGGCAATGTCGCATCCTTCGACAGATACATCACTGGTACTCAAGCAATCAAACTCATACGTCGAAAAAGACGTCTTGAAAATCTTGCCGTACAAATCAATGTCTCCATTGTCAGCGAAGGACGAGCAGAACAATCGATCGACAGTCGATGGGACTGGAACGAAGAAGGACTGAAAGTTGTTTTTCGACACATTGAACTTCGCTGAGACGTAGCCACGATTAATTTCCTTTGCTTTGTCGCATGTAAGGAGCAGACCAGACGCGCCTTGATCCGATTGAACCGTAGTGTAAATGACAGATCGTTCCGTGGTGCTTCCGTAAGCAAAGCAAACATCATCATCGGTGAAAAAATTGTCCGAATGACAATAATTATAGTGATTGTCACCGCTCAACAAATCAGGCGGTGTATTCACTCCGAGTACCAACTCTAAATCGGTATGATTCAATACTGTACCAGTTTCTTCCGTCATCCAACAGAACGCAGCTTCACCTGGTCCGATTTCGGTAGCAAACGTCAAATTTTGTCCGGCATCCAAGGTAAAGGGAGGACTTGTGACATCCAATGGTAACGTTTGTGCATCTCCATATACTGCTTCACATCTCACTGTGACGGTGACATCATTAACCGGAGAGACGATTCCAATCCAGTACATGTTCGCGTCGCGAGCTGTATTCGACAAACAACCACTTTTATCCTGAAAACTTTGACACAAATCGTCATTGCTTTGGATATCTCTGTGAACTGTAAGGTTGGTACCGTCCGTACTGTTATTGATACCGCTACGGCTGCATTGAAACCTTGTGGCGGGTACCCGTTCCTCCATATTTAACAGCAACCATACCGTGTCGCCCGCACTTTCCAGCTTGACAGGGCTCGAAGGAGTTCCCAATGTCACTTCCTCCGCGTACGATTGACACAAGACTACCACATTTTCGGCAATCATTCCACTCCATGCTGATACCTTGATGATAAGATTTGTCGTATATGCCGATACGGGAATACGACAACTACCTCGTGGTCCTGAACTTCTATCGGTACACAACAATGCTCCATTGACATTGTTTTGCAAAATTTCGAAATCAGGATCACCAAAGTCTCCCTTCAAAGTACAAACTACCATAGTGGGACGTTGCAACGGATCGATCGAAAGCTGAAACAGCTGTTCAGCTGTAGGAATGACATGAACAGGAGTACTAGGTACCGTCATGGTAAGTAGCTGTACGTCAGTAGCCACTTCATCATTATTGTCAACATCTTGTTCGTCGAGTCCTTCTCCATTCGAAGGTGATTCTGTTGCACCAATCAAAGTGGTGATGGTATCGTTGATGGAACCACCCGCCGTGACAATGGTAGTGATTTCCGATGACTCTTTCATTTCTGTGATTGTGGGAGCTTCCGTCTGGTCGGCATTATCGACACCATCAATGGTTGCAGTTGTAGTTACTGTTGAAACATGTGTTGTTGTTGCATCGGTGGGAATTGGTGTGATGGCTTTTTCTCCTGTTGGTGTGGTTGTTCCAAACACAGTAGGTGCCGCAATTGTTGGATGCGCTGTTCGTACCATAGTAGGAGCACTGGTTTCTGGTGTTGTGGTAACTGGTACTGTCGTTGGAGAATCTGCGACGAAGATATCTTCTCCACAATTTCCAACCTCCGATGTGCGGTTAGGATCGTTTAGAAGACCCTTTAATCGATAAAAGTCTGCGACCCAATCATTGTCATTCTCACTACTAGTAGAAATAAGTGTACTACCATCACAAAGAGGACTAATGGTAGCGTTGGGTTCAATATTGGTACAATCAGCAACGATATCCGTTGCCGCGGACGAACCGGAACAAGTTGCACTGTTGTGACTGTAATCGATTTGACAGGATGCACACGTTTGATCTCCCAACTGTAACGAACATGTTGTTCTATCGTTGGACTCAATGGGTGCATATTCTTCGCAAATGGTTTCTCCCCGATGTCTATAGCCTCGAGATAAGGTATAACAGCGTTTGTTTTGACGTTTGTTGACAGTGTTACTGTTTTGTTCCAATGTTTCGCTAGTTTCCAAATAGTGACAATACTGGACGTTTGTGGTACCTATATCTGCCGTTTGCACAGCAGCATGGGCACTATGACAATGCGTACATTCTTCCAAGCATTTCAATACAGCAACAACCACAGCATCATTGGAGTTGTTGCTGTTGCTGTTGTTGTTGGACTTGGTGTCTCGTTCGCACCAACAGGATTGTTTGTACCGATTGACTGTGGTATCCGGTTTGGCAACCCATTCACAATACGCCAAGGCGTCCGTTACAGCTATCTCCAATTGTACGAGATTGATGAATAGTTCACCAGCAGGTGTGTTTCGCTGCACAAAAACTCTGTACGTGGTCCCTCCGACGGCATTCCAGGACAACGTAGTGCTGTTTCTTTGCATCACCACGTCGTCGTCGTTGTTGTTGTTGTTTTCTTTTTCTCCTTGTAGAGTTTCTGTAATGGTTGTCATTTGTTGATCTGGAACACACTGCAGATTGTCGCAATGGCCCACGTACACTGTCATGTTGGCGGCAATTCCATCACGAGTAGCCACTGTTATCATGGAAGACTCTAGTACGTCAACGACAGCAGCAGCAGTTTCCGGTACGATCAAATTCATCCACAAACCGGCAATCGTCATGTCATGATCATTTGTTGCTGTTGCTGTTGCTGTTGCTGTTGCTGTTGCTGTTGTTGCTGCTGCTGTGGTGGTGGAATCGGACGATCCATGTCCAAAGCAATTGGGCGGTAGTGTTGTTTTCTGACTATCACCATCATTGTTTTTGTTGCGATCGAATCGATTCACGTACATTTTGGAGCCAACCAATTCTGTTTCTACTACGGGAGCTTCACAAGATGTTGCAGTACTACTACTTGTACGACTACTCGTTCGACTACTTGTAGCCAAAGTTGTTGGCAGCAGAACAGCAGCAGAGGAGAGTAATAGTACTAGTATGCACGTGGAGAACATCGAAAGGATCTGTGAAGAAGAAGAAGTGCCGGTTCTGGTTCTGGTGCTGGTGCTGGCTGTGGTCGTTGTCACAGTAGTTTGCCATATCGATGAAAAGGAGCTGAAGGATGTTCGTTGACACATCACCATGCATGTGTTCGATCAGCTATTGTAATGGTATGGTGTATGGTGGCGTCGAGGTAAGTAAGTTGTTATTATTATTAATTTTCTTCTTCGCTACTAGTACTTGGCTAGTTCTTTGCGAGCTAGTTAGCCACATGAAATAATACTCCGTACCAGTACAAGGATAGCCGCTAATAACTCATGCACATGGGATGTTAAGTAAAATTAAATCATGTTGAGAACCGCTGATGATGGTTTTCATAATATTATATTAATAATAAGAATCCTTCGAGAATTTTACCTGCTTGATAAACCATTATTCCAGGGAAATTCTGATGAAAGAGGTAGTCTACCAGGTAAAATCAGGAGACCACTATTCTAATATCATTGATAAATAATAGAGTAATTAATTAAACACGCAGTAGATCTACTGTACGTACCACAGTAAGTAAAAAAAATAGCTTGTCGTCATCATTAGCTAGTACTACAGTACCTGGTACTACAGTAGCTAGAGTCGCTAGCTAGTAGAGGAATAAGATACCGTACTAGATAGCAGTAGATAGCGACGTACTACTGGTGGTATTCTATGACTATTACTGCCAGTACAGCATCTGTTGAGGTAATACTACGGTAACTACTACTAGCTAGTACTAGTAGTATAGTGGACTGGTGACCACAAAAAGTAGTACTACTTCTACTAGTAGTAGTAGTAATTGATGATGCGTATTTGTACCTGGTATCTGTACCATACGTTCGAAGTTCAAGTTGGGAAAAAGAATGGCTAATTTATTTTTTCATATCGAACGTGTTTAAGTGTGCCAACGCATCATCAGCACTTCTACGTGGTTTATCTGGTACCTGGTAGTAGAGTACCTGTTACTATAGTACCTACCGTACAAATACTCGGCCCGGAGTACTACTAGTAGTAGTAGCTAGCTAGAGCTACTACTAGTAGTAGTAGCTACCAGGAGCAGTAGAACGGTATGGTAGCTAAAACGGGCAGTAGTACCAGGTAGCGGTAATATACCAGTAGTTTTGCGATCTTTTATTTGGAATTCGGCTTCAAGTTTCTCCATTTTGGAGACGTCGAACATACACGTCTTGAATCTAATTGCACAAGCGATTCGGTCCAGTACTAGACTACTACCAGGTATGTACTAATAGTTTCATGATTGATATTTTTATTTATTTACTAGGATTTATTCCGTTTGACTCAATGTTTCTTCGCTGGCAACTTTCTTGCCACTCCCTTTACGCAGTACTACTAAGTAATACTCGAGTAATTTGAATAAGAATAATACGGGTAAGCACATGAAAGAGTGAATCATCAGAGCTAACTTTTTCAACACATTGATGAGTTGGCAGCATTATTACGATACCTCATGCCTGCATGCCTGCATGCCTGCCTGCCTGCCTGCCTGCCTGCCTGCCTGCCTGCCTGTCTGCCTTCGTGCAAGTGCATCATCCTTTCTTTTTTCTGATTCATTCATCTTCCTTTTCCTTGAAGCACCTTTTGTATTGTTTTGCTCATCGAAAGAACGGAATTTTATTTCTCAATTCTTGTATTACTACCAGGTACTAGTAGAGTGGTACGTACAACCATAATATTATTATACAACAGAGCAACAGAACAACAGGTCTACGTTAGTACAGTAGTTGCATCATTCAAAAGCTAAAAACTAAGAACGATGGAGGACAATGATCAACCACAACCACAACAACCACAACGACGACGACGACTCGTCGTCTCATTGCACAACAGAGGTATTCGCTTGTTACAGGAAGAACAGAATCATTTGCAAGCCAATGTTTACCTGTTGAAATCTTTACGCATAGTAAAAGAGACAATCAACATCAACGACAAAAAGAAACAACAACAACAACGATTGTCGTTGTCTCCATCATTAGAACCAACAGCAACAGCAACAGCAACAGCAACAGCAACAGCAACAGCAGTGGAACAAGACAATGTAGTAGAAGATCGACCGGTGTGCTTCGTTGTTCATTCTTTGAACATCCATCGGAATGACAATAACGATGATCTTCTTCTGTTTGACCGCGTTTTTTCGTTTTCTGTCCCATCGTGTGCCTCTTGTGCTTCTACTACTGCTACTAGGCATAGGCTTGCTCACCGCAATTGCAATGGTACTACCAGTATGGCCGTTATTCTTTACAATCTTGCCATGACGCACCATACGTCTGCACTTGTACACAATCGTAATAACAACAAAAACAACAACAGTGAAACGAAGCAACAGCAGAAGCAACAGCAGAGAACGCACGCACTGTTGCAGTCCTTGCGCATGTACGCATGGTCTCTCAAGGTACTCCAACACTGTGAAAAGCAGCACAGCTTCGGCTTTAGTGCTGCTACTACTACTACTACTACTACTACTACTACTAGTAGTAGTCCTACCGATTCTACTGCCGAATGTCACTGCAACAACAACAACGACCACAACTTGCTGATGTTGTTACGCGTGGCACTCTTGTACAATATGGCTCACGCACAACGATTGGTGGGACAAACAGAAGGTGCTCATCGGACCTTGCAATGCTTCCAAGACGTACTGGCACGTACCAAACCATACTTGGAACGTCGTGATTACATCGAATTGAAAACACTGTTGTCCCGTACGACGACTACTACTAGAAGTAGTAGCAGGAGTATCAGGAGGAGTATCAGGAGTATTACAAACATATACTCTCCCTCTTCTGCTTCTTCTTCATCGTCTTCCTTTGACGAACAACCACAACAACAGACTGTACCGAATTCAACCGCGACAAGGTCAAGAACGATCCTACAACGTCTTAGTGAAGGCACACCTGCAGCAGCTGCGTAAATTTGCTTGGCCACTTGTTTTGGTTACTTACCTGCTTTGTGAAGCGGAAGCTGAGATTGTATACATTTATATATTTACCAATCTATTCCGACAGAAAGCCGACAGTGGTCCAGCTTGCATTTGCATTTACATGTACATAGTCTTTATACATATGCGTGCATGGACGCACGCCTTGAACATACTTTGTAAAACATACTAATAATAATGATGACGATTATAAGAATAGTGCTCTTGCTGTTCGAATGCTTTTCAAGCCAGGTGACCAATCTGCAAGGTCTCAGTAGTAATATAATATTATCATAGAACCACTTTTCTCAACCCAACAAAAAATCGTTTCTCAGCAGCAAAGGTTTGCTGGCTCCCTATCACAAAGGAGTAGGTATGAACTCTTATCGAATGTTCACTGTTCAGGGTACCACTTTTCTTTTCGTTCGCACAAACCGGACAAAAAATCGTTTGCCCAGCAAAGGTTTACTGGCTCTACTACTAGACAGTATCAGTAGTAGGGCCTCACTCATACCTGGCACTACCACTAGCTAGGTTTGAATCCTTTTCGGATGTGTCCTGTTGAGATTACGCTAATAGAAACTTTATTATCTTACTACCTACTCTACGTATCAACTAAACTAGCAGTACTCCATTACGAGTAGTAGTAGACTACTGGTAGTAGAACTACCTGGTATTAGTAGTACTACTAGTACCAGGGTAGTAGACCTAGTCATCTCGCCAAAATTGGGTCGATGTGACTCTCTAGTAGTAGTGGCATACTACTAGTACTACTACTACCGGTCGGTAGTACTAGCTACTAGTAGGAGTAGCTAGCTAGAAGTTGGGGCATCAGATTCCTGAAAGGGACTGAAATTCCTTTCGAAGACTTACTTTATCATTGCGATACTTATGAGAATACTAAAAGATGAGATCTCGAAAACGAATCTTGTATCAAGATGAATAATCCATAATTTGGCGTTCGGATACTATCGCCAGCCAAGAGAACTCCTTTCCATAGTCAGTGAACACTCTGGCAAACCTATTATTTAATAGTCGATGGACACTCTGGTCAACTAATGGTAATTTTCAATAGACACGCTGGCGAACTCCTTGTCCGTAGTACTCGAATAGTCAGTGGCTGCCGTCTGGTGATAAATATAAAATCGAATCTCTATATCATTTTTTAATTTATGAGTGACGAATGACGACCGCCAAGTCCAATTTGGACGAAGGAAATGAGGGTCTGCAAGGACGAAACTTATCTTGCACTTCCTAATCCTGAATCTTCCCCGCACAATCCGAGTAATAGTAACAACTTATTAACACTTGTGAAAATTCATTCATCCACCATCGATCTAAGGAAACAATGGCCTCGGATCAAGTCTCAGTTGGTGGTGGTACCTGCAGCTCGTCGCCCAAACATGTACAATTTCCACGACGCAGCTCCATGCCCCACACCCAAACGGCTACTTTGAGTAGTAGCAGAAGGAATAGTTGGATTGGATGTTCCATCAAACCGCTCGATTTTTCAAATCGACACCAATTTCCACGAAAACAAAGTGCGAGGGTTTCACCCAATAATGTCTGTCCTCTACAGGTTAAAACGAAACCCCTGCAACGACGGATAAGACGATTTTACATGCCAACAACGCAAAGCGACCAACCCAGCAACGATGGTGGTCACATTGCCGTGTACGTGGATCCCTCCTCACAGCCCGACAAGCCCGGCATCCGGCGCATATCCAAGCCATCGAGATCTCCAAGTAATACCCTGCACAAGGAGCGGCATCCATCTTTGCCGGATTCCTTTCAAACTAACATGTCCTCTCCTCGCATGCCAGCACGTGGTGGTGGTGGTGGTGGTGGTGGTGGTGGTGGTGGTGGTGGTGGTGGTGGTGATGATGATGGTGAGAGTAAAGTGAAGCTTGATAACACACGAAGCGTGTTCAAATCTCAGGCATCCAAACTGCCTACTCGCTTATCTTCCTTCAAGGCTGCTACTGATTTTGAAAATACAAGGCACGTCGTATCGTCCCTCAAGCAAGAGAGAAGAACACTCTTTCTTCTCCAACGTCACGCATCGATGCCGACTTTCTTTTTTGAAAGCGATAACATTACCACCACCAGTCAAAGCAGCAGCTGGAGAAGTGCTAATGGAAGGAAAGTTCGCTGTATACCGAGAAAGCATTTGTCCCTGCCGGAAAGAACAAGTATTGGCATCCAGTGGAATGGTAATTATGATAACGCTTCTGCCTTTTCTTCGAAACGAGCAGCTGATGATGCTACCCCAAAGGTTCCATCTCGCCGTACGTCATCGGCTCTATTACAACGACATCCGTCCTTGCCCGATTCGTACCTCCTCCTCCAAGACAAAATATCGCCTCCCCGATTGCCGCAACGAGAGCGAAGATATTGGATCGAAACAAGTTCTTCAAGGGACCTTTGTGATGAACGCAAGATTCCCCCCGCATGCTGTCCGTCACGTTGCATCAACGACAGTACGTCGACAACGACGATGACGGCGACCACAGCAGAAGCAGCAGAAGAAGAAGCGTCTTCAAGAAGTGTGGTTACCTCTAATAAGGAAGAAATTTCTGTTACTATGAAACCAAGGACGACTCGGTCTTCGGATTGGTATGATAAATGCAGCATGACCAAGTTGTGCCAGAAGGAAACCAAGATGATCCCTCTTTTCAATAATTGGTATTGGCGGTACTCATCCGCAATCATAGAGGAATCAAACATGGCAAAAGAGGAAAAACCCAAACTAAACTTTCCAAGTCTGAACACTCGTAGTAGCAGCTGTGCCACCGAAAGAATGGTGGGTTTATCAGCTTCTGTCACGAAGGAGAAGAAAATGGCTGCATCCGTGGTATCGCTTTCTCCTCGAGAACCAGCAATACCACCACAACCACAGCTTTGGGAATACAACCGATGGAGTTAAGAAGGGCCGTCATATCACTGCCATTGTGACTCGACTTGAATTAACTTGCTCAGATGACTTTGATTTATATAATAGACGACGAGCTGCTAGGGTAATAATGATCAACGTTCAACTCTCCTACAGTCTACAGTAGACCAGACTACTAGACTAGTACTCGAGTAGTAATGGATTTCAGATTTCAGGAACAAACACGATGATCGATACTACATCACGGAAAATTTTCCATGATATTAACCCTAATGAGCCGATTTCAGGGAAAATTTGCTCTCATTGCCGATTTCTACTACTCTAGCTACTAGCTAGACTAGCTAGCTAGAGACCTACTAGTCTAGTCTACCCTGGAAGGTCCGCCAATTAGAGCTCATATCCTAAATTTAGAGTGACGTTACTATTTTACATGAAATTTAAATAATATGCTAAATAATACCTCAATTA
>Ga0210036_1002288_pt1 | contig 20507 bp, 23 predicted proteins | sample CryGeymeta201515_FD_185469 | JGI IMG/M metagenome (GOLD analysis project Ga0210036, IMG submission 185469) | Groundwater microbial communities from Crystal Geyser aquifers in Utah, USA - Crystal Geyser metaG 2015-15 (SPAdes) (version 2) | ecosystem: Environmental > Aquatic > Deep subsurface >...
CACATAACAGATTTGTAAATACGCTGTCTGAGCGTAAGTCAGTATTTTGGAAAATGTTTTCACACTTCACTAAACCAAATGAAGAACTTAAAAATGTTTGTGAAGTAAATTATTAGACTTTATATAATAATACTACTGATGCTTTTAGCTTGAAATTCTTAAAACACCCAGTTTGGTTTTTACTTTAGGAGTAACATCATCGGCACCTGCACCAATGTGAAGTAATACTCCGGTTGCGGCATCAATGATATATAAGTATATCCGTTTTCTGATCCAACGTTTTGCAGCTAACCGTAGGTAGCGATTTCGAGGCACTTCACTGTCACCAAGCACAAACTTTGCAGATGCACAAAGCTTGATTTAACCAATGAACCGCCACTTTTGGCAGGTGCTGTTAGAGCCAGTTTTTATTTCTTAATCCCTTCAAGTTGTCTTTGATAATCTTCCGAATCATAACTCCCGATTGATTTTTGAATAAGTCTTTGGTCGTTCATCGTCCATTCCTCAAATCCGCTGAAGTCAACTTTATTTCCAGTTCCGCCAGGTCCAGTATTTGTTCCTTTAAATGTCCAATAATATCTATATGTTCCATTCCCGACTGTTAAACTGTCCATAGTTAACTCTATATCAGGAAAGGCTTCCATATAGGATTTAGCAGTTTCTGCTAACTGTTTTCTTCCAACTGCTGGTTTTCCATTATTTACAGTTAGCATTCCGTCCTCGGTATAAAATGATGCCATTTTATCTGGTTGTTTACTGTTCCAAGCATCTGTGTATTTTCGACCAAATTCGACCATTTTATCATATTCGGTATTTCCCGGTTTACAGCCTGTTATCATCGTAAAGATTATTGAAATGATTATTGTAATTGAGCCTTTTGTTTTCATATTGTTGTAGTGTTAAATTGGCTAAAACGGCCTATCTTAATACATCTTGCGGGTTTTCGGAGCACTTCAGTATCAACCGTTGCCAAAGTTAAATAAAAGTTCGGAAGGGCCAAGTTTATACATCACCCCGCATAAAGTTTTAACATTTGTTAGCGGCTGGCAATTATTGATTTTATATATGATTCAGGAGTCAAAACACCAATTTCACTTTTATTAAAATCCTTTAAATTCCGAGTCAGAATTACATCTATTGCTCCATTTTTCATTGCAGCAAAATTCTGTAACCCATCCTCAAAATCTTTAAATCCTGAATTGAGTGCATTACTGACAACTTCTTTATCCATCAATAAGACATCAGTAATGATAAGTAACTGTTTTAGGTTTTCAATCACTTTATCATGTCTGGCAGTTTGTCTTAGCAGATAATAAACATTGCTATAAATTACTGGTGTCACGTATCCCTTGATTTGATTACTCTCACAAAGTCCAATCACTTGAGACGCATATTCTGCAAAAGGTTGCCTATCAAAGAAGAAGTCTAAGATAACATCTGTATCAATTAGTACTTTAACCATTTATAAGTATTTTTCTGATAATCCTTTTGATAACTCCTTTTTATAATCAAAATCTTTAGGCGCTTTAAAAGCTCCTCTCAAGGAGGAAGCAATAGGTGTAGCATCTATTACCCTGGTATTGTCATCATTAACCATTACTTTTAAATAATTTTCGATAATATCAGAAAGACTCCTTCCTTTGTCTTTTGCATATTTCTTTGCTTTATCAATCAAAGTGTGCTCAATTGTTAATGTCAATTTAGTATTCATAACCCGTCGTTTTAATTATCAATTTATACGCACAAAATTACTACGTATTATCAATACGTGCAAATTATTATCAAATTGCACGTGTTTTTTTCCTTGCCGCTAACGGTTGGTGTATGAAGCGTTGGGCATTTCGGAGCACTTTCCTATCCGTCCGTGACAAAGGTAGCCACGAAGAACGAAGCCTGCGTAAACCAGTATCTGCCCCATGTTTTTTAGGTGCTGTTATGGCCTTTTATTCTTTTTTTAAAGCATATTTCAATCCGACTGATAATACCGTTCCGTAATGTCGAACTTCTCCGTTTGAAAAGTAATTGTCGTTTGTTATGCTCGTAAAACTGTGTTGATATCCAAATGTAGCAGATAGTAGAAAATCTGGTGTAATCTTGTAACTAGCGCCAATTTCAACCAATCCACCCAGATCGAATTTTGTTACTCTATCCGTTACATTATTCGTGGTTTCTTCTTGAAATCCTTCAATGGCTGGTGTAATTGTCTTTGCATCAAGCAGGAAGGAAGTTATAATGCCAAGATTTGCAAACCCTGTAAATTTGTCTCCTACTACAATTCCGCCTTTTAATGGCAATGACAAATAATCGTAGTTGAATTCACTAGTCGCGCTTTCTCCTGTCGGATTTCCAAATTCGTCTGTAAAAACAATATCATTTGTAAACCCCCTTTGGAAGTACAATAGGTCTATTCCTAAATTAAATCTTTCATTCAGAAAATGCTGGTAAGTCAAACCACTATTAAAGCCCGTTCGATTGTCATTATCACTAATGAAGTTTGATGAGTTAACATTTGTCCAGTTTATTCCGCCTTTCAGTCCAATAAAATGGTTTTGTCCAAAGGATGGGATTGAAATCACGATTGTCAACACAGTTATTATTTTTCTCATTGTCTTTCTTTTAATTGGCCATAACGGTTCCGGTGTATGAAGCGTTGCGCATTTCGAAGCACTTTTCTGTCAAACCGCTACAAAGTTAATTCGATGTAACGCCCTTGAAATTAGCACTATCCGCCAAATGCACTATACACGATGTTGGCAACTGGTGTTCATTCATATCAGTCTGTATATCATTTATTTAGCATAATTTTTCAAGTCGTTATTAATCTGCACCAACCTATCCACGAAGCACAAATTTATTTTGTTTTTTTGAGCGTTAGCAAACCTAAAACCATCCTGAAAGGCGGTTACTCGGGCAGGAAAGGCGGAAGCTCTTCCCGTAAACTTTGGATTCAGCGGGGCTTTGAGCGGTTTACGGGATGTGCTTACGACTGTGGGGTGGTTAGCATTCTAGATTTTGTACTTTCTCTGATAAATCCAATGCTGCATTCGTTGCGGCTGTCAATACCGGACACCAAACAGGTGGAATTTTAGGGTCTTTTTCTCCATCAGCCAATCTTTTAAATCCTTTTTCAAGTTTTCTGAGATTTATTAGTCTTGCCCCGAACATGATACACATTCCTGCCATAACTGATATTGCAGCCCATAAAAATGCTGTCCAAAATGTTATTGCTTCTGCATAATAATGAAGTAATATCGCTGAAATTATTGAAAATGCTAACCAAATAGACATTACAACAAGATATGAAAGAATATTTTCCTTTCTAAAAAGTGGATAGTGTGTCATAGAGTATTATTGAGTTATTTTTTTAATATGTTCGACAATTTCATTAGCCTTTTCTAAACTAAAAGGTGTTTTCCCTTTCACAATATCAAAATCGGTTGTATTAATATGAATAATATCGTTGATACCTTCTCTGCCAAGCAATTTTTCGGCACAGTTAATAGGACAACCGTCCAATACAACAATTTTTGAGTTCTGTGATTTTACTTGTGTTATAAGCGGCTGGTCGCCAATAGCCACTTTTGCAAGACATATCATACTTGCTTCACCTGTTGCGGATAATTGTCTTGCCACTTCATCTGCAAATTTCCCTGTGTTAGAAGCACCGCTGCAACTAACAATTTGATACTTTTTTGAGTTTTCCATTTGAAATATCCTTAAAAATTTATACGATTGATAATACAAACAGCAGACAATCCATAAATAGCCTGCTGTTTGCAAACAAATTATACTTTTTTAAAAAAAAGTTAACATTCAACTTATCCTATAAAATTTACTTTATAGTTGAGAGCTACATTACCCTTTAGAGCTAATCCAACTGCGCACATGGTTTTTGCCATTTCAACTACTTGCATAAACCCCGCTTCATTCATATCACCTACTTTTCCGGTAACGTCTATTTCTTCACGAGTAATCAAGTATGGTTCATTTTCCTTAACCTGCTCAAGTGTAGTTGTGATTTCGACACGCAGTTGCTCAATTTTGCGATTACCCTGCATTGTTAAAATTTGCGAAAGTGCCATTGAGAAACAGCTTGCGTGAGCTGCGGCCAATAATTCTTCGGGACTACTTTTACCAGGAGCATTGTTTTCCATAGCACAAGTTACAGGTATTTTGCCACCTGCACCGCTTTCAAATTCTGCATGGCCATTGCCACTTGCTAACGAGCCACTCCAAACTACTACTGCTTTTCCAGTCATTGCCATAATATTATATTTTTTGTCTTGTGGGTTTTAGAATATTTTTAGTTGACTTCTCTTAACTCAAATAAAACCCACTGTAATTTAAGTTAAAAAATAAATTCAACCTATGGACGATGAAGGATTAAAAAAGACGCACAAATTTTAAAAAAAATGCTTCATTTTATTTTTTCATACTCTACAATGTTTCCGTAAGTATCTGCCTGAATTCTACAACAATCTTTAAACAACGAATGAAGTTGTTGTCTGGCCCTTTGTATTCGGGATTTTGCACCAGAATATGACATTCCTGTTTTTTCTGCATATTCTTTTTGGGAAAGTTGTCCTAATTCAGTTTCTAAAATTGCATCTTTATAGTTGTCAGGCAAATGATTAATAAGTCTTAGCATACAAGGACTTATTTCGTTATTGAAATTATGGATTTGTTCTTCTATGGGTGAAAAAAAAACATCAAGAAATTCTGATTGTGGTTTATGTTTTTTTAAATTGTCAAATATGCTGTTTCGCGTAATTTGATAAAGCCAACTCGTTAATTTATCCTGATTGGTAAGTGTATCTAATTTAAGATGAATTTTAATAAAAATATCTTGCAAAATGTCATTTGTTGTATCTGTATCTTTCACTGTCCTTTTAATAAAATTGGACAATTCTTTATGAAACTCATTCCAAATATTTTCGGTTGTAATCGTCATATATTTCTTTTATTAAAACGAATACTTGATTTATTGGCAATTCTAACCAATGTTAACATCACCGGAACTTCAACCAATACTCCAACAACTGTTGCTAATGTCGCCCCCGAATTCAAACCAAAAAGCACAATTGCCACGGCAACTGAAAGCTCGAAGAAATTGCTTGCCCCAATCATGGCAGCCGGTGCCGCAATATTGTGCGGTAGTTTCCATTTATATGCCCAGCCGTAAGCAATAAAGAATATCAAAAAAGTTTGAATAATAAGAGGTATGGCTATAAGTAGAATACTGAATGGGTTTTTAAAGATTACATCGCCTTGGAATGAGAAGATAATTATAAGTGTTAATAATAAACCTATAATTGTAGTACTGGTAAATTTTTTCAGAAAAACCTTTTCAAAATGCTCTATACCTTTACGTCTTATTATAGTATGTCTTGTAAACATAGCTAAGACAAGCGGTATGACTACAAAAAGTACAACAGAAAGTATGAGAGTGTTCCATGGAATTGAAATTCCGCTTACCCCCAAAAGGAAGGTAACAATAGGAATAAAAGCAACTAAAATCACTAAATCATTTATAGCAACCTGAACCAGAGTATATGCAGGATTTCCTTTGGTAAGATGACTCCACACGAATACCATTGCCGTACATGGTGCTGCGCCAAGAAGGACTGCCCCTGCCAAATATTCTCTGGCAAGTTCATCTGGAATAAGTGATTTAAAAATCACATAGAAAAACACGTAAGCAATTCCAAACATGGTAAAGGGTTTGATTAGCCAGTTTACCACTAATGTAACGGTTAAACCCTTAGGCATTTTTACTGCATTTACAACACTTCCAAAATCAATTTTTAGCATCATTGGAAAAATCATAATCCAAATGAGTACTGCTATGGGGATTGAAACATTGGCGTATTCAAGTTTACCAAGAGTTTCGGGGATTATAGGCAACATTTTGCCAATGGCAATACCTATAATAATGCAAATGGCTACCCACAAACTCAGGTAGCGGTCGAAAAAGGACATTCCTTGTATTTTACTCATTTTAATAGTGGTTTAATTTGTTCAATATAAAAATTGTAAAAGCCCTCTTTAATTTCATCACGAACCCTGATAAATTCGCCCCAAATAAATTCATCTGTACCTGATGCATGAGATGGGTCATCGAAACCCATGTGCAAACGGTACTTTACTTTTCCCATAAATGCAGGACATGTTTCGTTTGCTCCACCGCAAACAGTTATCACATAATCCCATTCGTCTTTCAGGTACATATCAACAGAATCTGAGGTATGATGACTGATGTCAATTCCTATTTCAGCCATTGCTTTTACAGCCTTTTCATTCAATTTGCCCGATGCTTCTGTACCTGCTGAACAAACCCTAATGTTTGGGTCGAATGATTGTAAAAAACCATGCGCCATTTGGCTACGGCAACTATTTCCTGTACAAAGAATTAATACTTTCATAAAATAACAATTTGAAAATGAAACAATTCAAAAATGAAAACTTTAAACGGAATTTATCCGCAACAACTGCCGCTGCTTTTTTGCAAGTCCTTTAAACGGAAACCATTCCAACCATATTCAATGGTGATATTTTCCAATTGCGGCAATAAATCTTTGGGTACGAAAAAATCAATGCCGTCTAAAGAAATCACGGTTTCTCCACTTCCAACCTGTGTTGCAATATCCATTTGGACGGATGGGCCACAACAACCTTGTGTACTATGCAGATGCACGCCTGCCCCGGGTTTATTAAAACCATCAATGGCTTTCTTTAGCTCAGTTTGTGCTTCTGTTGTTATTTTCATGATACAATATTTTTGAGTTATTATTTATTAAAAATCAATTCTGATAGTGCTTTTACTTGTTCAATGCCAACAATTTCATAAGATTGAAGCGGTATGGCAAACAGGGGTTTTGGATGATAAATTTCACTTGCCTGGCGTAAATAATGTTGCTGAAGTTTCCAGCGCTCTTTCGAGAATTTATCGGTACACTCCTGTTCTTTCAATATATTGTTTAGAAATACACCTTGTGCATGAATTCCAACCCTTTCTAAATCTTTCATTGCCCTAAAACCTTCGTGAAGTGGTGTAAATTCTGGATATGCAACCAACAAGAATGAAGCTTCATCTGGATTTTTTAAACGGTTAATCAGGTTTTCGATTTTTGTATTTGCAATGCCTGTGCTTGTAGCTACTGCTGCATTTGCAGTTCCTCTCTCCTTTATATCCAATTGGTTTTTGTATTCAAAAGGTAGTTCCAAAAGGCGCAATGTGTGGCCGGTTGGAGCAGTATCCAATACAAAATAATCCCATTCCGGTTCGTTCAGTAAATTGGCAAATTGTTCAAATATGGCTATTTCTTCGGTACAAGGCGATTCCAATTCTTCTTCCAACTGGGCAATCAAATCATCGCTATAACCGTTTGCTTTGGCATCGTTGATTATTTTTGCACGATATTCTTCCACCGCTTCTTTTTGGTCGATATTTACTGCCCAAAGATTCCCCGTCACCTTTACAGGAATATGATTTACCTCTGTTTCCAACACTTGTCCGATATGCGCTGCAGGGTCGGTAGTGAAGAGCAGCGTTTTACCCTTTTCTGCCAATTTCATTGCTACAGTGCAGGCGGTTACTGTTTTACCAACGCCACCTTTCCCTGTTAAAATGGTAATGCGACTTTGATTTTTCTTTTCCAGTAAATTCACCAAAGTTGAAGCCGGGGAAAATTCCTTAAAAGGTTTACTTATAGCAAAGTTGCTTTGAATAGTTGCATTTTTCTTTTCAAAGGTTATTTCACCAAGTAAAGCAATATTGCCGGTGCCTTTTATTTCCGATTGCTGCATGGGTACTTCTGATGTATCATCGGGAAACTTACTTTGAAGTTCGTTGATATAAACTTTTTGATTTTCAGCCAACTTTTCAAAAATCCCTGAAGTTGCGCCATGGTTGGGATAAACACCATTGATAATGAGGTGAAAATTATGGATGCCCGTTTTTTCAAGTTCTGTGCGTGCCCTTAGGGTTTCGTAAACCGAAGTTTTTTCGGGTCGGCTAACCAGATAAACTTTGGTACGGCTGGCATCCTGCATCATTTGAACGGCATGTGCGTATTTTGCCCGTGCGCCCTCAATTTGCGAAACCGGACCAATGCAGGTTTGCCCACTTCCTTCGGAGCTTTTTTTGATGTATTTATCCCATTCGTTAGGCAGGGTCATTAACCGCAGTGTATGCCCTGTTGGGGCGGTATCGAAAACAATAAGGTCGTACGATTCATCACCCAGAAAATCGGTAAACTTGTCGAAAGTAGCTATCTCGACTGTACACCCTCCGTTAAATTCTTCTTTAACCTGGGCTAAAGCCAACTCATCAAGAATGGCCGAAAGGGGTTCGAGCATGCGGTTTTTGTAGGCATCGGTTATGGCATCGGAATCCATTTGTGCTACCGAAAGATTTTGCGAAACGTTTACAGGCTCGGTACCTACTTCACGTTCGAATATATCGCCCAAATTACCTGCGGGGTCAGTTGATACCAGCAAAGTACGTTTGCCTTTACCCGATTGATAAACTGCTGTTGTGGCAGCCATGGTTGTTTTACCTACGCCGCCCTTACCTGAAAAAAAAATATATTGGGTCATTTTAATTTGTTAATTTGAAAATTTATCAGTTTGAAAATGTAATAATATGATATTTAGATAATTAAAAGTTTGTTAATAGCACGGCTTATTTTGGGGATATTGATTTTTTTGTCTGCACAGGCAATTTCATTATCTACTAAAACGAATGGAAAATTCACCTCTCCTTTTTCAATGATATGCTGTGCTATGTCATGATTAAACCATTGTTCGGACATGAATTCGACGTGTTTGAATTCAATTGAATTTCCGAATTTAGTTTGTAGTTGGTTCTTAACCATTTCACTAACCTTTGTCCAGTTTGCCTTACCTGAATCACAAGCTGCCTGAGGTATAGTGAAAAGTTCAACGTGTATTAAATCTGTATCCATTACCTCACCTTTTAACTGAATATCCCAAGAATTTTGGTGTCCGGTTCAATACCATTTAGTTCAAGAATAAGAGCTTTAAGCTCATCAATCGTTGGGTATCCTCCGCTTTTAATGATTTGATTATCGAGCAATGCCAGCGGCAACTTTCCCGGGCCATTTGCCTTGATAAAATCGCTTACCACTTTATTTTGCACAAATACAAGAGGAGCCTGATTAATGGCATACCTTTTGGTTTTTATACCAGCCTTTTTTAATAACTGAATACTGTTTTGCAGGTCGATAAGTGCTTTATCGGGTTCCGGCCCGCACACGCCACTTTCGCAACATAATGAGGGTTCAAAAATTTCGAGTATCATATAGAATCAATTTGAAAATGAATCAATTAGAGAATTTTAAGATTGCCAATAAAAAAATTATTGTTTTGGAGTTACATTGCCTTTAATCCGCAATACAACGGTTGAATTTACAGCATTTGAATTTACGGTAACAGATTTATTGAAATTACCAATACGTGCTGTATTATACTTGACTTTTATAACACCTTTTTCGCCTGGTTGTATGGGTTCCCTGGGCCATGTAGGAACTGTACAACCACAGGATGCACGAACATTGTTTAGTACCAAAGGTTCTTTCCCTTTGTTTATAAAAGTAAACTCACAGTTTCCATCGGCACCTTGTGTTATTGTACCATAATCGTGAACCATTTTTTGAAAAATAATAGAATCGGTTTTTGCATTCTGATTTTCCTGTGCACTTAAAGTAAAAGCCATTAGGCTTATTGCAAATAATAAAAAAACTGTTTTTTTCATGATGATTTAGAATTAAGTTATTAATTTATTTGTTCGACGATTATATTTTTTTTGTTGGCATGTAATCTGCCATTTCTAAGATGGATTTTTTTGTTTCCGTATTCAGCCGCCATTGGACTATGTGTAACCATTACAATTGTCGTGTTTTGGTTTTGGTTGATTTCCTTTAAAATTGACAGGATTTCTTTGGATAATGCAGGGTCGAGGTTGCCTGTGGGTTCATCGGCTAAAAGCAAGTCGGGATTGTTGGCTAATGCGCGGGCAATAGCAACTCGCTGTTGCTGTCCAGCCGATAGTTCTTTTGGATAGTGGGATGTTCTGTCGTCCAATCCAACCCATGCCAACAATTCCAACGCTCGTTTTTGTTTTTGCGTTTTATCATTGCTTTTTACATTCAACGCTATCATAATGTTCTCTAAAGCAGTAAGATACGGCACAAGAGCAAAACTTTGCATTACAAATCCTATGTGATTGCTGCGGAAAGTTGCCATTTGATCTTCGTTGTGCAGATTAATTTCTTTCCCGTCATACATCATTTTACCGGTTGTAGAACGCAACAAACCGCCAAGAATCAGAAGTAATGTTGTTTTGCCCGAACCCGAAGCCCCTGTAATAGTTACAAAAGAGCCTTTAGGAATGTCAAGTGAAAGGTTATCAACTGCATTGATAGCCCCATTGTGCCGTTGGTATGTTTTTGTGAGATTTTTAATTTGTATCAGCATAATTTTTTAATCTGAAAATTTGAAAATGTGTCAATTTGATAATTAGAAAACAAACTAAATAGGGTAGTGTCATTTTCAAATCTTCAAATTGATTCATTCTCAAATTAATTAATCTTCCTGCATGTTTGAAAAAGGTTCGATTTTACCAGCCAAATAAGCAGGAATAAAAGAGCCTAATAATGAAATTGAGATTGAGATAGCAATTGAAACGAGAATTAGCATATAAATCGGACTTACCGGGATTCCTGCAAATTGAGGACCAAGCCATATTGCAGCTAAGGTGCCGACAATATATCCGGCAATTCCGCCTACCAAACCCATTACGAGAGCTTTTAACATAAGAATATAGTAAATATGCTTCTTATGGTAGCCAATCATACGGAGAATGCCAATTTCTTTACGGCGTTCGTTAACATTTGCCCATATATAATTACCAATTGAAATACCCCCGACAAAAATGATGATGATGAGAAATACCAGCGATATTTTATTCATCAACTTATTATTTTCTATTTGGGTAGAAACTATCTGGCCAATTGTTGTAATACGGGTATCGGGCAAAACATTACGGAGTTTACCTAAAAGTCCATCGGAAATAGCGCTGCAACAGCCCATAATTTCGATGGCGCTGATTTGTTCCCCTGTTCCCAATAGTGCCTGAACTGAGTGTAAATTGGCAAATACGCGGTCGTCATCGACTGTCCCGGTTTCAGGTAATAGTTTAGCCACAGTGAACTCTTGTTCCATGATGGTTAATTTGCTTCCTTCGGCCAATTTAAGCCTCGAAGCAATACCAGACCCAATAAAACAATCGTAAGAGGCTAATGTATCAATGCCTTTTCGTTGTAATTTTTCATCGGCATATTTTTTTGGTTCTGTAGGGGCACAACTTGCTGTTAAAGCTTCACCTTGCAAACCACCTTGTTGCCAAATAGGTTTTGATGCAATTTCGCTTTTTGGCAAAATGCCTGTCAGTACAATGTTCTCGTTTCCAACTTTCACTCGACGTGTAAGTTTTGGCGAAATGTTATCTACACCCGGAATTGTTGAAGTTACTAACCTTTCTATATAATCTTCGGGGAATGTGGAAGCGTCAATATCGGCAGCATAATAATTGTCAACGCTGGAGGATTGTGGTAATACAAGAATGTTTGCCCCTAAATTATCAAGGTTTACAGCTACCGCTTTCTCTGATACGACCGAGAATGAACGGATGCCTACTATTACACCAATTCCCAATGTTATGGCCAATAAGCCCGAAACAAGCTGTGATTTACGGTGCCAAAGCTCTTTTAAAGTTAAAGCTGTTAATCTCATAAAAATAAATTTGAAAATGAATTATTTACCACAACCAGCAGGGCCGCAACCGGGACCACAACCACTTCTTACAGGTGTTTTTGCTGCAGAAACTAATTTTGCTGCATCGGGGATAGTTGTTGATTGACCTGCAACCTGACCTTGTTTATTAATTACCAGGGTAACAGAAGATTTTGCCATCAAAGGGCTAATACGCAATTGTTGCATAAAACCAGTTTCTTTTTGGTCTTCCATATCAACTTCAATAAAAACAGCTTCGTTGTTAAGCAATGTAACAGCTTTGTTACATTCTTTCAACACTTCAGCGCGGTCAGTAAATGTTTTTTTTGTAAAAGCCACAACAGCATATTTATTGTTACCAATGGCATCATAAACCTGTTCGAGTTTTGGGGATGGAACAAGTGCTGCAATGTTTTCGGCAGTTGCCTGCTCAAGAATATATCCGCCTGTTGGTTGGCCTTTGGAAGAAAGAACCAAAATAAGAGGAAGCGGCGCACCTGCTAACCGCCATTCGGCTACCAATGAAGCATTAGCAGCATCATCACGGTTCATTTGCACAATAACTGCATTTTTATAAATGGTATTTGCACCTTTTGCAATTTCATTAGCTTTGTCAGTATTTGTTACACCGTTTCCGGTAACCACTACAAAAACAGCTTTACCTGCTTTTTTAGCTTTATCTAATTCTGCCTGAACAGGCGAAGTATTTGCTTTTAAAGGCTGTTGCTGCGTGTTTTCAATTTTTTGCTGGTCATCACTTTTTGAACTTATATGGTCGTTTTCAGCAGGTGTATTGCTAAATGCATTGAATGTTACCGCGTTTATAAGCAGCAAAGTTAAAAGTTGCCATTTTTTCATCATTCTCATTTTAATTATTTTTATTTATTGAAGTTATTACTGTTGAATTTGATTTAGCTATACTGTCTGTATCGCATTGGATATCAACTGCTCTAACAGGTTCAAAAAACGATTCAAACATAAGAAGATATTTTTCGATATTGGAGCTGCACAGGCAATAGTTAACTTTAAGCCCATCAATTTCGCCATGTACTAAGCCTAGTTCCCTGAGTTCCTTTAAATGCTGAGAAACGGTGGTTCGGCTTAATGGTAACTGGTCTGAAATATCGCCTGAAATACAGGTTTTCTTATCAGCTAAATATTTTAAAATAGCCAATCGCGCCGGATGCGAGATTACTTTGGCAAATTCTGCTAATTCTTGTAAGTCAGTTTCGAAAAGCTCTTTTTTAATCATAATTAAATGTTTAATGACGCAAACATACGTCTTTAATTTTAAAATACAAAATAATTGTATCTAAAATTTAAAAAATCTGTTACTGATTTTAAGGACTGGGAATTGCACTCTTTGGCAAAGCTTTGGTTTCAGCGTTGGCTCGTATGGCTTTGCCAATGTGTGCAATGTGGGTGGGGATTCTTCTTTTTTGAGGGGGGGAAGAAAAAAACAAAATAAATTCCATCAAATTTGCACTGTCCTGACAAAAGGCTAAATCTTTTCCTATTTTAATTTTATCACTATCGTATCTGTCTGCTCGTCTGTCTTTTACACTTGCCGCTAACGGTTGGTGTATGAAGCGTTGGGCATTTCGAAGCACTTTCCTGTCAAACCGCTACAAAGTTAATTCGATGTAACGCCCTTGAAATTAGCACTATCCGCCAAATGCACTATACACGATGTTGGCAACTGGTGTTCTCTTTTTCAATCATTTATCTTTCAAATTTGCTACAAGTTTTCAGTTCTGCAATGCGTTGGCAAAGACATACTCTTTTGCAATTTTTGGTTGCAGCGTAGGCTGGTGCGACTTGCCAATGTGTATCGCTTTTAGCGTTGGCATTATAGTTTGATTTCTAAAATTTGACTGGTATCGACTCCTAAAATGTCGACCACTTTTACCATTACTCTGCATGTTTTCTTATTTGGATATTCGTGTTCGGCTGAAACAAATTCCAAGGTTCGGTCTTGTTTGGTACGGAAGGTCTGCCATTCGTTTTCAAAAATGTAGTTGCCTGTCCATTGTTCTTCTATTTCGCCTGCTTCGTTTTTGATGCGGATGATTTCCTTTTTGCTGTCGTAGTCAAAGTCAACGCTCCAATAGTCAATCCAATCGTGCCAATTTTCCGTTAAGGTTTGTCGGCTGATGATGCCGTTTTTGTCCTTGCTTACTTTTATGATTTGACCGTTTTCTATCACCACTTTACTGCCTGCTCGCATACTTTCTTGAATGTCTTCAATGTCGTCTTGGGTGTAATTGGTTACAAAGTCGGTGAGTTCTATTTTTATTTTATTGCCTTTGATGATGGGTTTGGCTTGTAAATACGAAACATCGTAAAACTTTACTTGTCCTTTGTCCACCGCTCTTGGGTCAAAAACATCTTTGGGAATGTAACGCAAACGAATATCCACGCCTTGTTCTTTAAATTCTTGGTTGATACGTGGCTGTAAACCCATTTCAAACTCAAAGCCCAAAACATCTACTTGTGTAATCAAATTAGTTCTGCATTCTTCAAAAATTTCTTGCACCCTACTTTGGGTTACTGGCATATCCAAAGGACCGATATGTACAAAACGACTGGCTTTTTTGGCGTGAAGGGTGGCATAGTTTTCTATGCGTTGCGCGGAATAGGCCCTGCAAATCAAATCCAAATAGGCTTCTTCCTTGCGTTTGCGTTGCCCGTTGACCAAATCATCAATGAAAAACTGCCTTTCGTACTTGCCCAAATTCAAAATCTCAAAAGCCCTGAAATCTTGTCCTTTTTCTTTGAGTTCTCTTTGAACATTGATAAGCCGTTTTCGGGTGGTGTGAATAGAAAACCTACCTAAATCTGTGGCTATCCATTTTCTGTTGAGTTTCTCTGCTACGGCTGCTGTGGTGCCACTGCCACAAAAGAAATCTGCCACTAAATCGCCTTCGTTGCTACTCGCTTTGATGATGCGTTCTAACAGGGCTTCGGGTTTTTGGGTGGGGTAATCGACTCTTTCTGGTGCGAAAGTTCCAATATTAGGTATATCATCCCACAAATTGTCTACTGAAGTTCCTTTGTCTTCATTAAAATAATGTTTGTAAACAGGATATTTAGAAGTAGGGGTGATCTTCGCCTCTCCTTGCTTAATTAGCCTTTCCAACTTTTCCTGAGAATAGGTTTTCATTGGATTCCACTTAAACCTTCTTCCCTTTTCGTCAATTTTATCATATCTCTTTAAAGCTCCATCACTATAAGGTTTATATTCTTTATTAAAAATAAAATCTGTAGATTTTGAGTACCAAAAAATTGAATCCGTATTCAGGGGTAATTTATTCGCTATTGCTTTACTACTTCCAGCATTAAAGGTTCTTTTCCAAATAATTTCAGCCTTATAGTTACTGCTAAATATCTCGTTTAACAACAGTCTCATAACGCTATTCACTCTCCAATCACAATGCACATAAATACTTCCATCTTCTGCCAAAAGATTATGAATAAGTTTCAATCGTTCGTACATCATACTCAAATAAGAAGAAATCCCTTTTTGCCACGTATCTCGGTAGGCAATTTCTTCCAACACACTTTGGCTTTTAGTGGCAGTTTCTCCGTTGAGTTCTATGGTGTGCGAGAAATCTGCTCCTACAGCAAAAGGTGGGTCAATGTAAACCAATTTTAAACCGCCTTCTTTTTCAATTGCTGAGCGCATTGGGCCATTAGCCAAAGAAGAGAGAATGAGTTTGTTGTCGCCCCAAATCAGTTTGTTTTGCCAACCTGCTTTTTGTCTGCCTTTGGTATCGAACATAGAAATGGTTTGCCCCGTAGTATCTTCTTTTCGTGGCTCGTCTATATGCTCAATGTAGTGAAAAGGCAAAGCCACATTGGTAATGTCTTCTTTTCTGCCGTTCCAAAATAGAAATACATCTTCTTCATCACTGTGCATTTTGTAGATGTACTCTTTAGGTATCGGCTGATTATTTTTAATCGCCTGTATGACCAATTCTTTTTCTTTATCTGTTAGGTTCATTTACTTTAATTTTTTGATGTTTTGGTGCTTCAATAGTGACTTCATTTGGGTAATGGCCAAACTATTCAATTGTAAAAGTCGCTCACTTTGTTCCAAACCCTGATGAATCAATAAAGCGTTGGTACTTTCCATATTGGACAATACCACCAATTGTTCGATAGTAGCCGTATCGCGTATATTTCCCTTTTCGTTGGGGTTTTCATCTCGCCATTGCTTAGCTGTTTTGCCAAATAGGGCTACGTTGAGTACATCAGCCTCGTTGGCATAGATGATGGCGGCTTGTTTTTTGTCAACTTCAGCTGGAATTAAATTTTCTTTGATGGCATCGGTGTGAATAAGATAATTCACCTTTGTAAGGTGTCGTTGGTAATTCCATTCAAGTTTTAGGCGATCGCTTTCCTCATTTTTTAGGCGTTGGAATTCTTTGATTAGGTAAATTTTAAACTCGGCACTAATCCACATCCCAAACTCAAAAGCGATATCGCTATGAGCATAGGTACCACCATACCTGCCCGAGGTTGCTCTAATACCTATTGCTTTGGTTTTTTCTACCCATTCTTTTACACTTATTTTATAGCTATTGAGTCCTGCCTGACTTTTAATTATGGCGAATTCGCCATAATTAAAATCCGGGTTGTAAACAGATTCCCAAATCCCTAAAAACTCAACGGTATTGCGGTTTCTAAGCCAATCAGAAATAAAAAAATCCCCATCTTTGGCTTTGAGCATATCGGTGAGTGATATAAAATCACCCGCACTATCCTTTACAATAGTGATTTTTGTGCCTTTTACTTCTATTTTTTTGTTTTTTGCCATAGGTCAAGTTTTATTCTGCCGGAAAAATGGCTTTCACATCAGTAAATGATTTTAAGCTGGCTTGGTGTTTTTCCCAATCTTCTTGTTTGATGTAAATGGCGGTGTAGGTTTTATCGTTTTGTTGTGCATTCACATCTCTGCACCATTGAGCCAATCGTCTTACTTTGCGTATATCGTCCAAATCTTCTCGTCCTTTGGTTTCCACTATAAAAACGTTTTTGTCGCTGGTCTTTACAAAAAAGTCTGGAAAGTATTCTCTTATGTTTCCATCTTCTGCTTGGTATTCGATTTTGAAATTTACACCACCATCACCCATGGTGTTTTTGGCAAAAGAAACGACATCTGCAAACCGATTTTCGCAATAAGCGGCAAACTCCAATTCAAAAGGATTGTCGCCTATTACTTTGTTGAAAATGGATTTTTTAGGAATCAAGAAAGGTTGCTCGTCTGTAACTTTTGGGCGAACTGTTTTGAGCGAAATATAATTTTTGATTTCTGCTGTTCCGCTATCGGTTACCGTAAGGTCATTGATGGCGTTTTTGAAAACAGTGTAAAGAATTGCTTTGGGTTGTGCTTCAGAAAGGTTACGAATAGATTGGGCATCTGATAAGTCAACCGATTTGCCGAATAGTTGGTGTTGAATAAAACTTTCTACTTTGGGATATAAGATGTTGAAACCACTTACCAAACGGTTTTCTTTCAAAATGGCTTGCGTAAAAAAGCTGATTACGTTCCTGTAATCTGCAATACTGTCTTTAAATATGGTTGTATGAGAGATTTTATCTTCAATATCTTTAAACACGATTTCTTTCAATTCTTCTGAATTGAAGGTTTTGAAAGGTGATTTTTCAAATTTCAATTTCGAAATATCCAAGTCTTCCAAATTCTTGTACTCCCTGTAAATTCTTGGGGTCATTTGCGGAATAGGGATGTCCAATGCATCTAAATCCTTGTTTGGATTTTCTTTATCTACCTCTACAATGATTGGGTTTTTGCCACGTTTTCCTTTTCCCATTGGCGAGTATTGGAATTCAACGCCTTCTGTTTTTAGGGATTCTACAAACTCGATAAAGGCAGGCGTTCCAATTACCGACAAAGTTTCGTGAACGTCTAACGAAAACATTTTACGCAACCCACGACCAATAGACTGTTCAGGTAAGATTTTAGAATCGGCATTAAAGGGTCTTAGTCCAACAATGGTGGTTACATTTTTTACGTCCCAACCTTCACGAAGCATTAAAACAGAGCAAATGGCTTTATAAGGTGAATCGTCTTTGTCCACATCATCAGCCGCTTTTCTCAAAACATCCAATTCATCTTTGGCTTTTTTGCTTGATGATTCTGAAATCTCTCCTTTACTGTTGGTATGAATACTCAACACTGCGTTTTTCAGTAATGGATAGGTGCGTTCTAAATATGCTGCAATGGCATCAGATTCTTTGGTGGTCATTGCCATTATGAAAAGCAAAGGTGTTTTTTGACTTTTAAGTTCTTCGTATTGCTTTTCCCATTCAATGTAGCCCAAATGAATAAAGTCTTTGTAACGTTCTACTGCGTCATCAGACGGCTTCTCTTCTAATTTATGTCTTGATGCATCGTCAGGTAAAACGGGCGATTTCACTACATTTTGCTGAATGGCTTCCACCAAAGGATAATCGCAAATGGTCTGAACGAAAATTGCTCCGTTGTTGTGTTTTGGCGTTGCAGTTACATCACATTGTAAGCCAATATGTTTACCTGTTTTTAGCTTAAATTTGTTGCTAATGTCTTCAATACTTTTGAACCAAGCCAAAGATGGGTCGTGAATGTGATGTGCTTCGTCATTGAGAATCACCAAGTCTTTGATTTTGTCACTTCTCAAAACTTTTCCAAGGTCAAGACCTTTTGAAGTGTCGGCATCAGCTTTTGGTTTTTTACCCAAAAATAGTTCTTCTATACTTGGTTCTGTATCTTCATTTAGGAAAACTCTGTGAATGTTTGTCAAAAAGATATTTCCTGAATCTGTAATTGGTTTTAGTTCGTCTTGGATGTGTAATGTCAGTTGAAAATCATTGAGCCAATCCCGGTCTGCCCAACCATTTTCTGGAATAAACGGGTCTTCAAAGAAGTATTTAAGACCGTCAAAATCTTTTCTGATTCTGTTAAGCACAATGATGTTGGGTGCAATAACCAAGAAGTTTTTTGATAATCCTGTGTCTGCTTCATATTTGGCATTGAAGTACGACCAAGCCAACACTAAGCCTAAAACTTTGGTTTTGCCAGTACCTGTTGCCATTTTAATGACATAGCGTGTCCAATTTTCATCAAACATACCTGTACTGACACGACCCGAACCGTCAAATTTCAGTAATTCGTACTTGTCCTTTGCTTTGGCTATTTCAAACAAGTAAATAACAGATTCAACCGATTCTCTTTGTGAAAAATAGAAGCTGAATTTTTGTCCGTTTTCGTTGGTATGTTCTCGGTTAAACCAATGATTTAAAAGTGCTTTTGTCGTTTCTGTAGCCCCTTCATACTCGCTGTTTCTCCATTCTTCAACTTTTTTTCTGACTTTGTGTACAAGCGGTGCAAGAAGCATTTCATATTTATTCTTAAAAGCGTCAAGTTGAGCTTGTCCTGGTGCCCATCTTTTGTCGGGCGTTAAAATCTCAAAAGGTTTATTGTTCATCTCTATTTTTTCTATTCGTCTCAAATTTACTTATTAAAGACTGTTTCTCTGTCCGTGCGGTGGCAAAAAACAGCTCTTTTGGTTTTTTCAGCTTTGGGTATTTGCGTTGGCAAAAACCAAATGTGCTGTTTGTGCGGTGGCTTTCTTTGTATGTTGCCCAACGGATTGCGCTATGTAAGAGTTGCCGAATTTCGTGGTTCGTGTCCTGTCCGCCAGGACAAGAATGCAAGCGAGAAATTCGCAACTAAGTTACTCTAAACTAAGCAATTTTACATAGCGTTTGTTGTGTGCCGTAATTCATTTTTCACTTATTTTATATCAGTCGTTATCAAAATCCATAAACAACATTGAGTCATTACTCTTGAATATTTTTTAATGAGCAACTATTAATATTTGCTTTCAATGTATCTTGACCATAGAATACCATAATTATAGTATTTGCTGTGAAATACTCTTCTGATGATTTGGATGAAGTAAAAAAGATTCCGAAATCCTGATTAAACTCATTCTTATTATTCAATTCTATTTTTGCATCACCAATCAAACCATCTCCATAGGTTCTAATTTTCGCACTATCTCCTTGGATTGTTCCTATAATATTAACCCCAACATCAACTCCACCTATCTCATTTTCTTTTAAATGCCAATGCTGACTTGTTAAATTCAATATAGATCCTTTGTCAATGTTGTAACTTTCTTCACTTTTTGTGCAAGAAGTCTCTCTAAGTGAGTTATCTTCTTTTTTACAAGAAACAAGAACAATAAGTCCAATTAATAAAAGTTTCATTTTTTTTTTCATTTTGTTATCAGTTTAATGTTTAATAAATATTTTTTAAGATGTGAATTTTCCAACAAAGGTTGCGTCTATTTTATTCTGACTAACGTTTTCTCAACTCATTATATATCATGTAGATATAATTCCAAGATCTTCATTAGTCAGCCCAAATTTATCGATTTGTTTTTTAATACGCTTTACCAGACCAAGTTTTCTTTGCTTCGGCATGCTCAGCACAGGTTTTGGTCTAAAATCAGGTAGCCAGCCGGGTTATTGTAAGGCGTGCCTTTTACTACCATATTCCAGATGATTACTGCGAGTTTTCTGGCAGTTGCACTAATTGCCGATACGCGAGGTTCACATTAATAAAAAGCTCTAAGGAGATGTGCTTTTGGCAGAGTAAATATTCTGAACGGGTTTGTCCCACAAAT
>Ga0210036_1002294_pt1 | contig 20399 bp, 13 predicted proteins | sample CryGeymeta201515_FD_185469 | JGI IMG/M metagenome (GOLD analysis project Ga0210036, IMG submission 185469) | Groundwater microbial communities from Crystal Geyser aquifers in Utah, USA - Crystal Geyser metaG 2015-15 (SPAdes) (version 2) | ecosystem: Environmental > Aquatic > Deep subsurface >...
TGATAGTGATGAATGCAAACTTAAATCCCTATGAAGTAAAGGCAAAAAACTATAACGATGTAACTTTAAACGATCTTGAATTTTTTGAATCAATCTTTTATGTTCAGCAGTACAATCGCCAATCAGTGCATTCAACTTATCTGTTTTTTCAAGTAATGCATCAAGAAATTTCTCATCCTCCGCTAAAAGGATGATTTTTTCAATCATATTTTCTCTGGTCTTTAAATTTTCTTCTAAATCTCTACCTGCTTTACTTAGCTCATAAATAATCTTCTCAATAAGAGCCTCGGGAGTCCTTAGTTTTGATTTTTCAAGATCCTTATGATTACTATAAAAACTGATAAGATCATCAATATGAAGACTAATTAAAGCAAGAGAATCCATTAAAGAGGACTCTCTTACTATGTACACTGACTCCTTGAAATTACTGTTGTCAATCATTACATTTCCATTAATTCAATCGAAACCTACTTTTATTTCCACAAAATTATAAATCTGTAAGAAGATTCGCATAAGTTAGTTTAACATCATCAGTAAAACTATCAAGATAATGCTCTGTTATCTGCATCGAACTATGTCCTAATGCTTCCATAATGTAAGATGTAGGAACTCCTTTTCTTTTTAAGGTGGTAGAAAATGAGTGTCTGGCAGCATACGTTGTCACAGGCTGTTTTATATCAAGCTCTTCTCCAATCACCTTCATTAAGTTGTTGACCCCTACAATGAATGTCTGTATTTTATACTTTTCTTGTCGCTGTGTTAGATTAGGCTCCAAAATTGAAAACAAAAAAGGACTATTAACATTTTCAGATCTGTACTTTTTAATTATCGATTTTGCTCTTGGATTTAATCCAACACGTATGGGGCGAATGTCTTTTTTTTTCGTTCTTTTTGTCTTCTGGCGAATAAAAGAAAGGTAATTCTCTTCTAGGTCTGTTTTTTTAAGATACGCAATATCAGAAAAGTTCATTCCATTACACAAGTAAGAAAAGAGCCAAAAATCTAATGCTTTCCTTTTTTTCTCGTCCACTGTTTGATACTCTAAAAGCTTTGTGAGACCCTCAATTGATAATGCTTTCTTCTTATTCCTTCCGGTTGGAATTTTGTAATGATCAAACGGGTATTTTTCTCTTGAAAGGATATTATCTCTAATTGCTCTATTAACAATGGCACGAAGCTGCCGCATGTTAATTCCGACAGTTGTTACTGATTTCCCCTGTTTAAGCATATAGTTTTCATAGGCTTGTAAGAATCTTGGAGTAACATCGTGGATCATCATCTTTTTTTTAAACTTTTGAATAGAGTTTATTGTAGTTTGATATGAAATTGCTGTTCCCAATTGTTCGTTTTCTTTAAGTTCTTGAATATAAGCACTAAAAAGGCTCACTAAATCATTATTACCTCCTTTAATTTTAGGTTTGTTTGAAAAATACTCTTCTTCAAAAGTTACAATAGAGAATACCTCCATCTTACTAATTATTCTCTCAGCCTTATCAAGAATTCGATTCATCTTATTTTTTAAGGCTTTGAGTTCAGGGTTTTTAAGGTTTGATTTATTGAGTTTTTTCCATTCGGTCTTCGTTACATATTCAGCAATCCCATATCGTTTAGTTCTATTCAACCAATATATATTCAACTTTATTGGAAACTTACCTTCTTTATTTGGTTTGCTTGTTTCAATAATAAAACTGATGGTGGCAGGTGTATTTTCCATAAAATGTCTATTAAATAGTACGACTAAAAATGCGACCAAAAGTCCTTACAAATCATAAAATTGATAAAATGCCTAAAAGGCACACGCTTATCTTAAACAACAATTTAACAGTTGTTTACAAAATTTTTTAAAGTACAATTAATCACTAAATACATCCAGGAAGGGACTCTGGATCAGAAGAGTTCAGGTTCGAGACCTGATCGGGCAACATTAAAATGAGAGCGTTACAATTTTATTGTAGCGCTTTTTTGTTTACTACGACCAAAAATACGACATTTAATAGTGTATCAAATGAAGAATAATCCAGAAAACATAATTTGCCACAGTACATGCTAAAAAAATTATATTCAGCAATGAACAGATTGTCACAATTATAAAACCACCCTGCCTAAACCCAACTAAAGTTTTTAATAAAAGCGAAGAAATAGACTGTTGAAAATAATGGGATGGACGAATCAAAAACAGAAAAACAATTATTACTTTTGACAATACTGTCAATAAATCATTTTCATGAACTTGCAAATAAGAAATACTCAAAAGAGATTTTGATGGCAGCAGAACAGTAGATATAATACGTAACCAAGAAGAACGGCAAGAAGTAATGGAATTAAAACTCGAAAACTTAAAATATCAGGAAAAAGCCATTCAATCAGTCGTTAAGGTTTTTGACGGAACGGATAAAAACACCTTTGATAATGCTTGTTTTGAAGGTATTCGTTCCAATATCTGCAAACTCACAAGTGAACAAATTGCGGACAACATAAAAGGTGTATTGCAGGAAAACGCAATTGACGAAGAAACTGCAAGACTTGTAACGGACAACGACCTGACAATCGAAATGGAAACCGGAACAGGAAAAACGCTCGTTTACATTAAGACCATTTATGAACTCTACAAGCATTATGGCTTTACCAAGTTCATCATTCTAGTGCCTTCGGTTGCTATCCGTCAAGGTGTCTTAGGTTCATTCAAAACCTTTGAAAAGCAACTGGAAGATATTTATGGATTTACTCCCAAAGCTTTTGAGTACGCCAGTAAACGACTAAATAAAGTAACCAATTTCATTGAAGAACAGCACCCGCAAGTCATGGTAATGACGTTGGCATCTTTCAACTCGGAAGATAAAATCCTGAATCAGGCACAACGGGAAGACCTTTTTGCCAACATTCCATTCATTGAAGCTATTGGGAAAACCAATCCGATAATCATTATGGATGAACCGCAGGAAGGAATGGACACGGAAAACTCCATTAAACAAATCACCAAACTTAATCCGCTATATAAGTTGAGGTATTCGGCTACGCATAAAGTGGTAAAAAACCTTTTATACCGCCTTACGCCATACGACAGCTACAAACAAGGCCTGGTAAAGAAAATTGAGGTACTGACCGTAACGGAAAAGAATGATGAAGCCACTATTAAAATAGAATTGGAGGAAACTCAAAATGGAAAAGGCGACCCAAAAGCAAAATTGAGAGCATGGAAGATGAAAGGCGGAAAGTTTGTTTTTGATACCACGAACTGGCTGAAAGTCGGAGACAATCTTGGAGAAAAAACCAGCAATCCAAGCTACCTGAATTACAAAATAACCCGCATCAACAAAAGTCTGAAAACGGGTAAATGGTTTATTGAGTTCTCAAATGGTGTTGTGCTCGAAGAAAAACAGGCTTCCGGCAATTTGGAAAGCATTTGGGCTTTGCAATTGGAATGGCTCATCAACCGGCATTTTCTCAAAACGCAAAAAATGGCAGAGAAAGGAATAAAATGCCTTTCTCTGATCTTTATTGACCGTGTCGCGAATTTCATGGGAGAAAATCCGGTCATACGTAACCTTTTTATCGAGAAGTACAAGCAGGTTTATGCCAACTGGAATGAAGGCAAACAACCTTCTGACGAACACGTCCAACAAGTTCAAGGGTACTACTTCGCGCAAAAATCATCCGGTGAATATGCCGATACCGAAGGCGGGCAAAAAGAACAAAAGCGGATTTATGAACTCATTCTAAAAGGAAAAGAAGAATTGTTGCAAACAGATAATCCCGTTCAGTTTATCTTTTCGCATTCCGCTTTAGGTGTTGGTTGGGACAATCCGAATGTTTTCAATATCGCAACACTCAATACTGCTTATTCAGAAATCAGAAAGCGACAAGAAATAGGTAGAGGCTTGCGAATTTGTGTCAATCAGGAAGGTCAAAGGATTTATGACCCGTTGAGCGTTGAGGATGACGAACGAATTAACCAGCTTACGGTAATTCCCAACGAAACTTACGAGACGTTTGTAACTCAATATCAGGAAGAAATCAAAGAAGTTTACGGCACAAGCAAGGCAGGAGCAGGATTTACCCATACACACAAAGGAAAGCCACAAAATGAAGTCCGCTTTAAACGAAATCAGGATGAAAACATGAATAAGGCTTTTAAACGCTTTTGGAACTCACTGGCCAAAAAGACCGACTACCTTGTTTCATTTAACGAAGAAAACCTGATTGATATATCCATTGAACAAATCAACCAAATCAACATTGCGGATTACGTAGCAGAAGTAAGCAGCCGTTCCATTGGCGATATTTCGGAAGATGGCATTTCCGACAATTTTGGCGGAACGGAAACCTATGCCCTGAAAGCTCATTTTACACCGCTTGATTTGGTGGAAAAACTCAGCGAAAATACCGGATTAGGCTATCCAACACTGTTCAGGATTGTGGAAGGCATTACCAATCACGAGCACTTTGTAAAAAATCCACCGCAATACATTCATCAGGCAGCATCCATCATCCGAAACATTGAACTGGACGAAATGCTGAGAGGGCTGGACTATCATTTGACAGGCGACAACTTCCCGTTTTCGTTTGACGATTTTGTTCGGAACGTCTCAGAAAAGGCGCATGTGGAAACACCCAAAAGAGGTGTTTTCGACAAAATGCTGATTGATAGTGAGGTTGAAAGAACCTTCGCCAAAACTGCTGACCTTGATGATGAAATCATTTGTTTCCTGAAACTCCCGTCCTATTACAAAATCAACACACCAATTGGTGAGTACGAACCTGATTTTGGATTAGTGATGAAACGCAAAAGCCTGAAAAGCGGAAAGGAAAGCGAGTTTTATTTTGTCATTGAAACCAAAGGAACCAATGACATTGCTGACAAAAGAGCACTGACCGAAGGTGAGGTGTACAAGATAAAATGTGCCATGAAGCACTTTGAAGCATTGGGAGTTGAAGTGCATTACAAAGCTCCTGTAAAGGAATATCACTACTTCAAAACAGAGGCGACAAAAACCATTAATGAAAAAACTGAAGTATGAAAACAGAAGAAATAAAACAGCTTTTTCAGCAATTTGAAGCTGCAGCCATTGATTTTGAAAGCATTGAATGTTGGAGTGCCCGTGAATTACAGAAACTACTTGGCTACAGCAAATGGGAGAATTTTGAAAAAGTAATCAACAAGGCAAAAGACGCTTGCCAAAATGCCGGTGAAGATATTAGCAATCACTTTCCTGACATCAGGAAGGTGATAGAAGCAGGCAAAGGAGCCCAGCATGAAATAACTGATATCCTTCTCACCCGATATGCCTGCTATTTGATTGCCCAAAATGGCGATAGCCGTAAAGAAGAAATTGCATTTGCACAAAACTACTTTGCCTTACAGACACGAAGAGCTGAACTAGTTGAAAAACGCTTGCTGGAATTTGAGCGAGTGAAAGCCCGTGAAAAATTAAGCCAAACCGAAAAACAACTTTCAGGGGTACTTTATGAAAGAGGCGTTGACTCACAAGGTTTTGCCATTATTCGTTCTAAAGGCGATCAGGCGTTATTCAGGTTGAACACCCTGATGCTGAAGCGAAAGATGGGTGTGCCTAAAAACAGACCAGTAGCCGATTTCCTCCCAACCATTACTATCAAAGCTAAAGATCTGGCAGCAGAAATGACCGGGCTAAATGTACAAAGTAAAGACCTTAAAGGGCAATATGCCATAGAAAAAGAACATGTAGACAATAATCTGGCTGTACGCAATATGCTTACCCAAAGGGGGATTGTGCCCGAAAATCTTCCTCCCGCAGAAGATGTAAAAAAGCTCCAGTGAAAACTCAATGCAGATGAAAAAAAATTGCTGATGAACAAAAGCAAAAAAAATGAACATGGAAAATACCGATAATCCATTGGAAAAAGTACAAACCCCCGACCTTAATAAGGAGCGACTGGAAACGCTGAAAAAACTGTTTCCTGACCTGTTTACAAATGAAGGTAAACTGAATATTAATGAACTCAAAAAAGTGGTTGACCCGCAAAGCGTAGACGAAACCGAACGCTATGAGTTCCGGTGGTTTGGCAAAAGCGCAGCCAAACGAAATGCCTTTTCACCATGCAATGCTACACTGTTGTTTGACGAAAAACGGAGTGTAAATCCTTCTGAAAGCGAAAACCTGATTATTGAAGGGGAAAACCTTGAAGTGATGAAACTGCTCACTTCTGCTTACCGGGAAAAAATAAAGTGCATCTATATTGACCCACCTTACAATACCGGAGGCGACTTTGTTTACTCTGATAATTTTTCTCAGGACAAAAAGGCATACTGGGAAGAAAATGAAATATTGGAAGATGGATTGAAAATTGACACAAACGTTGAAACAAGCGGCCGTTTTCACAGCAATTGGCTAAACATGATGTACAGCCGATTATTGATTGCACGTCAACTTTTAAAGGAAGATGGAGTGATTTTCATTTCTATTGATGATAATGAGGTTCATCATCTAAGGAAGTTGTGTGATGAGGTTTTTGGGGAGGAAAATTTTGTAGGACAATTGATTTGGAAGAGCAGGCAGAATAAGGATAATAGAACGACCACAGGTGTTTCAACTGACCATGAATATGTAATCTGTTACAGTAAAAATCCAGAATACAGAGCATTAAGAGGAAGTGAAAGGAAGGAGGAACAATATACTAATCCTGATAATGATCCAAGAGGATCATGGGTTAGTGGAAATATGGTAGGATTAAAAGATGAAAATCAACGGCCAAACTTGCATTATGAGCTTATCAATCCTGAAACAGGTATAAACTATGGAAAACCATTTATGGGATGGCGGTATGATCAAAATACTATGAAAAATCTCATTGAAGAAGATAGAATTTTATGGCCGGATACGTCTTCCGGTCGTCCAAGAAGAAAAGTATTCTTGTCAGAGTTATCAGATACTCTTCCCGGCTTTAGCTCAATCATTGGAGAGGATTTATTTACACGAGACGGAACGGCTGAAATAGACGGTTTATTTGGGTCGCGAATTTTTGATTTTCCTAAACCGACAGGAATAATAACTGAATTGATAGATCAAGTTCTTGATGACGGTGACTTATTCCTTGATTTTTTTGCAGGCTCTGGCCCAAGTGCTCAGGCAGTGTTAAACCTTAATCAAGAGAATGGAAGAATGATAAGATTCATCTTAATCCAATTCCCAGAAGCCACAGACGAAAAAAGTGAAGCCAACAAAGCCGGTTACAAAAAGATCAGCGAAATTACCATTGAACGCAACAAACGGGTAGTTGAAAAAATCATTGAGGAAAAGAAGAACCAACAGCCCGATTTATTTACGGACGACAACAAAGAAGATTCTTTGAAAGGCTTAGGCTTTAAAGTGTATAAACTTGTGAAATCCAACTTCCCAAGAGTAGAGTTTGCCCCAGACCCGGAAAAGACCACCGAAGAAAACATAGAATTGCTTAAAAAGTATATCCGGGACAAAGAAGCACAGCTCGTTACCGCTTTCAACCGTGATGAACTCATGACCGAAATTCTTCTTAAAAACGGTTTTACCCTCAATTACACAATAACCAAGCGAGAGGAGTTCAAGAAAAACGAGATATTCCTTGCCACAGACGGAGAAAAGGAAACCCTGATTTGCATAGACATAAGCATTGACATGGAAACCGTAGAGCATTTCAAAAAACATAATGAGCAAAAGTTTATCTGCCTTGAACGTGCATTGGACACTACCAAAAAATGGAACCTGAAACACTATTTAAATGATAAGTTTAATGCGTTTTGATTATGGAATTAGGAAGAATCTACCTTGTTACAATTGATTTTTACCGCAATAGGTCAAAATTCAAAATAGATGATGAGTTTAATTACGAATATGCTGTTAATTATTTTGAGAATTGTCTGTCAGTTAAAGACAAGCTTTGTCGATTGTTTCCGAATAGTGTTATTGAAATCTCGCTTTGTTCTTTCTTAATCAAGACCAAACTGGATTCTGAGGAATTGAAATCAAAGCTAATTCAAGAAACTTCTGAATCTTCCTCGAAGGTCACTGATACTATTAATCCCCATATCTATATAGCAAAAGTAAATAACCTTCAATCTTTTGCTCATCAAAAGAAAATATCAGAAATAGACTATATCTTCAGTAAGCAGGTATAAGCATCTTCACAAACGGTAAAACCCTTGCATGGAAACCATAAATTGCAAAAAAATAAATCTCTCTTGTATGAAAGATCACATGAACATTTCTCTAACTGGAGAGCATTTGACAGTTAACTGGTGTGCAATATCCTGCAAATTCTCTATCTTTTATCCGATAAAGTCAAAATATAGCCAGACTCTTTAAATGCCTCTAATACAGTTCTTCTTTTAACTTTCGGTATGACACTTCCAATTCCCCGTCCAGTAAGTGTATCTTTGGATTTTCCGATATAGTCGGATACCTTTTGGACGGTATCTTGTCGCTTTTCTTCTGATCCAAAATATTTTTCTCTTTCGTCTTGCTCATGTTCATATAGGATTTGATAGGTTCGTAAGCCAATTGTAGGTTATTCTTATTTAAATACCTAAACTTACCTCATTATATTTTTGTTTGGCATTTCATTAACAAATACTATTCCTTCATGGTTTTTTTGGTTTTGACTTAGGCTTCTCAGGCTCACCAAAAATCAATTCGGCAGCAGTTTTAGGCTTGCTTTCCGGCTTTACCTCAGCTTCGGGAGGATTGCTTATTCCTCGTCCGTCCGATAACCCAGCTTCTTGCTTGCCAGGTAATTTAGCTCTGCGATCACTGTTTGCCTGTCCTTGCCTGACTTCTTCATCAGGCCTTCTATCTGGTCGTTCAGTTCCTTCTTGAGCTGCTCTGGGTTTATTTGCTTGTTGTCCTTCATTGTCTTGATATTCTGATGATAAAAATAATGAATTATGTTCTTTATTTGTAAATAAAGCTCAGTTTTTTTAACAAATGTAAAGATGCTTGGAAATAACTGTCAAAAAAAAGTCTCATTACACCCAGTAAAGAAAAAACATAGCTTGGTCATTTATTTCAGCGATTTAATTTCAGCTTATCAGTTTCTATCTTAGCTGACTAATTCTTGCTCAGAAAAACTTGAGATTTCTTATACAAAACCGTTTTTCCTACTTGCAGGGCAATAAATTGCCTGTCAAAACACAGGCTAATTCCTGCTAAAACCTTTAAAACCCTATTTATGCACCTTACGGATAAAGGCCTCCACTTCGGGCACGCCACCCTGGTAAACGAGGTAGCCGTTATAGGGTTCACGTTCTGTGATTTCGTCATTTACTGGTGTGAGCATCAGGCGTTTTACTTCGTCCGGATCGTCGGTTTGGCCTAAAACCCAGCCCAGCTTGATATAAGCCACTTCGGGCAGCATATTTCCTGCCGGAATAATTCCTTTTGCCATCATATCACGTCCTGTATCGTAAACAAACATATGCACATAGCCCCAAATGGTTTGTAAAGTCATATACATATGGACGCCTTTGGCATGTGCCCTTTCGATTGCCGGATACAATTCTTTATTCACATGTCCAAGGCCGGTACCAACAATAACAATTCCTTTATAACCAGCATCTACCAATGCATCCAGCGTATCGGGCTTCATACCGGGATAATAATAAAGCATCGTTACCTTATCGCTAAAATAGGGCTTGATCACCACATTTTTGTCCTGCCGGCGTTTATTAAAGGTCGTATGGATTGGTGTAATTTCCTTTCGGTTGATCATTGCCAGTGGGGTGTCGCCAATCGTACGGAAGGTAGAGCGATAGCTCGAATGCATTTTGCGAACGCGTGTGCCTTTGTGCAGCAAGCCATACTCATCAGAAGTGGGGCCAAACATACAAACCATCACTTCAGCAATATCCGATTGTCCGGCAGCTTTCATGGCGTGCATCAGGTTGAGTGCCGCGTCGGAGCTGGGCCTGTCGCTGGAGCGCTGCGAACCCACCAGCACAACCGGCACGGGCAAATTCTGACACATAAAAGTGAGTGCAGCTCCGGTATGATGCAGGGTATCAGTTCCATGGCCAATAACAATGCCGTCGATGCCATTTTCGATCTCGCGCCCAATGGCCTTAGCCAAAGCGATGTATTGTTTTGGTCCCATATTTTCACTAAAAACGGCAAAAAGCTTTTCAGTTTCCAGGTTGCAGATATCGGCCAGCTCCGGAACAGCACCATAAAGCTCGCCGGGCGAAAAGGCCGGAATCACTGCTCCTGTGCGGTAATCGAGGCGCGATGCAATGGTTCCTCCTGTGCCAAAAAGCTTCACTTTGGGCAAGCCGGGCGTCACAGGAAATTCCTTTTCAGGGATTTTGTAGTTAGCCTTTTTATAGCCCGTTTCCTTCATGGTATTAACGGTCTTCACGTCAATACCAATATTGTAACCGGTAATGATTTTCAGTACAATATGCTGGTCATCATCATTTTCGGATCTTGGCAATACCGTTCCGGTAAAAGTGCCTCTGCTGGTTTCGATGGTAGCCTGTCCCCAGACGCGTGTATTGTATTTTTTGAGCAACTCCAGTGCTGCACCTTTATATCCTTGAAAAATATCTTCGCTCATGCTAAAGTGATTTTACTGTTTTTGCCAATTCCGTTAAATTGATATTTCCTGTTGCAAGCTTTCTGAGTTGTCCCATGATCCAATTGAATCTGTCTTCGGGTTTTCCTTTCTTCTTTGGATCAAATTTGCCAGCGATATAAGGTAACTTTGAAATAATTTCCGCTTCCGGAATGCTTTTGAACTTCATGCTGTTGAGCACCGATTCAAACTCCATGCGCGGATGGGCAGCCAGCTCGTAAATCATCTTTTCGGCCAGCCGGTATTCCAATCCTTTCTGCTTGAGGAAGTCAAACAAATGATAAACCGTGCGGTATTTAAAAGCACTGTTTTTATGTTGACCCATCGCATGTTTCAAAGTATGCCCAACAAAAGTTCCGGCATAGCGGGCAGGCACTTGCAATTTTTCCGTCAGATCGCGAATAAGCGGATACAAATTCTTTGAAAAAATATAAGTGTAGGTATCTTCCGGCACTTCCCAGGCCTTGAGCTGGTGGTAATGATCAATCACCTCTTCGGGAAGCTGGCTGCGTAATTTTTCAATTTGCACATCTTCCAACGGAATTGGTGCGCTGTCTGTATCGGGATACATGCGATCAGCACCTGGCAACACCCTTTCGAAAATGGTAGTGCCGTCAGGAAGTGACTTTCTGGTCTCCTGCGGAATACCTTCCAAAGCCATTTTGCAACGTTCTTCGATGGTTTCGAGAGCAGTAGCCATATCTTCTTCCGGACCCCAAATCAGCAGCAAAGCATCATCTGGGTCGGCCTTAACCAAGGTGCCAAGTTTTTGCCATGCCTCAAAAGTAAGTCCGGGCTCAATCATCTCGCTATGCAGCAAATGTGGCTTTTCAATGCAGGCAATCACCTTCAGTCTGTCGCTTAGCTCATTCACAAAACTTTGTCCGGGCTGAGTAAAATGCGAGAGTGCCCCTTTGAATCCAGGCAGCTTAATCAATTGAAACCAAGCTCCTTTTTGTTCAGCTTCTGCTATTAATGCTACTTGCTCCGGAATATCATTCGCAAGGATACTTTTGTTTTTTATTTGCCAGCCTTTAGGTTCTTTGATTTGCTTCAAGAGCTGATCGCGCAGAAGCAGCAGCGACCATTGTCTGAAAGCTTCATTATGGGTAAGCTCGGGAATCCATTTGGTATGCGCTACACCTTTAATTTCGACACGTGTGCCGCCTTTGCAACTTACATTTACATCTTGTCGTCCGGCACCCATGCCAGTGCGTACCTTGCCTGTGCTGCGATTGAGGAAGCGGATATAGTCGCATGCCTGCTTCACCTCATCGGGATTCATGCATTCTGGATAGGTAACCGTTTCGATGAGCGGCATACCCAGCCGGTCGGTCTTGTAAACACGGGTATGGCCAATATCCGAAATCTCGCGGCAAGAATCTTCTTCGATACTCAGCTGGATAAGCCGGATCTTTTTGTGCGGCAGTGGAATTTCGCCTTCCACGCCAATAATGGCTGTGCGTTGAAAACCAGTAGGAATGCTGCCATCCAGGTATTGTTTTCGGGTGATGTGTACCTCTCCAACAACATTGAGCTTCGATAACAGAGAAATTTCTATTGCAATATCCAAAGCCTGTCTGTTGATTGGGAAAGGAGGTGTATCGTCCACTTCATAAGTACACGCTGTTGGATTTTTAATGCGGTAAACGATTTCTTTTCGCGTTTTGAATTCCATCAGGGCTGTGCCATCGTACTCGCCCAGCTCGCTGAGTGTGGGGCGCATATGCCTGATGATTTCGGCATCGTAATCGTTGCTGTGATTGAAAACACCTGCCGGACAATGGCAGAACAATTTTTTATTGGTGAGCAGCTGTTGGTGAACCTCCAGACCCGACATAAATCCAATGCGGTCGTAGGTTTGCTGTGTTGCCTGTTTACGAGACACATAACCGGCCTGCTGGCGGGTTTGTTCGTAATGGGATTTGGCATCAAAAGGTTTGATCATATCGCGCTAAGCTTTGCTGAAACAGTTTTGAAACTTGTAAAAGTAGCAGATTTTTTGCTTGGTATTACGATAAATTGATTCTAAATAGCGCCCCGAATGGATTTACTTGAATAGACGCACAGCCCGATTCCAAGAGCATTCTGAAAACTTGTGTTTTGAAAAGTCGGCAGAAAGCTTAGTCTTCTTTCCGGGCAATTTGAGCACGCAGGGGATGCAGTAAATTTTGATATTCAATCAGTTCCATCTTAACACTTCCCACAATCACGGTAGCTTCGGCCAATATGGGCAGGTGATTTTCATCGTCTGTAACCCATACGTGAACCGGATAAGCATCAGCAAACACATTACCGGTAGCCATCATTGGAGCAAACCTCAAGCACCTGAAAGTGCCTAATGAAGTTTTGATGTACTCGGTACCTTTGTATTTTACCTTACTGATATAGACGGAATCATCCAGAAAAAAATCAACAAAATAATTGCTGTCGGCATCAAAATCATCAAGGTTGAGGGTACGCATAAAATACAAGGCAGAAACAAAATCCTGAACGTTTTCGGGTGTTTCCTTTGTGGCTGTGCGGCTTATTGCCTTACGTTCGGTATGGTAAAAATATACATCATCGTCCTTCACATAGCCTCCCTCGCGTGTGCGTCGCACAAATAAATAAGGTACTAATGCCTCTTTGTCAACAAAAGATTCGAAGCGGTCGCGTACTTTGAAAAACCAATTGAAAGCCCCTTTACTTTTTCCTTCGCCCACTATATGCCAAACTTCCCTGTCGAAGAATTTTTTGTTGTGTGTTTTTACTTCAATAGTAGCTTCGCCAGCCATCACATCACCAGTAATCATGGAGCTGTAATACACGCTGTATCTTACAAATTCGTCCTCACCAAATGCATTATTGGGATGTTGCCGCAATTGCTGCGCTGTAGCATCTCGAAAAGTGTTAAATGACACCAGCAAAACCAACAGAACCAACTTTAATAGCAGGCTTTGATTTTGTTGAGAAATGTTATATTTTGAAGCTGATGTCATAAAATTAGTTTGAATTTGCATTTAGCAATGCTGCTGCTTTAGCTGTTTTTGTAATTAATACTGCTATTTATTTCGAGCAATTTTTGAAGGATTTTGTCTGGCATCAAAAACGTCCATAATTTTTATAAATCTTTTTTTTCGTCCAATGTATAGATTAGGTTATAGTTCTTGAAAACCAGATATCTGTAAGTAATTTTTCTATGTTTCAGAAAATCTTCCTCCTGACCAATATGTGGCGTTTCTGCGAGCCTGTTTGGTTCATTAATAATTCCTTTTACAAGTTTTCCGGCAACTCTTTAGCCTGCTTTCCTGACATAAAATTCATAAATTTCATCAAGTTGATTCTCTGCAAATTAAGACCAAATAATTTGAAATGTCATTATTCATATTTGGCTAAAAGTTCTGAACTGCTTTTATGGCGTTTGTTTCGGAAATCCAACTCAGACTGATTAATTCGTTCTTCCAATTCATCTTGTGTTAAGGGTTTTAAAATACGATCGCCAGAAGCATTCTTTTCCTTTTGTAATAATTTTTCTAGTCTGGAAATTGCTTCTTTGCTTTGCAGGTTAAAAAATACTGAACAAATTCTATTCTTCTGGCTTCTAAGTTCATTTTATTCAGCTTTTTATCAAAGTTGCAAAATTATCAATTTTTAAATCCCCACTTTTTCGAATTAGCAGATCTTATAGTTTAATACCTCCCTGAAAGCAAACGCCTTTGCCTGCCAGATATTGCTAATCAATCTTTTTAAAAATCAGGGATTGACCATTTTCAGTATTTAAAATCAACCTGTTGCTTTTAATAATAAAATTGAATGTTTGCTGGTCGAGCTGGGCACGAAAATCGTCTGAGCCCTTCATTTCAGGACAAGCCATCATAGTACTTGCCAAAGTTCCAAAACGGATGACATCGCCGCTGGTTTCAATACTTCCCATGATGCGGTTACAACCATCATGGCCACCAATACGCTGCTCATCCACAAATATTTCCATTTGGGGCAACCCTATTGAGTAAGATTGCAAATCGGCTTTTTGGCCGTTAATATTATCCAAAACCCAAATGTCATGCAATCGCATATCAGCCGCTTTATCGGAAGCTTCAACTACCATCTCCTTCTCTGATGTTTCATCCCGTGGAGGCATTTTACTGCTCTTGCACGATAATATTGAGGCCAACATCAAAACCACAATACTCGAGTTAATCCATTTCATGCTATGCTATTTTATGATTAATTTAACTAAATAGAGCTTTTGCAGGCTTTTGAGGCGCAACACATAAACTCCGGGTTTCCGATTAGCAATCTTCATGCCATTAATTTGCTGATTTGCCGGCCATGCCATTTCACTGATTAAGTTTCCATTGAGATCAAACAACGCTAGCATGGAATTTTCAGATAGAGCCTCGGGAAGCACCAAGCGCACCGATTCGGAAGCTGGATTTGGGTAAACAGATAGTTCAGCGATTTGTGATTCTCTAACTGAGCTACAGTTATTTACGACAAGATACTCCTGCACATAAACACTATCGCTATAATTGCCCTGATTCACCTTGAGGCTCACCGGCCAAATTCCGGGTATGGTATAGCTTACCATTGGATTGCTGCTTGTGAGCGAATTGGCCTGTCCACCTTCAAAGGTCCATGAATAGGTTTCAGGATTTCCAATTCCATCAAAATAAAATTGCACCTCCTGATTCATACAAACGGTTCTTTTTTCGGATCCAAAACGCGCAGATACAGGTGCTTGTGCATAATCCAAAAACTCCAGGTAAGTTAGCATCAATTGTGTAAGGCTACTTCCGGGTTCCGCCTGCAAACCACCAAATTCCATTGAAGTTGCAATGGCTTTATAACTGCCGGAATCAATGGCTGCCACAAAATTCAAATTTGTTTCAGGATCAACAAGCCAGGGTTGTGCAGGCTCAAGCGGCAAAAGGTTTTCACACAAAGCCTGATCGCCCTGATAAGTAAATCGCATCCCATCTGTCGGACTTCCGGATAAACCCACCAAGGTATCTGCCGGATATTGCACACCATCCATATACCCTTCTGTACGAAGTAGTTCCCTGAGTTGCGTTGGAGGACTCATAAAGAAAAATGATCCTCCTTCTAAATAAAGGCTGCCCCCACCACGCAAAAAATCAGACAATAAATCATCCTCAGCCGCAGTAAGTGTGTGATAGTTAGGCATCACTCCAAGTGTTAAAAATGCAATTTCATAATTAAACAATGAAGAATCAATGGCTTCATAACGGCTATAATCGATTGCATTAATGGCTAATTCGCGCTGCAATATGGGACTCGAATTATGATTACGATCCAAATCAATCAGGGCAATTTCGCTTTCCCCAATTTGAAGGCGATCGCGAGCGGATAAAAGCAATTGTTCTTCCGATGACAATTCCGCTAACAATTCAACTGACCTGCCCTGAGGTGCAGCAGTAGTGGTCTGGATCAGGTATTCCATATGGATGAGTTGCTGATTTCCAAGGGCTTCAATAAACTGAATGCTATCGCTGATCAACACCACAAAAGGATCGTCCAGATGCAGGACAAGCTCCAGATCTTCAATAGTTTTCGTTCCAAGATTATGTAATTCATATACCAGTCGTGCCTGTTCACCGGCTTCGAGCAGTTGGTTGTCGTCGTCTATCACCAATGGCGGGTAAAGTATGGGCAACGAAAAAGCTGTTTCGAAGGATTGTTGAGTCAAAATTTCACTACCATCAACTTCAGCCACAATATTAATGGCAACATCTTGGATGGAAGCATCATCCGGTTGAATAACAGCAGCGTTCCGTATCCAAAGATCTGATTCTCCTTCCATTATAAGCTCTTCGGGAAGCGAGCTTTGAAGTTGAAAACCTGTGCTGGCTGCAAGTAATTGCAGCGAAGTGATTTCGATCGTTTGATTGCCAAGATTTTGAAGATAAATATCTAAAGCAGTAGGTGATGAAGTAGCTACATAAGACTCACCATCAGCTAATGACAGCTTCAAAACAGGGCCGCCTGTAACAAATATCGGTTGCTCCGAAAAGCCTCTTTGGGCATCAGTCATGCGCAGTGTGGCATTGCCAAAGTCGGCACTGCCACCAACCCAGTTCAATTGTTGATTCTGATTGATTGATAGTCGCTGCAAATTCGCTCCCGGTGTAAGTGTCAACAAGAGATTTTCAGGAAGAATTTGTCCGGAATAGTTTGAATAATGCGGCTTTGACTGGCGGGAATTTTCCAGCCCGGCAAAACCCAAACCAATCACAGGTAAAATTTCAACATCGGATGGGAGGGTCTTGTAATGGAATTTTATTTCCCCATCAGGGAAAAGTATTGCGCTAAACTCAAGACTTGATGCTGGGGAGCCTCCGCTGATCTGCCATTGCAATAAAAGACTATCAGCATTAGCGCTGAAGCCTATCCTGTCGGAAGCACTCAGTAAGCCCAAATCCTGATTCATATAAGCTGCAATAATTTTAAGCTGGCGCAGGTAAAGTTCATCATACAACAAATAATAATAGGGCATATCTTCAGGTTCAAACATCAGATAACCATCCACATGCATATAAAGTGTATCGTAGCTTTGTCCTGCAAAAGTAAAGGAAAAAGGCAAAGGAACAGTCGCATAACCCTGATCCTCATCAGCCACCGGAAGTATTGTCGTTTGCACTTCCGGATAGGGTTTTATCTGAGCCGACTCGATGTAATCAGGCAAGATTTGCCAACTGAAAGGAGCCTCACCCGAAACAGCTTGCAGATTGATAATAGTATCATCAAAAGCATTAATTCCAATTCGCTCATCGGGCAAAAATGAAGGAGGCTCTGATTGAGGAGTTAGTAACACTGAAGCGTAGGTAGTTCCATTGTTTCGGATAGCCTTGGGCACAAAATCAGCCTCAAGTTCCTGAGTCAGATTTTCCTGCTCATATTCGTGCAGACTCATGTATTGCAGCACCCCTGACCCTGCACTATCAGGATCTTTCTCATCAATCAGCAAAAAGAAACGCGCTGGCTGGCCGGCAGGCACATAGCTTAGTAATTCACTGATATCCAGACCAAATTCGAGAGGCTCGTTGGCATCAATTCCTCTGCCCCGCATCGGATAATCACCACCCTGAAACTTAAAATGGGTAAAACTGATGGTGTGTTCGGGTATATGACGGGAAGTATCGGTACTTACGCCTGCTCTGATACGGATTTTTTCGCGCGAATTATACTTGAGGCTTGCTTTGATGGTAAGTTTTGGATGCCATTGCAGCTCAGGAAACATCACTTGCACGCTATTGTTCCAAATGCCGCCTTCTGCTCCATAATCCATGGCCAGTGTGCGATACATCAGGTAAAAAAAGCCATCATCACCCCAACTCTGACCATAAGAATTCACTGCTTTAAGCGCACCAAATTCCCAGTCGCGCATATCTACGATGCCATCTCCGGTGATATCAAGATGGTTTGTGTATTGCCCGTCCTGGTTGATATCAAAACGGATGGAATCGTTATAACCGACGATGGTCATGGCATGGGTGGCATCAGGCCCAAAACGAAGGAAAGTATGTTTCCCGGCCTCCGGACTATCAGCAGGAATTACTTGCAAGCCATAAGCCAATCCGGCATAAAAATTAGCCACACCGCCAGTTTCAGCACCTTCGAGGTGGTTGTGCAGCCAGTGTTTGAGTACTTCCAGCCCTTCAGGCGTGCCGGCACGAATTGATGCCGCTCCGCTGATACGGTTTGTCATAGCATTATAGTAAACCTCGTAACCGCTTGGCCAATAATAACTATCATCGAGTTCAATTGGTCCGTAAAGTAATTCGTTGGGATTTCCTGCATCATAAAGCAAATCGAAGGTGTGAAAATAGCTCACGCCTTCACCATAATAAGGCGCAGCGGCGTTCATGAAATTCCATACAAAATGATCAGGATATAAATGAATGGAAGTATCAGAAGCAACATTTCTCAGGCGATTTATTTCATAGGTAAAATTATACCCCACAATAGCTGCCTGTCCGCAGGATGCACCCTGTTGCCTGAAAACAGGCCGTAAAAAAGGTAAAGTTGAATTATCAACCGAAACAGGCAAGGTCGATTTCTGGACAATATGCTCGCTTGTAAGAACAGGAAAATCAGGGAAATACATTTTTTGTAGGCCATTCGGAAAAGTTTGGGTTTGTTGACCCAATAAGCTGAATGGCAAAATCAGCATAGCGAGTAAAATGAGGTGATAGTGAGTGCTTTTTCGCATGAAAAATCTTGTTAGTTAGTTTGCGCCTGCATCAGTAAGCGAAAACTTAAACAACAAAAATAATAGAAAATCAATCTTCAGCAAGATCAATTCAGTTTTCGGTAAAAGCGTTTAGTGAAACAACCCACTTATTTGTATGCACTTAGGTGTTTTCTGTTTGCCGCTTGTCATAAAATTATACTACTTTTGAATCTCACTGCTTGCTATTTTTTACCAATCAAATAATTATGAACAAGCTCGATCACACAAATTTCGTACTACGTCAACTTGATTTTCAACAAGTTGAAACACTGGTTTCCTGGGCAGCTGCCGAAGGCTGGAATCCCGGGCCTTATGATGCCACAGCTTTTTGGAAGACTGACTCACAAGGTTTTGTGGGATATTTCATTCAAGATGAATTGATAGCAGGTGGATCGATTGTTTCTTATGATGGCCTGTTCGGGTTTATGGGTTTTTTTATTGTAAAGCCCGAATATCGCTCCAAAGGGTTAGGCAGACAACTTTGGCTTAGCCGGCGCGATCGCTTGCTGTCGCGACTTAAACCTGGCGCTTCCATTGGTATGGACGGCGTTTTGGCCATGCAGGACTTTTATCGCAAAGGTGGCTTTGAGCTGGCTTTTCGCGACGAACGTTATGAACGTAAAGGCGAAGCTTTTTCAACCTCCGGGAATATAATCCCTTATTCAGCTGCTCATTTTGATAAAGTGTTAAAATTTGATACACAATGCTTTGGATTTCAGCGGGCTGAATTTTTGCGCCATTGGCTTCAGCTTCCCGAAAGCCAGCCATTCACTTTTATTGAAAATCAGGAATTGAAAGGCTATGCCTTGTTGCGCAAAGCGGGAACAGGCTATAAAATCGGACCGCTTTTTGCAGAAACTTTTCCCGTTGCCGAAGCACTTTATCGCGCTTGCCTTGACGCCGTCCCACACCAATCCGTCTTTTTGGATATTCCGGTCACTAATCCCGATGCTGTAAAGCTGGTAAAAAAATATCAGGCTGAATATGTTTTTGAATGCGGCAGGATGTATTTTGGTAAACCACCTGAGTTACCGGTGCATAAGATATTTGGCATCACCACATTTGAGTTGGGATGATTTAAAATGCTTTTTAAGTTCATCACAAACGAAATCCTTTTCCGGTTATAATGCTTAATTTTGCAGCTCATCAAAATAGAAAGCAAGTTCATGGAAAAAGAACGTACCAATATACTGATGCGCAAGCCCGAATGGCTGAAAACCAAAGTGCCTGCCGGAAAGACTTACCTTTCTGTAAGAGCAATCGTTGATCAGCACAAACTACACACCATCTGCACCAGCGGCCATTGCCCCAATATGCACGAATGCTGGGGAAGAGGTACTGCCACCCTGATGATTTTGGGCGACATCTGTACCCGTTCGTGTGGCTTTTGTAATGTAAAAACCGGTCGTCCACTGCCCGCCGACTGGCAGGAACCTGATCGCGTTGCAGAAAGCGTTAAACTGATGAAGCTCAAGCATGTGGTGCTTACCTCTGTAGATCGTGATGATTTGAAAGATGGTGGTTCTGAAATTTGGGCGCTCACCATCAAAGCCATCAAAAGAGAAAGTCCGGGCACGACCATGGA
>Ga0210036_1002298_pt1 | contig 20375 bp, 13 predicted proteins | sample CryGeymeta201515_FD_185469 | JGI IMG/M metagenome (GOLD analysis project Ga0210036, IMG submission 185469) | Groundwater microbial communities from Crystal Geyser aquifers in Utah, USA - Crystal Geyser metaG 2015-15 (SPAdes) (version 2) | ecosystem: Environmental > Aquatic > Deep subsurface >...
TTTCTTGCAAGACCTTGCAAGCCAAGCAAGATGTTACATAGGTAAAAGATTCAACAAGTGTCAAACTATTACTTTGGTAAAAGCATTTTATTTTGGTAAAAGCATTTTATTTTGGTTAAAGAAAAAAGTACACCTTTTTCACCGTTTAGGGTTAGAATTAGTACACCTTTTTCACTGGTACACCAAAAAAGTACACCCAAGTACACCTTTTTCACTGGCCCCGAGCTAGAGTACTAGACTACCAGGTAGACCTACTACTAGTAGTAGGTCTAGCTAGAATAAGAAATTCACACTCAAGCAGCAGCGCTCCTTCTTCTTTTACATCGATACCTTTAATTAGTCTATTTTACTGATATTAGTATTAGTTTTTGTGCAATTTTTAGTGTAGAATATTGTAGTTGTTATGAACAACATAGCAGAACGAACCAAACAGTAGCATTGAGAATTCTAGAGTATTGAAAAAGTTCTTGAATTTTGCGTAGCCACAAGCAGAAAGCAGAAACCAAAATACAGGACGATACTACATACTACTGCTAAAATACTACTGTACTTCAGTACTTGCCATGGTATCTTTGGGAAGATCTAGCATCCTCCTCTTTTCTCTGTACCGATCTACAACAGGAATTCTTGCCATTTCCAGCAAATCAACGGCGTACATTACCACCGCCGTTCAACGAAGATATCTTTTCATTACAACTGCTACAACAACGGCCGGATTAATTGCGTTTCCCAGATCTTCCCTGGCCACCACCACCACATCATCATCATCAGTATCTTGTGAAGCTTCATCGTCATCATCTTCTTCTTTTACCACGAACAGAGACATGTCAACCACTACCGGCAGTGCGAAGAGTAAAAGTGTCGATATAGAAACAGGCTACTTAAAAGCTAAAGATGCCGCGGCATTGGACGAGGAACTCATGTCGTCTCCAGGATTTAGTTTGGAACAATTAATGGAACTTGCCGGTCTGAGTGTGGCCGAGGCCGTCTACCAGGTTGTTCCTCCTTCACCTTCTACTACCAACAACAGCAAACCAAAGGTTCTCTTGGTTTGTGGACCGGGAAACAATGGTGGAGACGGATTGGTAGCCGCTAGACACTTGGTATTTTTTGGATATGATTGTACGGTTGTCTACCCCAAGCGATCCAAGAAAGAACACTTTGTCAATCTTGTACAACAATGCGAAGACGTGGACATACGAGTTGTAGATGAAATGCCCAAGGATACGAAGGATTACAGTGCCATTGTGGATTCCATTTTTGGATTTTCCTTTCACGGTGAACCACGAGAACCCTTTGCCACAGCATTAAAGCAAATGATGGAAGCCCAGAAGGCGGGAGTACCCGTCATTTCGGTGGATGTTCCATCTGGTTGGAATGTAGACGAGGGAGATGTTACCAATACTGGATTTGTACCAGAGGTGCTGGTTAGCTTGACAACTCCAAAAGAGTCGTCGAGAGGATTTCCGGGACGACATTTTGTGGGGGGCAGATTTCTTCCTCCAAAGCTGGCAAAGAAATACTCTCTAAATATGCCTCCATATCCAGGTGTGAGCCAGGTGATGGAAATTTCAAGTTGTTCGAAAGCGACAGGTGAGTCCGTGACGTTTTCTTTTGTAGCAAACGACTGGAAAGACGAGAATCCTACCGAGTGTACTGATGGTTGGGAAGCTGACTATGCTGCGTATTTGAATGAAAAGGCAGCCAAAATGAGTCTTCGTGCAGCTGACAACTCTACTATTCCATCACCTTCCCAGAAAACGAAGCCCGCTGAGAGTTCATGGGAACAACAGTATCACGACTATTGCATTGAAAAGGAAGCAAGTTTAGCCAAGCAAGATGAAGAAGTCCGACAAGCCATGAAGAAACAGCAACAACAGTAGTAGCAAGAATGTGGTTGTTGACACCACCCTGCACATTTTAGAATCAAGTTACAAATTAGATTATTCTTAGAATTATTGTACATTTTCTATGTACATTAGTAGTATATTACACCACCATACTGCATTCTTCCATCAAGGTGTTGTTTTCTTGGAGTTCGTTGTAGGGTTCCTATTTTGTTGACGCTTCCATGTTCTCTAATACTACTCCATGCTTGTATCACGGGTCATCCAATTTATGCAAGACAAACAGACAATGCTTGCCTTTCTCCAAGGCTCGCCTTTTTCCTTTTTTTTCTAAGAAAGCTTGGAAACTACCGTACACTGATACGAATCAAAATCGTTCCAATCGAACCGCAAACGGTCAATCTTGGCCCGTACTTTGTCGGGATCACTTCCGTACGTATCCGCCAAGTGTTGCGGTAGCTGCTCGCTCATAATCAGTTGACCCAAGTTCAGTCCGGCCGTATTGTCCGTCTCGTAGTGAACTCCGGCACAGGACCGTGCAAACGACACGGCGTAATCAACGCGCAAGGCTTCGCAGTACTGTTCGGGTGTCATATCCAAAATGACTGCCATCCAAAAGGAGGCAGAACTGGCCGCCGAGTGCATGGCCGGCCACGAGGGGTGTCGGGGCGATCCTTCGGGATAGGCCGTGTACTCTTCGGGTGATTTGAGGTTCATGGACTTGACCAGTTGCACCACATCCGGTGGAACGCCGTGTTCGTAGCTGAGTTCATCTGTCTCAATGGCCCAGGCCACTTCTTCCGGACGGGGTCGTCCAACAAACCACTTCATGTAAAAGTTAATGGGACTAACAGCTCCAATTGCCCAGGTATTCAGATCAGCCATGGCCACTTGCAAGCCAACAAAGTCGTAATTGGAACGAAAGGGAATAATATTCGTATCCAGTTTCAGGTCACTGCCCTGCGACCACAACCACTGAATGAGTTCTTGTTGCAATTGTCCAGGATATTCGTCGTGCACGGCTTCGGCAACATCGTGAATGTCAATGCGCGTATTCTTCCAAAGGGCGGGAGTGCGTAGAATGGTAGCAGGATTCATATTGCTGCGTCGGCCCATTTGCAATTCTGTTACTCTTCGAAAGTCGGTCCAAAAGGCATCATCATCCTTGTCGGTATGATCCAAATTGGATGTATTTCGTGGCATTGTGGGCAATCCTCCAATTGCATCGATGCATCGGTAAACTTTAACGCGATGATTAGGTGGCAAAGCAAGGTCTCCATCGCAAAGCACCGAGACGGCGTTGGATTGGTTCTTGAGCATTGCAGCAATGACTGGATCACGAAGAGGATAGTCAGAAGCCCGTAACGGCATAAAGTCGGGAATAAACTCGGTACCATCATCGTGAAAGAACTTGAACTTGTTGAAACGTACGCCCAAATCTTGTGTTTCTTGTGCGCTTTCATATTGACGAGCTCTGGCAGCGCCGCCTCGGAGGCTGGTTTCGTCAACGTCATTGTTTCCATTGGCGGTGGTGCCAGAAATCAGTGACAGCACCATCAAGAGAGTAACGGTAACAACCGAGAGTTTTAGAATAGAAGACATCTTCCTATCTTGCGTTTTTTCGTGCGTTGATTGTGTTTGTATGCAGTACGGAAGTACAGCAGCTTCGTATTTGTTTGCTTCTGCAGGTCAAACAGAAACGGAGCAAAATGGAATCGTATCAAACTTGACTTTTCTTTCAATTGCTACTCAGAGCAGCTAGCTAGTAGTAGTAGGAGTGCTACAGCAGTATCGAAACAATTGCAAGAGATAAGATAGTGTACTATCCTACTTGTTTTGTTGGTTCGCTTCGCCAACTTGGATTGGAATGCGAGCGATTATGGATTATTGATTTATGCCAAGTCCCGTGATGTCTTGTGAACAAAAACGATCATCACCTTGCTCGTAACGCATGGTATTATCCGTATCCCAAAATTTATTATTCGAACTGGAGTAGACCTATTCGACTACAGTAGTAGTAGGGATAGGGAATGAAACGAGTAAATGAGTGGTATGATGTAGACTACTAGGTCTAGTAGTACCAGGTAGTCTACGGTACTACTCTAGTAGCTACTAGCTAGTAGGCTAGCTAGCTACACCAGGTACTACTAGTACCAGTGTAGACTACTACTACTACTATTGCTGCTAGTCTACTGTTGGAAAAAATTTAATGAGATGAATACTATTAGCTAGGCATCGCAACCTGTGCCCTTATTATTGACGATAACAATGACTTAATTCGCTTCACAGCTCTAGCTACTAGGTAAACTCTACTCCAGGTCTTCGTCTCTGGTACCGTACTTATCAAAAATTTGGTATTTCAGTATAGCATTCTTAGTTGTCTCCTCTTCCCTCCTTGCTTCTGTACCAACAGAGACGGAGACGATAACGATTATTAAGAGTGCACATATTCGGTTGTTACTTCTCATTTCAATAAATCTCGTAGAAAACAGATCTCTAGTCAGTGCACTAGAATCGAGAGAAAACATCATGTTAAGATCCAATCGAAAAAATTCTCCTTCCAGTAGTCCACCGCTTGCAGCTACATCTACATCTACCACACCTCCCATCAAGGATGTTTCTATTGCACAAATCGCGAATGGCACCAGCTTTAGCAATACCGCAACGACTAGTAGTTGCTATAGCAGCAATGGTAATGATGCTGGTAGTGGTCTACCTGCCTATTATCGACACAATGGAGGTAGCAGTGATAGCAGCAGTAATCTCCAAGATTTAAACTCGACACCTTCCATTCCCTTTCCAACGTTGCGACGAAAACGACGAGGTAATAACAATGGAATTCATCATTATCATTCTCGTGCTCACTTGCGGATGCGAAAAAGCGGTGGTAGTTGTTCTTCTTCTGTGGTAGTTCTGGCTTTGGCTGTCCTTGGATGTACCTGTTTGGCAAGACATTTGGTCTTTCATCACAAATACAATGAAAAGCTAGGTACACCAAAAACGACAACCACCACACACACGACAACGGTAGCGTCTTTTGACGATCCAAATCATCAAAATCAACAGCAACAAAATCAACGACGACAGCAGCAACAGCAGCAGCAGCAGCAACAGCAGCAGCAACAACAAATTTCACCTACAACAACTACTAGAAATGTCCTCCAACCGATCCTTCCACCTCATCCACCTCGTTCCCATGATCAATTGTACGATGTGATTGTCCTAGGAACGGGACCAGCAGGATTAACGGCAGCATTGTTTGCAGCTCGAGCAGGACTGAGTACTCTGGTATTGGGAAGTGATGGAGGTTCGTTACTGTCGGAAACGCACGATTTACAAAATTTTCCCAGCTTTACCAATGAAAAAGGACCGGCGTGGTTGCAATCCACCAAACAACAAGCGGCTCAATGGGGTGCCAGTTTTGTTCAAGCAGGAATTTTGGTGGACAAAATGACGAGCACGACAATGACCGTCAGTAGTGGTAGTGGTAGTGGTAGTGGTAGTGGTGGTAGTAGTAGTAGTACTGATAATAATGAAGAATTGTCGCCGATCTTTTCCCTGTCGGCAGCCAATGTGGGAGGCAAGAACAAGGCACTATCCTTGCAGGCGCGTTCGGTGATTGTTGCCACAGGTGCCACGGGACGACGATTAAATTTGCCCTTGGAACAAAGCTTATGGGGCAAATTCGTGCATTCCTGCGCTGTTTGTGATGGTAGTAGTTACGTAAACAAAACGGTGGTAGTGGTAGGTGGAGGTGATGCCGCCATGGATGGTGCCTTATTGCTGGCACGTTATGCTCGTCAAGTCATTTTGGTACACCGACGACCAGAACTACGAGCATCTAATCAGCGCAATGTGGAGTTGGTCCGATCGACTTCCAACATTCGCCTCGAGATACCATTCGAGATCAAGAGGTTTGAGACAAGTACGAATTCTATCACCAAAGGAAAGTCCAATTCTCAACAGGTGGTCTTGACAGGTGTCCAATTGCAGCATGCAGAAACCCAAGTATTACAGCATGCTGCATGCGATGGCGTTTTTGAATTGATCGGGTCAACACCCAATACTAGTTGGCTGCAAAGTAATGACGCCACTGAAAAGAGTAAGCTTCCCCAAACCAACAAAGACGGATTCTTACTGCTTTCCAACAGCAATGCTGGAACACGCACCGCCACAACTTTGGAAGGAGTCTTTGCTGCTGGAGAAGTAACGGATCAAATCTACCGGCAAGCCATTACAGCTGCCGCCGAAGGTGCTCAAGCAGCCATGGATGCAGAACGTTGGCTTCGGGCGCATCCTGTACCTCCTGTATCGGCGGTGGCTGCTGCGGCAGCGAAAACAAATGACATACCATTGCAAGTAGTCTTACCAGCAACTTCTTTACAGAAAGAGTTAGCAGACGGTGAGGCACATCCAACTCCCACCGGACGTCAAATTCCAAACGAAGAGCAAGACAGCAAAGAAGACGAATTAGATTGTGAAATGACGCAACAAGAATGCATTACAAAACTAGTCAGTCGGTATCCTGTAGTTGTCTTTTCCAAACCATGGTGTCCCTATTGTCGAAAGGCTTTGGAAGCCTTGGTGGCAGAGGGTCTTGCAGAAGGACACGATAACCTTCATATTGTGGACTTGTCTTTGTTGGGACAAAAGATGAGAAAAGTACAAGGAACTCTAAACGAATTGACGGGGAGGCGGACAGTCCCAAACGTGTTTGTGGGCGGCACTAGCATAGGGGGAGGGGATGAGACAATAATGTTCCATCGGGAAGGAACACTGCGGACAATGCTAGTCGAAGCGAAGGCCATTCCTGGAGAAGCCTTCTCCAATGAAGGTAAAAATGCTTCAAGACAGACCAAGGAGTCAGAGGATAACTGCACGGATTTGACAAAAGAGAAATGCATAACACAGCTTGTGAACCATTACGCCGTGGTAGTTTTTTCCAAAGAAACTTGCCCTTATTGTCGCCAAGCGTTGGAAGCTCTCGCATTGGAGGGTCTAATATTGGGGTCATCAAAACTCCATGTTGTCAATTTGTCTGCTATGGCTGACATGCAACAAATCCAAGATCAGTTGGAGAACATGACCGGCCGACGAACCGTGCCTAATATCTTTTTGGGTGGTAGTAGTATTGGAGGTGGGTCCGAGACTGTTCTGCTGCAGCGCAATGGGGATCTTCGAAGCATGCTTAAAAAAATACAGGCATTGTCATGAAAGAAAATGCAGATACCCAGAGAATAAATGTTTCGTAGAATTCATCTTTTCAGCTTGCTTGAAAGGGAATTATAGGGTAGGATATTAATAGAAAGTGTGTATGTCTGAGGTATATTATTTCATTTGCGCAACGTCTTCTAATTTTCTATTTAATTCCAGAATTGTTCCACAAAGCCTCTTGATCCACCCTCATTACTCTCTTCCTCTGGAGCTGTACCGCTTCTCATGACGATTGTGCTAGCTGGTTCTACAACGCCTTTACCTCCAACTTCTCCCCCTTTGTTATCGCCTCCTTTTCCTCCTTTGTCATTGGTAAGCCCAAGCACATTCTGGACGAGTTCCAACACAGTTTGGAAACAGTCTAAAAGGGCATCCAAATCACTTGCTTCGTCATCACTTTCAACCTCATCAGCATTAACTGTTGGTGCATCAGTTGTATCAGTTTCATTTGACGCGATTGTTCCATCTGCGCCCACTGGGTCTTCAAAGTCCGTGTTGTCGCCCTCCTGTCCGTCGTTAGCTGGTGTGTCTGTGTCTACATCCGTGTCGGTGGTAACATCCTCACCGGGTCTGCACTCTTCACCGTTGACATAACTCCGGATCCACGGAGCAAAGTTAGCCACGTTGACGTAGACATCTTGAAAATTATTGGAAGCACACCCTCCATATCCAAATGATACAATTCCCACCTGCAGCCCATTATTGTCAAAGACAGGACCACCACTGTCTCCATTGCAGTCTATTCCAGAACAACATCGGATTATTAACGAAGAGTGAGAGTTGGAAGGGTATAAACGTAAAGAAAATAAAGAAATAATGATCGTATCGCTGCATACCTCCAGCCTTGTCAACATCTGCACATATATGATCCTTGGAAGTCACCACACTTGATGTATAAGTATCTATGCACTGGTCCACGGTAACAAAGTTGGTCGTAAGTTTTTGGAGTGTTGGGGAAGCTTTGTTCTTTTCTGTTATCCCAAATCCAATGACGTTGAGAGGCATTCCAGCTTCCCGAGGATAGCCTGTGTCAGTGTTGTAGCGAATCAAGCTGGGACTGCTAATTGGATTTTTCAATTTGATTACGGCAACATCGTTCATGAGGGTTGCGGCTGATTCGATGAAGTCGGGATGCGAAATGGCGCATTGAGTCTCAACAAGCATTCCCCCGTAGAATTCAGTAGCTCCGATACGAACTTGACTGGGTGTTCCATTGTCGACGCAGTGTGCAGCTGTCAAGATTGTGTCGGGTGAAATTAAACTGCCACCACAAAGTACACCTCCCTCAAACTTTACGTAAAAGGGAAATTCTCCTTCCTCGGCATCCGTACCTCCCACAATACCATTATCCTCGATTTCTAGAGCACTCTGTTGAATTTGACGCTGCTTTCGGCCTCTCACGCGACTTCCAGTCGGAGTTTTTGGTGACTTTTTGATCTTGTTGGCCGCTGCGTTTTGACGCACATGATTCCTCGTGGCATCGCAGAGATCCGAGGAAGCCAGGACGACGAAGAGAAAGCGCAAAGGCATCGAGTGTCTCATGGTGGAACTATGTGTGTCTTGCTGGTAATACACTTTTCATTAATCTTGGAAAAATAAACGGCGACGGGTTGATCTAGGATGTACCAATGAAAAAAAGGAGGCGCACGAGAAACCGAAAAATGTGGCACGAAACTCTGCAGAAGGTGAAGATCCTGCTTGCTTTGCTAAACATCTTGGCGTTCAACGCAGTCAAGTTCCGTTAATTACTGTAATAGAGGAGAGCACAGTTCTTCCAGCATAACTCTCATGTTTCTCCGAGCTCCAAAAATAAAATTAATACGGCGGTGTTACTCGGAGTATTTATTTGAGTAGACCAGTTACTGTACTTACTACAGTAGTCTAGTCTAGTAGTAGTTAAAAAAAAACTGGAATGTCTAATTATTTATGGCGATCACAACTATGGCGCCGGCAGGGCGCCAAGGGTACCTGGTACTGTACCCGAGGGCAACCTATGTCACCCCAAAGGGTGACAGAGTTGACCACAACCGTAGTAGTAGCAGCAGCGAGGATTCAACGCAGCAGCCATAGGGAGGCTATGGCGCATCTTCTAGAGCCTTTTGGTTGATTTAGAATCTGCTATTTGAGAAGCAGTCATTTCCGCAGTCTTAGTAGTGCAAAAATGGCATGGTATTGCTGTCTTCCACTAATTCCAGAGAGGTTGTTTACTGTGATGGAATGTTGGATGCAGTGTTTCCATCAATAGTAGTGTGATATCACTATTATAAATTAGTGATCTTCAGCTATTTAGTCTTCTAGGAAGGAGAATTGTTGTTTGTTGAAAGAAGAAAAAAAGAAAAAAAGAAAGCTTGCCGTGCAGGGTTTTAGTATCATCAGAATTTTGTACAGTGCGAAGACCAATCTTTGCGTCCGGTTGAAAGCTGAGCATCATGCTCAAAAAGTTGTTCTAACCAACCTTGCGCTTCAGAATTGATTTTACAAAACTTTACTTAAGAGCAAGTGGGCCTAGTACTAGCTACTGTAGTGCTTTTTAGTTCTACTAGTAGTATGGATACAAATAATGGTCTAGTAGACTCTCCAGCTACTACTAGTACTTAGAGTATCTTTCTTCGCACTCCTAGTAGCTACCACTCAGTGGTATGGTACTAGTAGCAGGTCAATTATTGATACGACATGCGTCTCGTGTATTGAAAACGAAAGTCGACTTCTTGAATTTGAACAGTCACTGAACACGTGGTCTCTTAAAATAAGAGGATTTTGCGAATCTTCTGAGAACAAATTTTGCATCTTTCCTTTTAGATTCATCCTCGCTGGATATGATTACGAGTAGTAGACTATAGACTACTAGTGCTCACTTTGTCGTTATTATGCCTTCAGCACATTGCCAAACCACTACCATGACGACGTCTCTTTCTTCTCGCCGACTTGCTGACAATACAAACAGCTCTTCGACGAGTACTTCGAATCTTCTCGGAAGCCATGAAAAGTTACTTGTCCCCGGTGCGATCCCATTGACGAGCTTAGTAATGCAAGCTGTAGGTGCCATGAAGCAGGGAAGTATCGGCCATATGCAACCAGTTTCTAACCCATACCAACGCGGAGAATTTTCACTTTCCAATATGCAACCAGTCCTTCAAGCTCGAAGACATCCGAATTGATTTCATGATGACGCCGTAATTATCGTGATGCATTTCTGTTCGCCCAACCTACACCGATGATTTTTTAATGCCTTTAAAAGCTTGCGTTTTCATTCAACACTCTTGCCCAGTACTTGAAACATTTAGGTTACAAAAGTCCGCAGGTTTGCATTTCTTGAATTTGATGACGATTGACCAGCAGTCCGACTTGATACAATCGAAGCAAAGCTGCCAACTCGGGTATTGCCTCCAGAAGTTTCGCTTGAAAGTTCGGTTGCTTGTAGACTTCACTGCATCGTTTGTACTCTTCGAGTTTAGAAGTAGAATGTTTACCCCCTTTGACGTCTTGATTGAGAGACGTATTCATGTATCCCACCCGTGCTGTAATCATATCGAAGAAAGTATCTGTTTCATTCAACAATCCTACCACCGCGAATGAATGCTGCAGATTGTGCCGAGCCTGTCGCTCGGCTTGATCGAGTGTAATGATTCCCTTATGCATTCGTACGAGACAGTCTTCTCCGCAAATATGATTGATTTGTTTCATTAAAGCTGGACCAGCCCAATTTGAAATGGATTCAAAGTCGGTAAAATTATTGTCGCAGGAATGCAGTGGCACGTAGGTACCATTGCGTCCAATCAATCGACCAGAACCGGCCTTGTGCCAAAAGAATTTGCTCACCAACCAAGAAAAAGGCTCTCGCATCATAGTCACTCGCAGGATTGGCAGGGAAGCGTAAAGTTGAGACCAATCGTGATTGTCACGAATGCTTGCATCAACCATGGCAGTGGCAGCCGCGTCAGCATCATCTTCGTGGGGTGCCACGCAATCAAAATATCGGGAACGGTAGTACGTCAATGGATTTCGTGTGTACGCATAGCATGCCGCTTCCAACGACCAATCTTCCGGCAAGGTTTTATTCCAACGAGAACTCCGTTCTTGCCAGTGGTGCTGCATCAAATCTGTCGTTCTCGTTAAAGACCAAGGGGTGGATTTCCACCAGTCCTCCAAAAATTTGGTGGGCAACCAATGCATTTCATTTCCCAGCAAGTTGTGGCCGGCATACACAATATCGCAACGATGATTCACGCAAGCAGACATTTCTTTCTTTTTGGCAATAGCGGGACAGGCCACAGCTTGTCCCAGTGGTGTCGTTGCTTGACATGGTAGTGTCTTTTCATAAGTTTTCCATCGTTCGTTATCGGCATAATTCATGTCATCAACAGTAAAGTTGTCGGCAGTCTTGGGATAAGACGGTCGAAAGTTTGGAAACTGGGAATTGACAAAGATCCCCTTGTGCATCACACCATTACTTTTGTCCATGATGGGATAGTAATAGGAAGGATCGTTGTTTGTATCATGCCAGCGATCTCGGTTGTAATCTAGTGCACTTGCTGCCAGCCTAGCACGAATGCTTCCACCTCCTGTTGTTATACATAAGGAATTTGTGAGTGTCGAGCTGATTTGCAAATACGATGAAAAGACCGATATAATGATATAATGCACTCAATGAGTAAATCAATGCACGTACCTGACTTTCCAATATGAACAAAAATTAAAGGAGCCTCGTGGCGTCTCTCGCAACCCCAGGATCGAATTTTTAAAGAAGATATGTTGCTTGTGTACAAGTCATCGTCGTTGGGGTCAAACGTATACGCTTTCTTGGGCAATGCTATTGGTGATAATCGCTTAAATTCTTCGTCGACTCGTTGCAGATCTGTGGTTAATGTTGAAGGTGATTCATTATTCCATTCTTGTTCTCTCTTGGAATCAGCTGATGCGAGCAAAGGAGGACGAGGATACGGCTCTGCATTGGAACTCAAGTTGCTCGTCTCTCGTCTTCCACCGGTGGCAGAAACCGACAACGATTTCTGTAGCTGTACCGTGGAAGCTGACAAAATCGATAGCAAATCATGAAATTGAAATACACTGCACGTCACTGTGGTGGCGATCAGCAAAGCTATTGTAGCAAATAAACCTCTATAGAATGCAAACGTTGTCATCTCAAGTACATTTGGCTAACGTAATTTTTTTGTATTGAGCTACTACTAGTAAAGAATAATGATCTGTTCTCCAATAATTAGTACTTGTTGTTTATTAGTATTAGTACTGGTAGTACCCTGGTGGTAGGTGCAAATTGGTTGTCGTTCAACTGCCAGTGCTCCAAGTTTATCTTAACTGCAAGGACCGAACAAGAGGATTGTGTAGTGTTAGGCAGACAGATGAGATTTAATTTAGCAAAGCTGTCAGTGATGGAGTACCAAGAAACACATTCGTCTTCCATGACGCACTACTAAAAAAAGCACGTTTACAGCTCAGTACAAATAATAATGTTTCCGAACTCTGCCGTCTTCACGGAACAACACGGAACACCACCACCACAAGATGCTACATGCCACCATCAGGAAAGCAAGATGCGTTCATGACTAATGAAGCCAGTAGACACAATTGCTACACTATGCTGGCTGCTGCATACAAGCTTGGTAGTGCTTGTGTCCACTCTAAAGCTACTACAGTAGTAAATAGCCTTTGAGAAAGGGGGTAAATTGTAGTAAGTGAGACCCATAATTTCACTTGGCTCCGCTCTAGACTGCTCCAGTGCAGTACGGGTACCATACCAGGTACCAGGTACTGTACTTTGATATCAGCTTCTACAGTACCAGGTACAGTAGCTACCACCAGGTATGATGCTTCCATGGTTGCAACCCTAACCCTTGTACTGCACTCATTATTTGCTGATAATACTACGAGTATTTATTTATTACTTTCATAATCATAACATCATAACTTCATAGTAGTAACTAGTTTTTGTGTTTTAGTTTTAGTGGACTCTACTCCTTCAGGAAGTAGTGACCTGCCATGAAACTCTATTAGACGACTATCACTCGAGCTTAATTCAAATAATCTTATAAATCGCCACAGAATATTCTCCAATTATATTCACTAATTCTGCTATGAAGTCCTTTGGTCTGCTCTTGTTTGCTCCCTTCACCTCTGCTTTCGTCCTCGGAAACCCTGGATCCTCCTTGAAAGGGAGCAGTGCAACAAAGCTCCGCTTTGAAGCCAGCGAAATGAAGGGATACTACACAATCGAATATCCAGAAGAGCAGCTCAAGACCTTAATTCCTGCGGAAACTGGCTTTGATCCATTTGGTTTCACCAAGACGAAAGCTGGGTTCTTCTTTATGCGGGAAGCTGAGATTAAGCACGCTCGCTTGGCAATGCTCGCAGCTGCCGGATGGTACGTCCTTGTACGAATGTTTGCTTTGCTTGCATTGATTTCTCACAACAGATCGTCAAAAAATTACAGGCCTGTAGCTGAACTTTTTGATCGCCCCCTGGCCAGATTCCTTGATTCTGACGTCGTGGTAGATTCGGCTAGCCGAACGCCGAGTGTCTTGAACGGTGGCCTAGATAAGGTCAGCCCTTTCTTTTGGGCTTTCGTTTTGTTGGCCGCGTCCGCCATTGATATTTACCAAATTAACACAGCCAACGAAGGCAAAGAAGATTACTTTCCAGGGAACTTGGGATGGGATCCAATGAGAATTTATCCCAAAGAAAAGGAGAGTCAACTGTCTATGCAATTAAAAGAAATCAAGAATGGACGCCTTGCTATGATTGCTATAACAGCGTTTGCCTTCCAAGAATATGGATCCGACGCAGGTGTTGTCGTGGAATCACCTCTTTTCTTTAAGCCTTTCTTCTAGTGATTGGAAGATTGACTATCACCTCCACGCTGTTATGCGTGGATTCAAGAACACCACTGGGAAAATGCTGCACATAAAGAATTTTACGACGTGGTTTCGGTTGCAGGATGTCTTCTTCATTGTACTGTTCTGAAAATCTAACATCGTGTACGTCGCCGTAGATTGATAAAGCTATAGTACAAAGAGGAAGTTTTAGCATATTCTTGCATGGCCCTTTTCTGCTGAATGTAAATTGAGTGCACTCTGCACTACAGTAAAACGAGCAATAGCGTATGCAGAATAAAGAGGAATGGAGTCAAACCGTTTACCAAAAGATACGCTGCCTAGATCGTTTGCCGCTCATTCCAGCGTTTTGATATGTCTCCTAAAATCCGCTTTGTCTGGAAGCGTCAGTGGAGTTGGTGGTAAAGATTCCTTCATAAAGGATCAGCGCACGCAAATAATGATGTCGCTGATCTGTATGTTCTTATTTTTTCGTCTATTCATTTTTCGAGTTTACAGCAGTTCGCAAAAAAGAATGAACAAGCTCTCTGATTAAAAAAAAAATGAGGAAAAAATGGACCACTCTTTTTTTTCAACAATACTACTAACAATAATATGTTATCACCATTCCCCCAGGGCTGTGTATCCAATTTTCTGGGATATCCATATCCTGGGCTTGTTTGACAATTTAGTGATCACCAATTCTGGGATATTGAAAAATCACAGGATATGTTTTATGCTGGACGAGACTACTAGTAGAAAGCCAGTGTTTTAGCTTTTGCCTGATGGACAGAGTTGTGTTTCTCAGTTATACGATTGCGAATAAGTTTACAGTAGTTAAAACAGTACACTAGAATAATCGAATAAATACGTTTATTCCAATGAATTAAATTAAAGTGGTTCAGCACCTACCTGTTAAATGCTACAGTAGCTTGAAAGGGCTTGACCATTTTATTTTAATACATTTTTTATACCATTGCGAATAAGTTTACAATAGGTAAAACAGTACACTAGAATAATGGAATAAATACGTTTATTGGAATGCTAGCTTAAAAGGGGTTGACCATTTTATTTTAATCCATTTTTTAATACGATTGAGAATAAGTTTACAATAGGTAAAACAGTACACTAGAATAATGGAATAAATACGTTTATTGGAATGCTACTATAGCTTAAAAGGGCTTGACCATTTTATTTTTATACATTTTTTTATACGATTGAGAATAAGTTTACAATAGGTAAAACAGTACACTAGAATAATGGAATAAATACGTTTATTCGAATAATGAATTAAATTAAAGTGTTTCAGCACCTCCTACCTGTTAAATGCTACAGTAGCTTAAAAGGGCTTGACCATCTTATTTTAATAAATTTTTTTATACGATTGAGAATAAGTTTACAATAGGTAAAACAGTACACTAGAAGAATCACAAGAGAAACATTCAGCGACATACAGTGGAGAAAAGGCTTCGGTCATTATTATTTATTTGATCACTTGCTTGCGTTCACAGTTCACATAACATGTCATCTGGACTCTGGACTAAATCCGGAGACATCACGTAGAGCCGTAATCAACAAAATCCAACCTTAAAGATTTACTATATACCAACGATAATAATAGATTTCGTAGCCAGCACATAAAGACGATTGATATGACAGATAGTTCCAGCAGCGATGTGCTGTGGGACCATGTCAAGGTGAAAGTTCAATCTCAAGATTCCCCTGTGGCGACACATCAATTTAGTTTTAATCAGCTAGAAGATTCTCAAGGGAAATCGTGTCTCAATCGATTGCAAGATGTCATTTTAAGTTCTGCTTTTGTTGGGACGACGGGAGGATTAGATCTTCGGCTGTCTTTGAGTTATTTGGATCCAGAGGGAGACTTGGTACCCCTTACAACGCAAGAGGAATGGGAGGAGGCTATACAGTACAGCCACCACCTGCAGGATACCTGTTCGACAGGTACACGGAGCAAGGCCCTGTTGGTTCTCGCACAAGTTTTAGCACCGGCGAAGGAATCAAGAGTAGCATCGCCGTCTTCTACGATCAGCAGAAATGGAAGCTACAGCCCGGGTACTTGCTCTAGACCAAATACAGTCAGCGGCAACATGTCGAAGTTAGAAGAACGACTTGCCCGAATGGAAGATATGCTCTCGGCTGTGGCCCTTGCTGTCCAGCCATCTTCAACAACTTCCGAAGTAAGCAGAGCTACTTCACCTACCGCTAGTATAGACTCAATATCGATGGCTCCACCAGACATTCATCGTCAGGGACTGGAGACACCGTCTCTGCGGAACAGCAAAGACTATACTACCTTGGCCAAAGCCAGTCAGGTAAGGTTGACATCGCGGTTAAATACAGTAAAGCAATTGAACAATCTTCCGTCAGCACTTAGTCCCGTTCGACCAACATCCAAAGAACAGCCCACTACTGCCAACGACCATAATTTCTTGTCCAAGGAATATTTAGAAGAGTTTCTCGATCGAATAGCAAGAGAACGTCAGGAAGAAATGCAGCAGCTCATGGAAGACTGGTCTTCCGAACTTGAGAAATTATCTCAAGTTCAAGAGAAGGCACACATCAGTATTCAACAAGCTCTCGATCTGCAGCAAGGCACTTTGGAAAATGCACTTAAAGAACACAAAACCGAGGTCACAAAAATTGTGGACGAACGGCTTGCCAAAATGGAACAGCATAATTTGGTGGCAAACGCAATAGAATCGGTGTCCTTAAATGACAGTATTGAAAATGTAACAACAGAGCTTACAACATCTATTCAAAAGCAGCTGGAACAGTGGCAGCAAACATTGGAAAAACTGCAGAGCAGTCATCAGCAATCCAACGATGCTACCGCTATCAAAGACCTGCAAACCAATTTGCAACTTCAATCTCCTCATCTTACCTCCACTTCCTATGATGGGGTTGCTAAAGATGAAATTCAAGCGTTCACGAGGATGATTTCAAATCGTCTCGATGATTTACAGCAACACGTGGATACTATCATCCAGGATCGAGTCGATCATCTGGCTCAGCAAATTCAATCTCAAAGTCTGAGACAAATAGCACATCAGCAACCACGGAATCAATCGGCAACAGATTTGGTCGTTTCCAATTTAAGTGGTGGTGTCATTGCTGCAACAAACCAGGCACTGAAGGATGTGGTCGATGCACGTTTAGCTGGTTTTCAACACGGAATGGACACGACTCTTGAACAGTCAACTCAATCGGTAGCTTCAAAAGCAGAAGTATCCAGCAGCAAGACCAACGATAGCAATCAAGCAATGACCAAGCTAACAAAACAATTTGAGATGGCTCAAGATGCCATAGAGTTGAATCAGAAGCAATATGCTTCGGCATTACGACAAACAATGATTCGTTTACACGAAGAAACTTGCAACCGCGTGACAACTTCAGTGGCCAGTGCCCTGAAGAATGGCGACACTGGCTGGGAAAGTGCCAAAAAAGTCATTCTATCGTCTCATGAGTATCTTCGTCAAAACCAACAAGAAAATTTGGAAGAGCAAAAGAAGTATTTGGTGGAGTGCATTGAGCTCTCGCAGCGATCTATTTTGAATAAATTAACAAGGATGGACATCAATCACGTCAGAGCTGAAGAGCGAATGGCTGTGAGTGTCGAACAGATTCAGGCTCAAGCTACAGCTGCCATCTTGGATCGAGTGGACCAAGCCATGACACGACGCCAGCGCTGGACGCCGTCTGGAGACTTCAACGAAGAAAAGAAAACACAAGTAAACGACGACCTCACTAAGCTTACGAGTACTGCGTTGACAACCCGCAGCTTTCTATCTCCGGTCGATGGTGATGGTGGTGAACTTGAAAAAATGTACGTCAGTGACGGCATGGAAGATTTAGTGTTTTCTGCCATGGAGAAGCTGGAAGAAGCCATGGTTGCGAATTGCGAGCATATCCAGGCGCAGGCAACTGCTGCTATTTTAGATAAGATAGGCAGCAGCCAAAATGCAGTAGAAGAAAAGATTGACCATTGTTGCGGCGTTCTCCTTCACAACGCGACGGATAACCATAGCACGCTGGAAAGAGAAATCGAGAGTTGCCATGCGACGGTTTTGGACACCCTCGACTCTAACCAGATATCTCTGGCTGCAAAACTGAGCGCCTCTCATTCCATTTTGGAACTCTTGCAGGACCGCAGTGAAAGGCAACAACAATCAACGCAGCAAGAGCATATTATAACGAAGAATCTTGAAAACCAAATTTCGATACCAACTGCGAATGAGTGCGATATGGATGGATCTAGGCATGGTGAATTGAGAAGACGTCATGATTTAGATGGTTCACGGAACAGCAGCTATGGAAGACGACGTAGCGACCTCGATGATTCCAAGACGAGCTTGCACAGCGTGAAAGAGCACTCAACAAGGCGTCAATCTCCAGAGCCACGACCCCAAGCCAATAAGTTGACGGTACAGCGTTTCCTTGATATTGACGACCGGTCACATCAGCTTGAGCATGTATACAAATGCATCAAATCAAGTCGTCCTTCGAGTGGCGAGGCGAAAGGATTTTCCTTCGCGTTAGATGAGACTCAATAAACACACATAGAGGAGGCGATTGATTAATAATGATTAGCTAGTAGCATTTTCTTGATTCGATGCTGTTACCCAATGTTTTTAGCTTCGGTAGTCAGCATTCACAACTACATATTCACCTGTCAAGTCACTGCCCAAGACAGTAGCAGCGCCCGAGCCTGTTCCAGATCCAAAATCTACACCAATTTCTACAAACTTTTGGTGTGGTGGGTAGTCGGAATGCTCATCGTATTGGGCACCAGCCATATGTTCGCTCAATTCTCTTTCAACATCATCTCCTTCCAAGACAAACTTGCCATCCTTGAAAATAGTACGGCCTCCCAGTGATAGAGTCATCTTTTCCACTGCTCCATCCTTGTTGTACTGTCCCATATACGCACCGACGCTGCCAGCCAGTCGACCCGTGTTCGGATCGTTTCCGCTGACAGCACACTTAAACAAGGGTCCATTGACAATGTGGCGACCCAATCGACGGGCTTCCAAATTGGAGCCAGGAAAGTTGGAAATTTCCACCCGCATGACGTGTCCCGTTCCTTCTCCGTTGCGGACAATATCCGCAGCAAGTCCCTTGCATATCTCAGTCAAGGCTTCCTCAAATTCAGTTTCATCCGTGTCATCAAAGTGGTTGGACCCTACGATGACCACGGTGTCGCTGGTGGATTCATCTCCATCAACACTCATGGAATTGTACGACACGTTGGCAATACTGGACAACATCTGTTGCATTCTGGCTTTGGGAATGGTAGCATCCGTCATAATGTAAGACAACATGGTGGCCATGTTGGGTTCAATCATACCAGCTCCTTTGGCGATTCCAACAATACGAGCTCCGTTTTTGAGTGTTTTGCTCCGCAGCTTGGGCCATCGATCAGTAGTCATAATGGCAGTGGCAGCATCCAATCCAGAAGTATCATCCAAATTTTCCACTGCTTTGGGAACGACATCACTGGCCAGTTCCTTGGCGGGCAATCGCCATCCAATGACTCCCGTACTCGACGGCAGGACAGTACTAGCACCTCCTCCTTCGTTCAAATTCAGTGCCCTTGCCACAGATTCACAAACCAATTCCGAATCTGCGACTCCATCACCTCCCGAACAGACATTTGATACCTTGTTGTTGATGACCAAAGCATTGAGAGGTCCACCAGCAGCAAGACGCTTCCGTCCAACAATGACCGGTGCACCAGGAAATCTGTTACTCGTATAGACAGCAGCCCAATTATTTGTGGGTCCGTTGGTCAACTGAATGATGGTGCCCTTGATGGGCAATTTTCCCAATTTCGGTGCCTCTACCGAAACAAAGGTACCAGAGGCAGTTCCAGTAGCAAAACCCTTGGGAAGTCCCGATGCGCCTTCCAAAAAATTAATATAATCCTCCTTGCTGGAAAATTCAGGAAATGTAGCAGGCGTGTCTTGAGGATTCGCAAAAAGAAGAGTAAATGATGATGTTGATGAAGATGAAGATGAAGATGGGAGGATTCCAAAAAAATGCCGCTGTTGGAAGGAAACGAAGGCTTTCGAAGGACCAGCAAAAAAAACAAGGGCTAAAATGTAAAGTATGATAGTGAGCATCATTTTGGGAAATGAATGGAAGATTTGTTTTTACTTTCTTTCTTTCTGGTGAGGCTACTGTAGACTGTAGTGAATGCACAGCTTGTTGGTGAATGGTAGACTAGTAGAGAGAGTAGTCTAGTTGTTGTCCTTGTTGGCGAGGCAAAGCAGTATTTTGACGTAAGTGGTAGAGTCTACCACTCTGGTAACGAGAGTATTTCCGAAATAAGCCCTGGTGGACGACTATGGAACGACGGTTGGGCTGCGTTTCCGATTCGTGTGTTTGCAGGGGGTATTTGCCCCCTGCACTTCCAGGGGGTATTTACCCCCTGTGCCGAATTTTTTTACTATGTGCTACTACTAGTAGA
>Ga0210036_1002302_pt1 | contig 20360 bp, 7 predicted proteins | sample CryGeymeta201515_FD_185469 | JGI IMG/M metagenome (GOLD analysis project Ga0210036, IMG submission 185469) | Groundwater microbial communities from Crystal Geyser aquifers in Utah, USA - Crystal Geyser metaG 2015-15 (SPAdes) (version 2) | ecosystem: Environmental > Aquatic > Deep subsurface >...
ATTCAGTGTAATTTGGACTTAGTGCTTCTTAACTTTTTACTTAGTGCCTTTAACTCGTCCGTAGCCCCTAGTACTCATCCTACGGTATCATTTCTAGTCTCATCTTTAGGTATGTACGTTCGTAGTAGATTACTATTACTCTACTAGGTATCTATTAGCTAGTAGTCTTCCTTCCAGAGAGTCATTTCATGCATAATTACTGGTATGCTACCTGGTACGACCATAGTGGCCAGATGTCAAGATATCCCAACACTCAGAGTACGTAGTTTACTGTACAGTACCTGGTACTCGACGTAATGAATAAATAAAACTATTAAGGATTTAACCTACCAGGAACTAGTCTGTTGTATTATTACCAGTTACAGTGATAGTACCTAGAATAGTAGTATTTCGAACATCGATGGCAGCAGCATGCAGGTATCGGCATAATATTATCATTCTTTTAGTCATCACGAAACGATTTCTCGTCTATCTGAACCTGACTTGACGTTGCTTTTGCTGAGAACTTTAGACACCAAGTTAACGAAGCTAAGAGTGGATCGTCGCACTCTAGATCAGACTGAGTTGAAGTGCTGAAGTTGCAAGTCTGCATTCATTGCATATTGAGCACTGAATTTCCTTCCTTATCCTACCATGAGAACTGCAGGAATTCTGTTCGCATCATTATGGCATCTCCAACTGTTGGCTTTGGCATTTCTAATGTCGGGAATATCTCCTACTTTGAGCACTACAGTGTCAGTGCAACCGTCTCGTAACCTCTCCAACCTGGAGGTTGCCAAAATGGATTGTTCTTCGGAGGTTCAACTTTTTCCTGCGAATCTCTTGATAGAAGTATCCTGGAGGCCCTACGATAACAATGACATCAACAGTACAAATTATACAAACTCAAATGCTGCTGCTAGTACGACTACTCCTAGTACTAACATTACACAAGCATCCCCGGCAGCGCAAGTTTATCAAGAAATTCAGCTTTGGAAACAAGTTGTTCAGAGAACGTACAATTCTTTAATGTATCACAAGTGCGACAGTCCTCAGTTTCGCAGGATTATTGGTCTGCAGGTGGAAGAATTGTACAGCACTAAACCTCATCGAGAAGATCGTGGAACAAAGTTATTAAGATTCTCCCTTGAGCTGGAATGTCGTGGAGGAAGATATTGCGAATTGACGGCCAAGAATCAAATCATGTTCGCACCACTTCCTTTTGATGAAACTATAGTTGTCGTTGACACTGACGTTGAACGATACAATTCCGGCAATACTACATTACCTGCATTGCCAAAAGGATGGAGCCCGCCTTCGTACCAACAACTACAAGAACCTCCCCTGCAAGTCTTGGAAGAAGGACAATGTCTCTGTCGCGCCAGTGCGGATACGGCTGTACTAACGTATACTGCTGGAACTACTACTACTACAAGAAGCACGCACGCACAGATAGGTGCACCCAGTCAGTCACAATTTGTCTTGTCACTGAATACTACCCTGCAGGGTTTACAGGAAGAGGGATTTTTTCCGGATTATCGCTATACAATTGATCGTCTGGTTCAAGTCACCGAGGACTATCCAGACCGACCAATAGACGATGACACGTGTCCCGAAGAAATCGTGTCGATTGAATCCAAACTATTGATTCATTTGGATGAATCTTTGGACGATTGGATAGTGGCATTCAAAGAGAAAAACGGCAACATAACTTACACTGCAACAAATGACACGACCATCTTGGCACTGAGCGATTTTGCACAAGCCTTGCAAGTGGCATACAACCAAGTGGCACTCTTTTTGTGCGACCAACCCAAGCATCGACGTATCGTCAAAGTCGCACTAGATGATAATCCGGAAGACAAATCATTTCGTTTTCTCCTTGGAAACACAAGGTTGCCCATCGCCATTCAAGCTGAATGTAACGGATGCACTGCAGAAGATGTTCAAAACCAGGCCTGGCTTTTTCACGATCAACACGACGACGAACAAACGAAGAATATGACATTGTTATCTGATGCCATTCTCACGCTCATTTCAGAAAATATGCCCGAATCACCCGTCCTCACGTGTGATTGTTTGTTTGGCAACCACCAACAAACAAAGAAACGTGCTCCTATGGTGGAAGAAGTCCTGACAATTATCAACAAACGATTGCTCCAACAAGTCATATCGGCTTCTACTACTATTACTTCTTCTTTGGAAAAAGAGGCGGTTAACGTCACCAACAGCACTACAAAAGCGGATCACAGTGTCCTTCCAATGCCGCCTTACGTCACTTGGATCGATCAAGTTCAAGAATACGACTGTTTGGCGTCGCAAAATTCCAAGGTTTCATATACGAACGTATCGGTAAACTTTACAGGAAATCCACAAGATCTGACCGCGGATGAAATCAAGTCGCTCGAAGTTGCCTTCGCGCAAACGTACAATGCCTTTTCGTTTCGTCAGTGTGATACCAAATTTCGTCAAATATCGACGGTACAACTGCTTGTCTTGCCCAAAAAGGCAACATTAGACGAAGAAAAACGACGAATGTTGTTGACAGTCACCGAAATTGATAACGATGATGACCTACTATTTTACAATGACACACTAATCGATGGAAATACGACAGCCAATTCTACCATGAATGTTACTTTGAATACTACCGACTCTGCCTACATCAATGTTACCAACTCGACTTGGTATTACGGCAACACCACTACTGCCAACATAAATGACATTGTGCCGCCCATCACTGTGTCAACATCAATCTTTCGTGTCAGTGTGGAGTGCCGAAGATGCCCAGCAGATGACACGGAAACCTTTGGTCTGTTTGATTCTTTTGCCAGGCGACTTCGACAGCGACATCCTAGAGCACTAAACGACAATGCGTTTTCTGCATTCGCTGGGTTTGAAAATTACATTCAAAAGCCGAGTACAATACAGCCACAAGATGTTACGTGCTATTGTCCCGCAGGAGTAACACCCCAGGAGGGCATGGGACTATTAGATGAAGCGTTTTTGGAATACTTTCAAGAAGCTGTCGAAGTACTCTTTGCCTCGGAAAATATCAAGGGCATCGAGCTTGTGGAGTCGGTCGAAGAGGTTCCTTACTTTTGCTTTGACGATCTGGTTGAAGCCAATGCGCGAGTTGTTTTGGACTTTGTAGAGTATGACGACTATCGTAACGTTAGTCTTTATACGCGTGAAGAAGTTCAATTCGCATTTCTGGTAGCTGCCAATTCCGTAAGAGAGAGTGATTGTGCCCCTCTCGTCAAAAAAGTTGGAAATGTCAATATTGTTTCAGCTCCCGCCAGCCCAATATCTCGTCAGGGGGAAACTTTATTTGGTACAGCGACTGTCTTGCTGGAAGTGGACGCAGACGTCTTGGAAACCGAAAGTGATACATTAGCAGACCACCTCATGCAACATAAAGATGAAGTTTTGCAGAATTTTTGGGCGGTTGCGTTAATGGCACGATCCAACAGGCCGGCAGAGGATCCGACTTCTCCAACTACTCCAGTGAAACCGGATCCAGCTCCCTCGCCGACTCCAGATCCAACCCAGGCAGGCACTACAGAGTCAACCTACATCCCCACTGAGAGTCCCACTGCTGGATTTAAGTCCATACCGACTGACTATCCGTCCAGTGAACCTAGCTCGACGCCGTCAGAAGACCCATCTCGTAGCCCCAGCGAATTTCCTAGCGCCAACCTAAGTTTACAGGGCAGTATCAATCCCATTGGTGATCAATCTGGAGCACCTACTATGGTTCTCGAAGGTTCGCAGCCCAAGGCAATCCCAACAGATTCCAGTGACCCTTCTGCATCACCATCAGAAACATCAAGTCCTACTACACAAGAGCCCACTATGGTCAGTGGTCATCCAAGTATTTTTCCTTCTATACAGGAACCCACCATGGCCAGTGATGTACCCAGTGCAGCTCCCATCACACTGAGTCCTACTACACAGGAACCCACCATGGCCAGTGATGCACCCAGTGCAGCTCCAATAACATTGAGTCCTACTACACAGAAACCCACCATGGCAAGTGATGCACCCAGTGCAGCTCCAATAACATTGAGTCCTACTACACAGGAACCCACCATGGCCAGTGATGCACCCAGTGCAGCTCCAATAACATTGAGTCCTACTACCCAGGAACCCACCATGGCAAGTGATGCACCCAGTGCAGCTCCAATAACATTGAGTCCTACTACACAGGAACCCACCATGGCAAGTGATGTACCCAGTGCAGCTCCCATCACACTGAGTCCTACTACACAGGAACCCACCATGGCAAGTGATGCACCCAGTGCAGCTCCAATAACATTGAGTCCTACTACACAGAAACCCACCATGGCAAGTGATGCACCCAGTGCAGCTCCAATAACATTGAGTCCTACTACACAGGAACCCACCATGGCCAGTGATGCACCCAGTGCAGCTCCAATAACATTGAGTCCTACTACCCAGGAACCCACCATGGCAAGTGATGCACCCAGTGCAGCTCCAATAACATTGAGTCCTACTACACAGGAACCCACCATGGCAAGTGATGTACCCAGTGCAGCTCCCATCACACTGAGTCCTACTACACAGGAACCCACCATGGCAAGTGATGCACCCAGTGCAGCTCCAATAACATTGAGTCCTACTACACAGAAACCCACCATGGCAAGTGATGCACCCAGTGCAGCTCCAATAACATTGAGTCCTACTACACAGGAACCCACCATGGCAAGTGATGCACCCAGTGCAGCTCCAATAACGTTAAGTCCTACTACCCAGGAACCCACCATGGCCAGTGATGCCCCGAGTTTATTTCCTTCAGTTGCTCCTACGGAATTTCGTGTGACAGTTGTATCCATGGATTTATTCCGGACAGGTCTGAGAGAAGATTACATGGAAACGTATACGTGTGGTGAATTCGTCACAATCGATCTGAATACGATTGATGTTGACCCTGTAACTGGTGAAGGATTGACGTTTCGTGCCAACGCTGATGCCAACGCTGGTGATGGCCCATTCAAGGGTGTAGTGTTTACGGCTATCAATACATCTGGAGTCGAAGTTTGGAAGCGCACTGAAATCAAATTTCCGTTTAGTTTGGCTTCTAATTCTCGGAATGACAATGCGATGATTTCATCGGATTTGCTTGATACTGCTCAAACTAATTTGAGGATTAAGGCGGAGCCTTTTGGTCAAAAGGGATTAGTTGCTGTGAGTTGCGAGATTACAGTCACCGTGATTGAGCGAATGGTTTAGCTGACATGAATAATGAATTAGTGAACGTGCATAGAAACTCGGATACTTTTCGACTAGATTTTTATTTGTCTGGTGCGTTTTTATTGATTTATTATTTATGGGCTTTACAGGAATAGGTTCCTACTAGAGCTACACTTCTACTCTATCTACTACTATTAGTAGTAGTAGTTGTAGCTAGTGGCTCTACTACTAGTAGGGAGGTCGTCTTACAATTATTGCTCTCCATATCATAGACCCACTAGACCCTACGTACTAACTAGTAGTTTACTTGTACTCGTAGACTAGCTAGTATTGCTTGTAGCTAGTAGCAGTATTAGTCTAGTTGAGAGAGGACGAATTTGGCCTCATGGTGGTTTTCAAGTTTCCCTTTTAGTTTTAGTACAGTGCTGTTGGTCTGTTAGGGTCCGTATAAAGTCCACCCAGACCTCTAACAACATTCTGTTCGCTCACTTGATGACGCGGATTCTGCAGACACAACATGGTATTCTCTCGCGAATTTCTTTTTATAGGGGATGACTCGCGTGATGAGCTGTGGCTATTTCCATACTACTCGTCTACATTGCCTGGTACAGTACCGTAATATTTTAGATAACAAAGAACCAGCTAGAGCAAGTCTCTACTTCATGTCTACTATTAACTATTAGTAGCAAATAGTAAATAAGTACGACCAACTACATAATATGTGATATCTGTAACAAACAGCAAGATAACAACAATAAAAAATTAAGCGATGGGAATGATACGCCCTAGATCGCCTTCTTCTTCTTCTCCTCCTCCTCCATCCCAAGCAGGTGCAGATGTGCAAAACCAGCAGCAGCAGCAGCAGCAGCAGCAGCAGCAGCAGCAGCAGCAAGAACATCCAGAACCCGATGTTTCTGATGTTTCTGCCGACAGGGACGAATTATGGAAAGAATTGATCCACCATTCAGTGGCATGTTCTACTACTCTGAATCCGGATGATACAATTGTCTTTTACTCTCCCACAAAAAGTTGTATCACTACCAGCAGCAGTACTAGTACTAGTAGTAGCACTAGTAGTTTGTCATCTGTGGTACCAGAAGACGAAGAAGAGGACGCCCGTATCCTTTCCCAAGGATCGCAACACTCGATGAATCATCGCATCTCTATCACGCCAAAAAAAGGAAAGCATGAGTTGTTTCTGGGTCGAAGAAACAGTTGGAGTTTAGAGGAAGATGACATCATTCGCAAGGTGCCATCATCTACCATCCCAATGGAAGATACTGGTAGTAGGAACCACAGTATTACTGTTGAGAATGCTAAAAGTCTTCTCTTGTTCACCAGTAATGATACCACCGATGAGGACAGCGATAAAGATGACGACGATGAGTGTTTGACGGAATTACAAACCATGTTGGCTGATGCAGAACGTGTGTTGATGATCGCTGCACGAGAAGAAGGTGGACAAGGAGACGATCTGTTCACACCAGCACAAGACAATAAGAGCAGCAGTAATATTCTCATGAATCCACAAGATGGAAACACAAACACCACCACCACAACCACCTTTACTACTACCAATGCAAGGACCACAAAAACTACAAACACCGAAACAAGAAGAAATAAATATAAGAATGAACAGAATGATGGTGAGGTACTGGCTCCACCAATCGGAACCAAATCATTGGCTATTATTCGAGCTATTATTGATTTCTTACAACTAAATCATGACGGCGATGACGACAACAATTGTACCACTCATGATATTGACATTGACAGCTACCGCAGCCCCGAAGGTCCGAGGGACAATACTACTACTAGTAGTAGTAATGTAATCTCACAATCCACTACCTTTCTTTTTCTTTTTAAAAAATTGTTTTTTGGAAGCAACAAGAAAACATATTTTTATGGTTCGGCATTTTGGATTCCTATTATGGCAACAACAACGACTTGTGCTGTCAGTGCCATTATGGATTATAACAGCAGCAGCAGCAGTAATAGTAGTAGTATCAACAAAAACAACAAGAAAGAAATTGTTACATTTGGTGGGTTGTTCTCCACCATAACAAAAACAAAAACAAAAACAACAACGACGACGAGAGGAGGATCCTTGATTTGGATCGAATTGTAAAAAATGGAAAACGCAAGACGAGGGGACGACATCAATTCATTTTTTTTCTTGTGACACTTGAAGGGAGTTTAGTTTTTGCCATCTTATGTAAATCAATATTAAAATATTAATTTTTAGTACACAGCAATTTATTATATGATATTACATGTGTGGAATGCATCGAACAGGCATGCGGGCATTGCAATTGTGATCTTTCACCATTCATCAATATTGTCTTTCGTCGTTCCACTTCTCCTATCTAAAATAGACGTGAAAAGTGAAAACATAGAGCATAGAGTAAAAACAAAATAATAATTTATTATGGTTGCGAAATAATGGTTGCAAAAAAGATTTTCGCAAACAACCACTAAAATATCACGCTAAGGTTTTTCGTCCGTTTTCGTCGGTTCGCTCGTTCAAAGCAAACTAGACTCTACTAGTAGTAGCTAGTACTAAAATACTACAGTAATACCAGTAAATAATGCAAATGATGAGTCATCAACAACAGTAGACTAATCTGCCTTTATCGAAAATGCAGAAAAGAAAAACCAAATTCTGTACTGACGAATAAATTGTATTTACGCCCATCTTTGCCACAACATGTGTTCATAGTTCATACTGTCTCTATTACGTACGAGTACGACGTTATTAGCAACTACAACAACAACTACTCATATTATTAATTATTACTTCACTAGTCTACTAATAGGGGCAGCGAAAAGTACTAGTTTTCAGAATTCAGTCCGTACAACCGCGAGCCGCGAGAAGCACCCTTCACCCTTCCACTTCCACCTTCCTCCCTCCTTCCTTCCCCTACGAGTAGGAGTACCAGAGCCAGACAATTATCAATGATAATAATAATGCACTGCAACAATCAAGAACACTGCAAACGTCCCAGACGATTGATAACCACCACCAGCACCACCACCACCACCACCACCACCACCAGCACCGCCAGTAATAATCATAAAAGAAGTGGTCGTGGTGGTGGTTGCCATGTCATTTCTTGGACGACGAGAGTAGCGTTCTTCATTGCTGCAACATCGACATGTTGGACGAGTAGTGCATTTGTAATTACCACTCCTGTACGATTTGGTATTGTGCGTCCGATTTCAATACAACAACAACAACAACGACGACGACGACGACGACGACATTTTGGTTCTGGCAAAATCGCTATTTCTACTACTATTGCTACTGCTACTAGCAGTGCTAGTAGCAGTGCTAGTAGCAGGAGAAGTAGTAGTAGAATTGGTCCAGGAAAACGTCAATCCAATATGAATACTGCATCGTCATCGTTTCAATCACAAAGCAAAAAACCTGCCTTCTCTTTTATCGATTGGACATTTCAAAAACAACCAGAACCAAAACAAAAACAAAATGAGGAAGACGATGAGGATCATGACGATTTGAAATTGCCCAACCTGTACGAACAGTTGGAACAAGTCAAGACGGAACAACAACAACAAAAACAACAAAAAATCAAATTAGTGGACACTGTACCATCCAATGACATTGTACAAGATTTTTGGGCCGCACTAGTACCACAACAATATAGTACTAGTAGGAGTACTACTACAGCTACAGCCACTGCTACTATTACTGGAACAAAGAAACAACCATCACTTGTAAGAAATATACTTACTTCTACCAATCAACAACAGCAGCAGCAGCAGCAAGAGCAGCAGCAGCAGCAGCAGCAGTTACATCGAAGGAATGACATGACTTTGGGAGCTGTCATGAGCATTGGTGTCCTTTACATCTTGGCTTGGGATACGAATGACAGTAGCAATAACTTTTTCTTTTTCGAAGAAGTAACGACCAATATTGTCGATACGGCTGTACCGAAATCAGCGTACGATGTCGTTACCGTGGCATTGGGAGAAACAGTGGCAGGATTTACGGGAGCATTGGCCAGTCTCAGTCTCAAATTAATAGTGGCATTCGTACAAACGACGACGGCACTGCAGAAATCGCAGCAACCATCAACAGATCAACCACCACCATCAGAAGATACTGGAAGCAATACAGCAGTGTTGCTGTCACAACGAGTCAGTACCATTCAAGAAAAGAGTCAGATCATGATCAATCAAGCTGCTGCTGAAACAGATTATTTTTTGGCACGAGCTGCCGTTCTTCCCTTGCTAGTGGAAGGCGTCGGTCTTAGTCCAGCATTGGCTACGTTGGCTTCCAGTTTGGTAGCGACCTTGCCGTATCAGGTAGTCAAATTAGGAAAACAACAAAAGGATGCACGACAGGAAGAAAATCAATTGTTACAACGTTTATTGATTCAACAACAACAAAAAGATCAGCAGCAACGACAACAACAAGAACTACAGCAACAGCAACAGCAACAGCAGCAATATTGGAAAAAGTGGATGAAACATTTACTTCGAAAACCGACACGAACAATAACAACAACAACAGCAACAGAAACAACAGAGACGTTTACTCACTCCACAGATCCATCGAAACTCCAGCCTATTCAAAAAGAAATGGAAAATGTGATTGACGTCGTTGAATTGTTTGCAGATACTTGCAAGTGGTTATCCTACAGTGTTCTCATGAACAATTTTTCGGGTTTACTTACATGGCAACAATTATTACTACCAGGAGGAGCTACTACTGGTACTGCTCTCACACCAATGATGACGACGGGAGTAGCTTTCGAATCTGGTTTTTACGGTCTGTTGGCAACCTTGACGTCACAAATATATGCCGACTTTTTGTACTACGTTGTTCGCGTAGGACCCAAATCCAAACAAGAACAAGTCCGTGCCCGAAGAACCGGTACCGAATGGTTTTTATTGTACGCCAACAAATCCATTCAAGCCTTTACACTGTTTGGTGTTTATGCTGGAGCACAAATTCCGGTCCGTATTATTATTGATGCCTTTCTGAGTGGTGGTATCGATTCTTGTATCGGAAGTGTCAATGTCGACATTTGTATGGATACCTACTACCTCCAAAATCCACCATTACCACCATCATCAACAACAGCATCGTCATTGTCATCATTCTCGGTCGATCCGGAAGCACAGTTCCGTGCCATTGTTACGACAGTGTACAGTTTTGCACAAATGCTAACGCAATTGGAACCACAAAACAACAACAACAACGATTACATGTACAGTGCTGCTTCCATTGACGCACAAATACGTGCCATTCTGACTACCTTGGCATCCTTGTTCAATCGCATCTTTTCCTAAATCTAACCTTACGTGTGTTTCGCTTTGGATCCGTGTATGTATTTATATGGACTACAACATTTGGAACGTTCGTGGTCTTGAAAACAATAATATTGGTAAAGATCCTGTCTGCTTTCATCAGGTGAGAGGGAGAGGATGAGAGAATACTATTCCTTTTACTCTCTCAATAGCTACAAGTACTGCAGTATTTGCAGTCCGGTTTGTGAGAACTGTACTCTCCAGTAATAGTAGTAGTAGCTAAAAATAGTAGTAGCGAGGTTTTGTATCCCTTTTCCTCCTTTGCACAACATAGACTTACTACTGCAGCTAGTAACTGAAGTAAGTAGACCTACCAGGTACCAGTCTATAAAAAAATGAATAGTGGAATACTAGCTAGTAGTAGCTGCTACCGTAGTACCAGGTAGTCTATTTATTAGAAGTAGTAGTCTAGCTAGTAGTAGTAGACTTGCTACAGTAGCTAGTAGTTTCACTCAAAGTACGTAATAATGGTATTATGTTGTACTGGTACGCCTATTTTCTACAGTACTACCAGTGGTACGAGTAAGTTGTAACTGCGAGTCTTATAGTAGCTAGCTAGTAGACGAGACTACTAGCTAGCTAGTAGTAGTAGTAGCTACTAATAGCTGCTACAGTAGTTACTATTAGAGAGTAGCTAGCTACTCTAGTACTACTTAGTAGTACTAGCTAGTAATAGCTAGCAGTCTAGCTAGTACGCGAATCTTCTACAACCTACTACTACTAGTAGTCTACTGTAGTCTACTCAACTACTAGCTAGTAGTAGACTACTACTACTACTTCTACTACTAGCTAGTAGTAGCTACTCTAGCTAGTAGTAGTAGTAGCTAATACCCGCCACCCAGTAGCTAGCTACAGTAAGTAGTAGTACTACTGTACCAAAGAGCGAACCGTGCTACTGTACTGTGAAAAACACATGCATACCTTATTTTTCTAATTAAAAAGCAATCGTTTATGTGACGAAAGAGCGGGAAAGACCATCATAATATTATTACTGTAGTATCTTCGAGGTCTTCTTCTGCTTCATGTTCGCGCTCTTGTTTGAATTGGATGAATAATAATTAGAGTAATTATTAATGATAGTAGTAGACGTACCTCTACTACAGTAGTAGAGTAGAGTATAAAGTAGCAGCGAATGAAAGAAAGACCATTTTTTATTTATTTTTTATTAGTCTACTCAGTACGAGTATTTATTACCACCTGGTGGGGTAGTACTTGTACTACTACTACTACTAGTAACTTACTACTGGTACCAGGTAGTATTTACTACTCGTAGTAGCACTGACGGCAGCAACAGGCACAAAAGCAAAGGGAAACCAGCAAAAACAGAGTACCAGAGAGAGAGGGAAACTTATTATCGTGCATACAGAAACCAACAGGGGATAAGGCTGTATTAATTGATAGTAAACAGTGTCTCTAGCTGCAGACTTATTCAGAGTCCAAAAGGGAGCAACGATAGTTCTACGTCACTACAGTAAAGCAGTAAAGTACCTGACATTAACATCAAACATCAAACAAGATGGAATTACCACGACGACAAAGGGGCATGTCACAAGAGAAGCAGGAGGAGCCTCCTCTTCCGTCCACTTTCAATAACAACAACAACAACAACAACAGAAACAACAATGATAATGCGCAGCAACAACAACACGATCCATTACGGATTGCTCATACGTTTAGTTCCTTAACAGATGCTACCATGACACCACCACGTACGCGTGTTTCGAATGCGGTCATTGCATCACAAATCACTAACAAACGTCTCAAACGTGATTTTTTAAAGGCCACTGCTGCCACAGCAACAGCAACAATCAGTCGTTCCAATGGTGGCGGAGGTGGTGGTGGTGCAACAACAAGAGTACTTCCACCTACTACTACTAGTAGTAGAAGCACGAAGAAGAGCAACAAATCATATAAGTCTGGTGTTTCTACTACCACCACCAGCAGCAGCAGAGGTACTGGTGGAGGAGGTGGTGCTGGTGGTGGTATTGGTGGTGGTGCCAGTAGTAGTGTTTACACGACTACCACACATAGTAGTCTTCGAAGCAAGGGAGACTTTTTTCAAGCGATTCGTGAAAAATTGGAACAAGAAAAGTATTCTTCGGGGATTGTCAAAAACAGCAACAACAATAACAGCAACAATAACAGCAACAACAACAACAACGAAAACCAGAAGAACAAGGAAGATGCTTCTTCAAATACTGTACCAACCACTGATAATACCAGGCATTCACCCTCGGATAGTCACCAAACACCTACTACAAACACTACGGCAACATCAGCAACAGCACCGGCACCGGCAGCAGCAGCAGTCGTCATGACGGCAGCCGATGCTATTCATGCAGTGCAAAAAGAGCCAGAACCAAACATTCCCTTTTTGGCAGACAATCACCACCATCATCATCATCATCATATTGATAATGATGATAGTCACAATGACAATTACGATAATTATGAAGAAGACACTCGCAGTGATGGTGATGATTATGGTGATGATTATGGTGATGATTTTGGTGATGGTGCAATTCCAAAATTCAGACCCATGAAAGTTCAAACCAACACTGCTTTCGAGACCAACACTGCCAACAAGAACTTTATTGGAGACATTAGAGAATCCACTTTTGGCATCCTCAAAGGTGATAATGATAGCAACAACAATGAAATGTCGTCCAAACCCAACAATAACTTGGTGTTGCCCAACACACACCTGCAAACACCTACTCGTCACATGTTACAATATCGATACAAATTACAAGAATTTCATGGTCATGAAACACAACAAGATGGCACTGGCATTGGTTGTGGCAGTGGCAGCACCACGTCCAATAACTTGGTGTTGCCCGAAATACAGCAGCAAGAACACAAACCCTCTCAGTACATGTTGCAATATCGATCCAAATTACAAGGACTTGATGATAATAATATATCACCAAAAGATGGTGATGGCAGTAGAACAAGTAGTAGTATGGAAGAGGATGCAGAGGACAACCAAAAGGATAGTCATCATCAGGATATGGGATCAGCAGCAGTAACAGCAGCAATAGCAGTAGTTGGAGGACAAGCTGCAGCGATCAAGTCACAATTGGAACACATCAATGATGATGACATTGATGAAGACAGTGATGATATTGACGATACTGATGCCGGCATGAAATTGGAAGAACAGGTGCAAAACCAACAGGCACTCTTGAAACAACGTGCCTTAAAAGCCAGTACTGGTTCATTTAGTCACAACAATCACAAGACGCTTCCTGTCTACGTCGACGGCAACAACGACAACAGCATCAGCAACAGTTACAGCGAAAGTTACAACAACAGCAACAGTTACAACAATGTTGACAAGAGCGACAGCGAGGATCCCAACGATGCCTCGCTCATTGACAAGACAGAATCATCCGCGTTAACAGCGCCGTCTGTTTCGGAGGCCATTTCGGCGCAGTCTCGCGTAAGCCATGCTTCTACTACCGGGTCTAACAGTGGATTTGAAAAGACGCGAGAACAACAAATGGAAGAAAAAGTGCAGTTTCATGCCTTGGCAAATTCTGGTAACGTACGTCGATCCAACAAAAGCAACAACAAGAACGACGATGCTCATGATGATGATGATGATGATGGCAGCGAGGATTCGTACGATCCTGCAGCACTGGAGGGACGCGCAGAAAAAACACGGTACCAGCAACTACAAGATATGGTCGAAAAGCACGCGACAGTGGCTACTGTTGCGGTAGGAGCAGCTGGCAATACTATGGATAATGACGACGATGATAGTTATGATCCAGAAATTGTAGAAGCCAGTATGAATTCGGGGGGCTCAGCATCCTATTACCATGCACCACAACCCGAGCAACAACCTTTAGTGGCTGCTAAACCACCACCGCCGTTTCAATATGACAACGATGATTACTCGGACAGCGATGATAGTTACGATCCAGATGCGCCCGCCAGGAATGTTCGCGGAGCGGATGACTATGACGAGGTCAAGGGTGACGTGGACGATTTGAACCATGATTTAGAAAATCAAAACCAAAATGATGATCGCACGAGACGCTTGGCTGCATCGTACAGGCAACGGTCCCAGCAAAAAAAGGCGAAACGCAAAGTTCGAATTCAATTCGCCATGTTAATGTGTTTGGTTTTATTGGGTTTCGCCTGCATCGCCGTAGGGTTGTATATTGCTCTGCGGCCCGCCGAAAATGATGACGACAATAATAATACAAACACACCGAAGCCGACCACTGCAGCACCCGTCTTTATTTCGAATTCTGAACCAAGCCTGACTCCTACCATTGGAATTCGAACCGTCAATCCTACAATTCCAACCGCATCCGCTACAAATCGACCCACTTTATTTGTGGGCACCGAACCACCCGTTTTTGACTTTACGACACCACCTGGTAATCCCATGGCCGTAGCTGAAGCGGCCACAGCTGCTCCGGACGCTTCTCCTGCTGACTCTACGACGAGCGATTCTCTTCTGACGATAGATCCTCCTTCTTCTGTGCCGCTAACTTCCAGTGAACCAACAGTCGTCACGCCAGCTTTCGAAGCTCCTACACAAGATATCAACACCACCACAAGTCCAACCACCGAATTGACGACAGAATTTCTAACATCCAGTGAACCAACAGTCGCCACGGCGGCTTTCGAAGCTCCTACACAGGACATTAACGTCACAAGTCAACCGACCGAGTTCACGACCGAGTCGCTTTCTTCTGTGCCTCCTACTTCCATAGAACCCACTGTCGCCACGACAGCTCTTGAAGCTCCTACACAAGATGTTGACGTCACAAGTCAACCAACCGAGTTCACGACCGAGTCGCTTTCGTCTCTGCCTCCTACTTCCATAGAACCCACTGTCGCCACGACAGCTCTCGAAGCTCCTACACAAAATGTTGGCGTCACAAGCCAACCAACCGAGTTTGTGGTCTTGGCCAATTTGCCCGATGATACTTGGGCTGCCATCGCTACCGATCCAGCTTCGCCACAGGCGCAAGCTTTTCGTTGGATGGTCGATGATCCTATCTTGGAGTCCTTTTCCCAGTGGCAACAAGAACAACGATTTTCGCTGGTGGTATCGTACTATTCGTGGTTCGATGGTATTACCATTTTCGATACGGAAGCTGTTGCTGCTGCAGAACGAGACAACGGCCAAGGCCGACCTCGCCCAAATTCATTAGGAGGTCGTCGTCCTTCTCCTCCTGCAAGTCGACGATCTCTACAAGATGCTATCCGTAGTGACTGGCTCGACTACAATTCGTCCGAATGCCATTGGTATTACATGGCTGATGTGGACGCGGACGAAACGAACGAATCGTACGAAATTCCTGACTCGGAACTGGTCACAGCTAGCAGAGCTGCGGGGCAGCCCAATTGCAATGATGACGGGGGTTATGAACATCTTTCCGTTGCGGTAGACAAGGACGCGATGCCCGGGACTGTCACTGATATTTATCTGCGAGATTTACCTCGCGAAATATCTCTACTCACCGATCTCAAGTCGATAAGCATGCCCAATAATAAGGTTCCCACGACATTAATGGATTTTCTTCCCGACACATTTTTACAACTGACAAAGTTACGAGAAGTTGATTTTTCGCAGAGCAAGATATCAGAATGGAATCGTCAAGCTGTGTTGCGCTTTCCTCCTTCCATTGAAAGACTCGATCTCTCGTACAATGAAATGCAGGGTCCGTTGTTGGAAGAGATCGGGTTGATTATGACTTCCTTGACGGATCTATACTTAACGGGAAACCAAATAGCTGGTCCTATTCCGATAGCCATTCCATCTTGGACCCGCTTGCGCAATTTTTACGTTGCTGGCAACAATTTAACTGGCAGCTTGGTACGTTGTGCATGGGTTTTGGTTGCTGGCTCGTGTTGCTTGTATTTCCATCTAACAGCAATTTGTTTGGCTTCTCTCGATTTTTTGCTCACCAATAAAGCCATCGGAGATGGGCTGGCTGAGTTCTCATCTTGAAGTCTTGAGCATGTCGACGAATGCTTTGGACGGTGTGCTGCCGACAGAACTCGGTGTGTTACAAAAATTGAAGATACTCGATCTCGACTCGAACCAATTCCGAGGCGCCATTCCTTCGGAGATTGGCAGGCTCGGCATGCTCGAACATATCGGCATTTCGGAGAACATTATTGAAAAAAGCATTCCATCTGAGCTTGGATGGCTGCTCAATCTTACAAATTTGGGATTGTTCGAAAATAATCTGACGGGTCAGCTCCCAAGCGAGCTTGGGCTTCTTACCGGCTTGACCAACCTGCAAGCCCACAGTAACAACCTTGAAGGTTCGCTTCCATCAAGCCTGGGGAGTATCTCATCTCTCTCTACGCTGGATCTACACGGCAATGCTTTGACTGGAAAAATATTTTCCGAGATTGGCAACTTCCGCTCTGTTACGTTTATGTATCTGTACGACAATGCCATGTCTGGAAGCATCCCAACTGAAATTGGCTTGATGGACAAGGTATCCTTCATTGGATGCGAAAATAATCTGCTCACAGGTGCTGTGCCTAGCGAGCTTGGGCGCTTACGGGAATTACGATACCTGCATCTTTCGGGGAATCAGCTGATGTCGACAATACCTTCTGAACTTGGAAATCTAACGTCTCTCAAGTATTTGTTTCTGGCACGAAACAATTTATCGGGCACGATTCCCACTGAATTGGGGTTGTTGACGGATCTCCGATACTTGGATTTGGGAGGAGGCACGAGCTACTATGATGACTTGACGGGCAGTGTCCCATCGGAGCTTTGTGCTATTAGTGATTTGAGTATTCGAATTCGATGCGATCGTATCGAATGCGATTGTGGTTGTCAGTGTTCCTAGACTAGGTCGGAGATGAATGGGCGAGAACGGAACGAAAGCATTCTGCGGACGAATGAATGTAGCTTTTGTGCTGGTTGCTTCAATCACGTGGCTGTTCCAAATCTGTACCGTAGAGTACTCTTAAATAATGTATATGTTTAATAAACTAAAAAATGTGGGGTTTCACGTCATAATTTATTTTATAAAACTCTTGTGTTGCAACGTCGGGTACGATACAGCACTGAACTTACACACAATACGATATTGTTATACTATGGCACTGAATAGGTTTTGCATTTTTTGTTAAATTCCTCCACCGTAAACGTAAACTTCTTGCATGGCCGAGAGGGGTGTTTTAAAAGAGTGAATCATTTGGTTGTAAATAGTTACAGGATCACTGTGAACATAAACCACTTGAAATTCTTTGCAAGTGGTTTCCAGTATTCTGTGAATGGCCGCATGGTGAGAATAGTCTATCTTGGGGAACACTGTAAGGATTGTGTAAAGTACAAAACATAGATAATGTTAGTGTCCGTGCGTGAGAGAATCCTCGCTAAAAGTAAGTATCACCCCCCACGAACACAAACACGAACATGCGCACACAGAGACACTTACAATGATGGACGGTATGAAAATTAAGCCACAAGTAAATAATGGATTGTCGAAACGATAAATGCACCGACCAATCAGCACTGCTGATCATTTGTGCTTCACCCCAATCTCTTGATTTGTTTCTTGTTTTGACATCATGACAATGTTCGGCATTGTGATTCATCAGAGCCATGGTAAAGTAGTAATTGCTCAACACGGCTTGCATTGCGAACATGAGTCCTAATCCGTACAGTCCCCATCTTTGGTAAAAGATGACATGTTCCAAGATAAAAAATAATTTTCCAATACTCCACGTTTCTTGACCTTGTATCAAATGCACCGCATGAATGACATAATTTCCGTGCGTACCAAATGCCAAAAAGAAGTGTAAGAACTTGGGACTGATGTGCTGCTGGAACCAATTTCTTTGTACCGTCGGATCTGTAATCAAGAAGGGATCCGTTCCATGGTAGTGATGATCCCAGGGTGTATTGGTGTACATGTGATGATGCAATACATGATCTCGGTACCATCCTTCACTGGAGAATCCTACCGTGTCCAAACTCAACAATGCAAATCCTCTTGCCCGATAGGTTGGTTGATGGATCCAGTTGTGTCCAAAACTACCCAAAATGGCACCAACAATACCCGTGGGTACCGTTAGGTACATGCTGCCGGTACGGTACAGGAGTGTCATTGCAGTACACCACACGACAAAGACCGTCCAAAACAGAATGAGACATTCCCATGTCGGTTCACCATTCTTACATCCCGTACTGGCTAGGTACCGTGTGACACGTCTTCGTAAAACGGAATAGAACGCATCATGATTGAGTAGAGACGGTACCAGGTGAGCATCCAACTGGGCATCAAAATGAGGAGGCAGTGGTAAGTCACACTTCGTATTGTCGCTGCTATTGGTGGTGGTGGTGGTGGCGGTGGTGGTGGCACGAGCAGGTCGTTGAAGGGCCTGCTGTTCTGCCAACTGCTGATCTTGAAGCAAATACTTTTGCAGTACACGTCGTGCTTTTTCGTAATTGTGATGATGTGCCTCAAAAGCAAACGTACAATCTTCAAATCGATCTCGTGCCAATGTTAGAATATCGGCTCCTCCGGGATGGTCTTGTAAAAACTCCTTCAAATCGTACCATTGTTTTCCAATGCGCCAGTACTGTGTAGATGGAGGATAAAAAACGACTTTGGACGACAATGTAGCAGGTGCCACACTATTACTCGGAGTATTATTATTTGATTGTGTCGAGTCGCTTGAAGGAGAAGATTTAGTATGGTTACTGTTGTCATTCTTCGTTTGGCTTTTACTACTACTACTACTACTAGTACTAGTACTAGTACTAGTACTAGTACTACTACTAGCAGTAACAATATTATGTGAAGACCTGCTGCTGCTACTACTGCTGCATCTTTGACGCAAGGTACTTGCAGTCAACTCAGAGACATCAGATGCATTGGATTCTTCTAGAAAAGAAATACCGTGTGGTGCCATTGTTGACATGATGGGTTGGTTTACTTCTTTGTTTTCTTCTTTGTTTGCTTGCTTGTTTACTTACTTCTTTGGTTGTCTGATACAGAAATAATGAATGTATGTACGAGTATGTACTAGCACTCGCATACTATTGTTGCTTGCTTTACTTGGCTACTCTACTACAGTAACTGCTACGAGTGGTACCTGGCAGTGGTACTCATCTGTTCAGTTCTGGTACCTGGTACTACTGTACCTGGTACTACTGTACAAGCTTGCTTAGTTGCTACAGTGTATTAAGCGACCAGTAGGGCGCTTACTAGCTAGTCCACGTACCAGGTAAACAATTACAGCCTACTAATGTTGTATTCGGGTTTGCCTTTTCTTTGTTGTTCTTCCGATTTTAAAAAACTACCAGGTCTACAGTAGTCCTACTGGTACCATACTCCTGATACTACTAGCTACTAGTAGTAGTCTACCACTATGAGAAAGAAAATAGCTTTGCTGACACACCATTAAGAAGAATTTATTACCTTGAAAGTCTATTTAATTTTACTAAATTTAAAGAGGGGACGTTGAAAATCGAAAAATATAGTATTCTTCAGGCAAGTGACAACTTTGAAAGGGATTTTTCTCAAAAACTATTTACTGCTAGCTAGAAATACGGAAGGGGGTTCTCCGGACGAATCACAGAAAAACCAGCGGTTTCTATAATTAATGCGCTTACCAGGTACTGTATATCAAAAATCGCCAACCACTCTAGCCAGAGGGTGGCCTATGAAAGTTTTATTTGTGTGCTACTGATAAATATTTAGCTTACTATTTTAGAAGTAGGGTACTAAAAATTTTTATAGTCATATCTTAAGTTGGGACCTCGGACCTCAAATTCCGACCGAGATAAATATTTAGCTTACTATTTTCAAAGTGGAGTACTAAAAGTTTCTATA
>Ga0210036_1002304_pt1 | contig 20354 bp, 6 predicted proteins | sample CryGeymeta201515_FD_185469 | JGI IMG/M metagenome (GOLD analysis project Ga0210036, IMG submission 185469) | Groundwater microbial communities from Crystal Geyser aquifers in Utah, USA - Crystal Geyser metaG 2015-15 (SPAdes) (version 2) | ecosystem: Environmental > Aquatic > Deep subsurface >...
TTCCGAATATAAGCATAAAATACATCCCGTGATTTTTCAATATCCCTGAATTGGTGATCACTAAATCGTCAAACAAGCCCGGGATATGGATATCCCAGAAAATTGGATACACAGCCCCGGGATTTTTTCATATCCCGGGAATGGTGATAACACATCGTTCTCAATTGAATCATAATCGAAATTAATATCCAAAATTAAAAAAAAGTACGTGTTTCCCTAACTCTAATGAGTCGCTAAAAATCATAAAGAAACCCGGACCAACAATTTTCTGAAAAGACACGAGGCAAATTCGATCATCGTCGTTGCAGCACAGCCATCACGTGCCAGGAGACAATCTTAAACAATTTTAATGACAATTTTATCCACTACATTCCTCTCTAGTATCCACAAATAGGAAATACCCTAAGGACCGGACGGCACTACATTTTCAACTCCAGTAGCTGCCTCCCTTTTGCTCAAGTTGGCTCGCGTTATCTTGAGCGTATTTTCGGCTTCGCTATCTTGATTCACAATCTGTTCAAGTGTACGTCTTCCCAAGACCACGCGCTGAGCCAATCGTTTCAAACAAATACCAGAAAATCTCGATGTTGCCAAATCTGTCGTTGTCAACAAGTATTCTACTTCCATTTGGGATTTTTCCCGTGCGGTACCATAATACATAGCTTCCATCGTCCGTTGCTGTTCCCGTCGCAAATCCAATGCTCGTTTCTCCCGACACATTCGTATCCAAGATTGAATTCGTACCGCCGCATTTCGATTTCTTAAATCATGCAGCTGTGTCCATTCACTGCGCAGTACGTTGACGAATTTCTCGGCAAAATGTCGACGTGCAGCGGCTTGGATGAGAGTGGCCTTCAAGACAGCATTTCGCAGCGTCGTTGCCATCATGGTGGCTTGGTATTTTCGTATCAAGCATTGAACAGTAATTGCGCTAGCCCTTTTGGTTTTAAATTCCAAAAAGGGCCCCATCATGAGCACCCACGACGTGTACCCGTGTGGCGCTTGTTCGCCAGTCTTCCAATAATCAAAAGCTCGCTTTCGAACGATCAAAGTTTGAAGACCTCGTTGTAGCAGCTTTGCAGCCAAATTTTCGCAAGTTGCGATCATTGTTTTCCAGTCTTCGCACGACTCTTGTGAAAATCTCTTGACTGTGGATAATTTGAGCACTTGATTGATCTTTTGAAATGCGATCAAAGTGTCAAACGATGGTAGTCTCTTTATAAAGATAACAGTTGATTCCAGATCGAGAAACCATTCACCCAGTCGGTAGGCCACCAGATTTCTTTGAATGATTTGGGCAGCCATTCGCTTTCTCTGAAAGGCAACAGAGGCCAACTGCATCTTGAACCATCCTTGAAGGAGTAAAAGCGCCGAAGCCATCAAGTTGTCGTTATTGTGGATTGCGGGTGAAATCTTGGCAGTCAAAAACGTAAACAACACCATTGACTTGACGTCGGAGATATGTCTGTCCTCTGTGAGACATTTCAGCGTTGAAACCAACGCCGTTGCCGATTTCAGACGCTCTTTTCCTATTCTTTTATCAATGATAAACCTTCGCCATTGAGATTGGATAGCAACGACGGCTTTAAGGACCACCAGCTGCTGAGCCGTTGCTTCTAAGATTGCCTGTTGTGATTGTCCTCTCGAAAAATGTCCCCTAAAGAGACGCTGAATGTCGCTAGCTGCTCGACGGGCCTTAGTCTTCAGAGCCACTTTTCGTAATTCTGCACGGGTATTGATTCCCCTGAAGATTCGCTGAAGTGTTATTGCAAGATAGAGTTGCTGCTCGCGTTTCTGGGCTCCATCGGCTTGCTTTTTAGAATTAACGAGCGTCGCTGCTCGAATGGCTTGCACTCTCTTCACTGCTGCAACTCGGCGGGCGAAGCTTTCTACTGTCACCATGGCACGTAGAACTCTCATGTATACTTGAACTTGATCATGGCGCCGGTAATTTGCCTGAATTAAGACGGCACACGTTCGTCTCATATCATATTTTTTCGTTTGAGTCGTCATTCTCCAGATTGACTGCAAATAGCAAGCCGACTCGGACTGAAGTTTAAGCGACGACAGCTGAATCGCATGAAAGTAGGCCAATCGGCAAAGCAATTTCCGGCAGGACGCCTGAATAATTGTGGCAGCAGCAGCCAGCTTTTTACGTGACACGTGACCTTGTGTGCCTCTCTCAAAGATGGAACGTCTCCATTTCCGCTGTATTCCTTTCACACCTATTAGTACTGCACGATATTTCTTCGTCTGGCGGTACATACGAAAGATAGACTGCAACATATCGGCAGCACTACGTCTTCGACGTGCATGAGCTTCAAGCTCAAGGAAGCTTACACTTTTTCGCGACAGGAAAGCTCGGGAGGCAGTCTGCATTGTGACGACTGCCGCGCGGATCCTAGAATACTCTCTTCGTTGGACGTGACATCGAAAGACGGCTTGGATGAGCGTCGAGCAGACTCGACAAGCCAAAAATGTGGCTCTCTGCTGCCACGTACGACACAAGGATTGGATCACACTTGCCGACTTTTCCATAAGCAGATTTGCCGCCAGCTTATTCTGCCATTGCTTCTCTGCTTGTTGTGATCGCCAACATCCCTGCAATCTTAAGGCAGCATAGTGGATGGAACGATATTTTTGTACTTGAATAAATCTACGAGTGTGCGTTTGAAGTAAAATTGCCTGAGCAATACGCGCGCGACTTTGGAGAACCGTGGTAGTACTCTGCACAATTTGGTAGCGACGGGCGCATGTGACCATCCTTAACCAAGTCTGGATTGTCTTTGCGGCATTGACACACCGACGGAGATAAAACTGCGAACTTCTCATCCGGCTTTGGCGCTGAACATATGTAACCATTGAGATTGTAGCAAGCAAATTCTTTCGAGCAACATATGACCTCCACTGGCTTTGCAGACACACAATGGACGCTTTCTTTTCCTTGTAGGCTCTCTGTGAATGGTACATGCGAATGGCTGACTGAACGGCCAGAACAGACATTGTAATGAAAATAAAGCCTCGTTGGTCGAGACAGCGTCGCCACTGAGATTGGATTTTGGTAGAAGCTTTGTTTTCTTTGTACATAATGTGAAACTTTGCAAAAGAATAACCTCTAACAGCTTCTTGAATGGCAAGGGCGGCTCGAAGCTTTTGCTCAGATTGAAATGAAACGAGTTGTATCCTCTTGGCCTCAAGATCTCTTTGACTAGCCAGTGCCTTTTTGGATAGGACAATCCTCCAGTTGTTCTGAAGCACCAAGACGGCTGATTTTTCTTTCCGTAATACCATCTTGGCCATTTGACGCCTGTGCAAGGACTGAATCAGCGTGACCCTCTTTTGAAAACGCAGAAACTTTCGACGCTCCGTGTGAGATCTTATACAAGATTGAATAAGGACCACGGACTCTCGATGTCTGATTAACCACCTTCGTCCCAGATAGGACCGGATTCTTGACTGTAAGAGTACCGCCGAAGAATACCTTTGCATGTGCCATCGGTAAAACATCTGTATTCTGATAGCGGCTTTTCTTCGTTTGACATACTCTTTCTCGATGGAAACGCGCCTCCAAGAGCTCTGTAGAGCAATGACGGCCTTCTTTTCTTGAACGTATGACTGTACACAGACACTGCGCCTCCAAGATTGTTGAATAAAACATGCTGCTCTATTCAGTTGGCTAGACTGGATAGCACAAAGACTGCTCTTTGTGTCAGCGAGGACCTGGAGAATTTTCTTAGCTGAAACATACCTCCAATTTGTTTGAAGCACTACCGCAGCATTTTTCTGTTCCAGGTAAGACCGTGCGCAGAAAAATTTCCTCCAAATGGTTTGGATCAAACGAGCAGCTCGGCTAATCTGCTCAAAGCGGATCTCTTCTAGTTGGATCCTTGTCACCTCCAGTGCTCTGTATTTTGACAGAAGATTCCTTGCGGCAATGACTCGCAAAAAGCATTGGAGCGCCACAACAGCTCGCTTAAGATCTAGCAGAGAACGCTGGCAATCATTTTTCCTCCACCAACTCTGGATCGTGAGAGCTGCCCTATGGTTCTGTTCGTCTTGGATGGTAGCAAGACGCATTCTAGTGATTCTGACAGCTTGGAACGTTTTGGCCAATTTCTTTGCAGTTAATTTTCTCCAAGAGCCTGCAATCAAAACAGCCGCTAGCTTTTGATCAATATAACTTCTTTGACAAACAAAGCCCCTCCACAAGCTCTGGATGACAATGGTTGCACGTTTGATCTGTTCAGCGTGCAGAAGTTCAAGGCGAATTCTATTGCTTTCCATAGTGTGGAGCCCATGGAGAACCTTTTTGGCGACATGGACTCTCCATTGCATCTGTACTCGAATACATGCCATCTTTTTACGACGCAAGCTTGTACGCTGAGAATACATTCGCCATTTAGACTGCAAGTGAATCACTGCTGGCTTTTGATGTTGAAAGACTCGACGGGCCACCCACATCCGCCAGAGATTCTGCAAGGTTCGAGAGGCGGCGTGTTGCTCGAGTAATAAATGCCTCGTCGCAAGCATTCTCCAAAAGGACTGCAGAATGATGCTCGCCATCTTTTGTTGCTTAAATTTACGCCTGGTCAAGTGCATTTGCAAGACTGACTGCAAGACAAAAGACGAAGACCTTTGTTTCTCGAACAATTGCGACGCCACTAACATTTTGTAGCGTGACTGAAGTAGAATGGTTGCCGCTTTCTGGCGTTGATATAAAGTTACGGCCACATGCTTTCTCCAAAGCGACTGTAACTTCGTCGTCATTTCTCGATGTTTTCGATGCAATCGCTTCGCCAGGAACATCTTACAGCAGGCCTGAAGTGTCGTAGCGGAAAGGCGTCGCTGACAAAGAATGGGGAGCTTTTGCCGCCAAACTCTCTGAAGGGTAGAAGCCGCCTGCTTTTGTTTTCTGTACTCAGACCTGACACTTATCTTGCGCCACGACGTCGCAATGGCGGTAGATGCTTTTGATCGAACATACAATTGGCGTTTTACACGTGAGCCCCAAGTTGGGTTTTGGATCTTTAACGCCATTTTCTTGATAGTCTTAGGCGAAAGTAGTTGCGTACAAGCCCGCAGTCGCGCATAGTTATCTTGCGCGACACGAGCTTTCCATAAAGCTTGGATTTTGATAGCAGACCGGCTTCGGAGCTTGGCGTTAGGAAGAAACTCCGTTTGCAACTGCCTCTGAACGATAATAACAGATCTGCGAGTTCTCAAAAATGCGCGCCGACGATTCACTCCTCTCCAGCTCTTCTGCAGGACTCTGGCAGCTTCCTCTCTTGCTAATGCTCCGGCTTGTAACGAGGTGCGTTTCGCAACTGCCTGGAAGAGCAGTATCGCTCGGTAAAAGTTTGAAAAGGACTTCCGAACCATTAGCATTCGCCAGTGGGACTGAAGGCGAACACAAGCGGTGACCCGGCGCCTTGCGAATGGCAAAAATAATTTGACAGCTGCCTTCTGCAGAATAACAACAGCCTGCTTTCTATCCCTCAAAATTCTGTGAGCAGAGTACACGCGCCAACACTGTTGTACTGAGAGTGCCGAAAGTGAGCGCTGATGCAAATATTTTCTGACTCTCGATCCAAACACAAAGCCTCCCTGTATTTTCTGTGCCATTTTCTCTCTTGTTAACACAGAAATCGCTGATGAGCAAGCGGCCAGAACCATAAAATTAGTCTGGGCTAGAAAGCTTCGAAAGCACGCTTGAATTCGGATCGTGGCCGCTCGTTCCACTCTTAGCTTGGGTAGGAAAGTTTTTCGTGTCCATATTTGAATCTGGAGAGCGGATGATCGTAGTCGCAAGAATTTTGATCTCTGAGAAACCGATCGCCACCAAATTTCAATGACAATTGCCATGCAAATTCTATCCTGTAGTAAAGCTCGGATGCGACTTCCCCACACGCGCCCGCTCGTTTTGGAGCTGAATTTCTTCAGAGTTCGCTCTGGAATCATTGTCGAACACATTGCCAAAGTTGATCTGTTTGTTCTGTCAATCAAAGCTCGGGTAGACCGCTGGAGAACGATTGCGGCATGTTTAGTCTTGTGATGTGGCAAGTGGTCCTTAACCTTAGCGTAAACATACTGGATTTTTCTCGCAGCGACCTCCCAATTGCTCACCAGTCGCAGTACTAAAGCACGTCGAATGACACTCTGCACAAGCACCGCTGAAGAATGAACAACTGAAAACTCATTTCTGCAACAAACCGACCGATACCAAGTCTGGAGTTTAATTACTGCAACTTCTTGATCTCTCCGAACTTCCGCCAAACAAGCACGATCAACATAACCTCGGAACAATCTTTGGATTTTGATGATAGACGATACGGACGCTATATATTCTGACCTGATAGGTTTCATACGTCTCCAAGCTTGCAAGCAAATGACACCGTGATGAAGGCGTTGATAAGCAATCTTTTTGTGCAAGGCCCTCAGAAGTGACTGCATTTTGATGATTGCGACTCTCTCTAACTCCCGACGGGCAATAACGGATCGGGCAAATGTTTGAATAGTTGGAACAGCCATACTTGCCTTTTTGAAGTAAATCCGGGCAATACCTCCACGGTGACTTCGTTGGATCGTTCTAGCGCACAAGGATATATGCTGCAACTGCTGACGAGTCAGACGACCCCGACATTGTGCTTGGATTTTTGTTGAAGCCAGCGTCTGACGTCTCTGTAATTCAATGGTTCGCAAACGGTTCAGTCTCCAACCCTGCTGAACTAAAATGACAGCCGCTTTATAGTTTGCAAACCAAACTCTCGCCGTATGAGAACGAGTAATGGACTGCAGTCGAAGAGCGGAAGTCTGCAATCCCATATAGGCTTGCCGACACGGAAACATCCTGTACAAAGCTTGAATCCTGATGGCAGATGATTCTTCCTTTAGGTGCACACGCTTAGAAGCTGCACGCCAAGCTCTTTGAACTAACAGTGCACAATCATTGACGCCAGAAATTCTCATTCTCACCAAGCCTCCACGAAATAATCCTTGAATTTTGACGCAGCTCAGACGCCGTCTTTCCAAAAGAAACCGCCAAAAGCATTGCAGGACAATTACAGCCTGTCTTACCAGCTGAAGTTCTCTGTGAGCAATGCTCATCCGGCTATAGCTTTGAATTATCACTGATGCCTTACATAGAGTCAAAAAGGCATAACGAGGGCGGTACATCCGCGAAACTGACTGAACAACTAAAGCAGCTTGCCTCATCCCGAGATATATTCTCTGATTGAAAACTCTCCTCCACGTTCTCTGGATTTCTACCGCTGCAGCTTGCTCTAGACGAATCTGCCGGATTCGGCGCCTTCTTTCCACAGACTCACAAATAACCAAAGACCCGCGTAGACGCACCCCTAGGTCGTCTGATGTCATACCCAACCAAAAAATCTGTAGCAAAATAACAGCTGCCATTCGTTTGTGTCGTAGAGCGCGAGCGCGAGCGCCGCGTACTTGTGTTTGAATCTTGGTGGCCATGATATTCCCTTCTATTTCCTTGTTTATCGTGAACTGTACATATGCTCTCCACCTCTTTTGAATGACAAGCGTAGCCTGCAGACGCTTTCGGCGAGTGCACAGAAACTTCCAAACAAACTGAATGACAGTGGCAGCTCGCTTTTCCTGGTGATGTCGAAAGACCGTCTGTATCAATTGGACAGCCCGACGAGCGCGTAAAAATCGTAGTGTGCACAGCCTTGAACGGCACCACGACTGCAGCAACCTCACGGAAACAAGCTGAAGGTATAAGACTTTTTCGGCCCTTCTACGTCGAACACAGCTTTGGATCTTGATAGCCATATTAATTTTATGGGTTCGTCGCCGACGAGCCCGCCAAGCCTTTTGGACTTCAAAGACTGCCTGCTTTTCAGTTCGGTATTTCTTGAAAGAGAAATATTGTCGCCAGAGGCTCTGCATAGATATAGCTCCAGCTTTTCGCTCGAGAAATTCGTCTCTGCTGAAAAACATTCTTGCAGTGCTTTGGATTGTGATAGCCATCTTTCTGGAACGACGATATATTTTCTTAGCTCTACAGGTTCTCCAAAATGACTGAAGGGTGATAGCGGCCTTGCGCTCGCTGATTGTCGGAAACACAACTGCTCGGGCAAATCTTTGTACCGCCCGTGCCGCCAATACACTTTGCTGGAAATTATTGCGAGCAATTGATGCTCTCCAATGTTTTTGGGCTATTGCGGTCGCGTATAACAATTTGGCCCATTCTAGACGAACTAGCAGACGTCGCATCCAAGCTTGGAGTTTGGTAGCACATGAAGCTTGATAATTTGCTTCCAGAATTTGCATCTTTTGTCTGTACGACTTCCATACTCTTCGAACAATATTGGCCCCGTTTCTGCAATGTGTCAAGCGCTGTCTAGCCAGGTGTGCTCTATAAAAAGTCTGGATTGTCACAATTGCGCTCTGGAGTACTTGGTACTCACTTTGGCAGCGATAAGTACGCCAACACGATTGTAGTAACACTGCGGCTCCCTTGGCTTGTCTGAACTTGTAACGGCGATAGACAAGTTGGATTCGGGAAGTCGAACGAGACAAATGGAGCTTGAATACACGAAATCGTCTCTTCAGCAAAAGGCGACTCCGTTCTCGTTGCCACCAGTGTTGTATAGTTATAGCTGATTCCGCACGAAAATTTAGCCTTTGTTTGATTGGAGACGACCCCCAAACATGCAAAGACTTTTGCATTTTTGATGCCATGTGCGACACGGTGGTTGGGCTCAATATTGAGGCACACTGGACCAATTGCCTGTAATTTCGTTGTGTCACAACCATACGCCACCAACTTTGGATACGAATAGCTGACGAACGCTTCAGTCGAGTAAAAGGCTGAGTATTCAGTCTGTTCAGACGAAACCAGCATTGAAGTCGAAGTGTTGACTGCCACAACATTAAATGAGCCGTCTTATATACACACATACGCCACCAACTCTGAATTCGCGTGCACATCTGTTCCTCTCGTTCCGTGAGCAATTCTTTGCGGTGTTGGCTCGCAAAGTTCACTCGTGCAAATGATTGGATGCGAACGACAGATCTGACCAATGTGTGCCTCCTCTGATGGGCATGCCAAGCCCGTTGGATGGATTTGACCAAAGTTATCACAAATTTCATCTCACTTCTCACCATAACAGCTCTGGCAAGCGCTTGGATTTTCTCACAGGAAAAACGCAGTTGTTGAAACTTTGTTCGATGAAAGTGTAGACGTCCCCATGTCTGAAGTTTGACCACTCTCTGCAGTGAGATTCTGTAAGCCAATTTCGTTGCACTCATCCGAGCAATCGACTGTATCTTGATAACAGCACTCCTTTCGCGATTTGCAGCTGCGGTCTTTCTTTGATTCCAGGAACAATGAATTGTTGTTGCCGCAAAGATGGCTGCATACGAGCCGTGACGGACGCGAAAGGACCTCCAGATAGATTGTAAAACCACCACAGAATACAATAGTTGCCGATGATGTAAATGTTCGATGCGGCGACGCACTAATGCCTGCAGGAGAATAATTACATCTCGTCTTTGTTGATAGCTCGTCACAGCTGCCCGCATGCGAAATAACGCTTGGATTCTCACTAAAGCATCCTGGTCAAATTGTCGCTCGTGCCGCTGTTGCCAAGCTGACAAGACAAGTGCGGTCGTGGTGGACTTGCCTTGCTGTCGTGCTCGCCAAACTGCTTGGAAACGATTAATAGCCATTAAAAAATTAAGATACCGAAGTCTTGACTGATACATGCGCACAATAGATTGGATTGTCTTGACTGAAGCAACCAGCCCCTCTCTCTGGCAAAACCGCTGTCTCCAGGCCGCCTCAAGGGTTTGAGCTGACAATTTGGCATATTTATTGGTCAATTGTCGTCTTGTAGTGTACCCTCTCCATGAACTTTGAATTCGAAGTACACCCCCCATTAATCTTTCAAAACGATGCTGATGAATACGACGGCGTTGGTGAGCTTGCAGTCGTACGACCAGTGTTTCCCCCCACCTCTTGTCCGACATGTATCGACGATAACATAATTGAATACGAGTGACTGCCCCTTGCACAACGTTGTCCTCTGGGGACCGACGAGATACAATATCTCGTAAATCTTGCACGTCCCGGAGTGCCTGACAGTATCGTCGAGCCAAAAGTTTACGAAAGTTTCTTTGGAGAACGACAGCCGCAAAGTCCAACGTTTCCAGTTTGGCCGCCTGCGTCTCCTGACGGAGCCGCATATGTAACCTCGAAAGCGAATTGAATCTTTCCAACCTCTTCTTCATGGATTGATCCGATGCGGTCGAAAGCGTTGGCGAGGACAATATTGCCGATTTGACCTTGCGATTGCGGTACATAACGTAGAAAAACCACTGCTGCAACAAAGTGGCTGCTTTCTGGACGAGCTTATTAGCACATCTGCAATAAGAAGCTTCGAGTATATTGTGGAACAGAGTAGCCCCTATTTTCTCTTGGCTCCAAGAACGTGTGGCCTGTACGATTCGAGCTTCGCATTCAACCACAACAGTATAGTTTTGTTGAATGATGCAATGTTCGTCGTCCCAAGCGGCAAAGGAGACATGACCAGTATGACTCAAGGAAACTCGATCCATTTGATGCATGTCAATTTCCCGCTCTAATTGAGATGCATCAATTTGTTGCAGAGCTGTTGCTCTGGCCATTAATTGATGCTTTAAAGATAAAATGCGATTGGAGCAACATCCTCCAACTGATGACAGTTCACACGTGACAACAAAATTTGGTTCCAGTAACTTTCCTACCAGTACAGATTGAGCATGATGACCTCGCCACGCTGTTTGAATCATTTTGGCTTGTTGACTTGACGTGGGACCGTCAAGAAGACCTGTAAACTGCAATTTGCGGGAGACGCCACATCCTCCGACGAATTTCCTCACAGACACCATCTTCGTCTTACTGGCACCATCCGATGGAAGGAACTCGAAGGTAGTATGCTCCTTGACTCCAGGATCTGTCCAAATCTTGGTATCGCGTCGTTCTTTTCGATACAAACGATCGAAGACAGAAATATTGCTGCCAGTGCTACTGGCCGCCGCCGACGACGAAGCCAAGGATCGTAGAGAAGATTGTTTGATAGCAGGTGCTGGTCTCTGTTTGGGAACAGAAGTGACCGGTCGACGCGGTAGTTTAGGATGACGTGGAGGACTAGCAAAAGAAAACACCCGTCCAGGTTGCTGCAACTTTGTGGAAGCGACAGTCGTTATTTGTCTCTTTTCTCCTCGATGCATGCGTTCAAAGAACGAGCTTTTGGTAGTTGTAGACTGTTTGGCTTGCTGTCGTGTTTGAATGATGGACGGTGTTGTGGGAATATTTCGTGGGCTCCCCAAAGATCCGTACGTCGACAAAGATTGATCGTCCAGCATGGGCATCCCACCGGCACCGGCTGCCTGTGCCATGGGCGAGTCTCTGTACACAGTCAGCGGTGATACAGAATCATCTACAAATCCAGGTGACGATGAGATAGCAGCAGCAGCAGCAGCTGCTGCAGCTGGTGTTGTTGCTAGATGACTCACGTAGGGCAAGGGAGAAGCGTGCCATCCCTGTCGTTGTTGCTTATTCCTCTGGGTGGTTGATGCTTGATCGGTCCAACGCTTTTCCAGTGCTCCCAGCTTGTCCAAAAGGTTGGAGACTGGTGGGATAACAGGAGTTTGAACATCTTCTTCTGTTTCCCCAGCAGCGTTTGCGGCTCTGGGCTGCTGCTGTGGTGGTGCTAGAAGTTCTCCTCCTTCCAAATGCGGTTGTTGTTGTTGCTGCTGCTCCGATGCCTCGCGGCTAGAGCTATCTTCCAAAAGATCGACTACCGAACCTTCACTTTCATCGCCAGCAAGATAACCTTCCATATTGGAAAAACCCAATCAGTAGTGCTTTTTATACAACGAGATCAAATCTCCTCGGCAGCGAAAAACAGCAAAGATGCTTTTTCTCCACGATTTGCTATTGTTGTTGTTGTTGCGGATGAAATGATTCAGGAATCTTGGTCCATTCCACAATTGCAACAAAATGGTTGCAATTGGTAGAGAACGCTACGGTGTGAGAGGATTAACGGATATTCTCAGATAAAGTATAGGAGTAGACTACTCTTGACAGTTGTCAATTAGTAACTAGTACTGTAGTAGTCTAGTTTACACTTCTGTACTTCATTATTTTTTATCATTATTTGTACCTGGTAGAAAGCTGGCACTTGTCACCTCATTTGAATTTTTGTTGTTTTCGTTTTTATGCAAACGTAATAATTTTAGGGATAAGGTGAAACGCGCGAGGCGATAGGTAATGTTCTGCGAAGGACCAACAATTAAGACTCGTTGGGGCGATTCGAAGGACAGCCAATACGAGTAGTCTACTATGAGAATGGTTCACAACATGTACAAAAATATAACGTTTGTTCATAGTAGGCCTAGTCTAGATAGTAGTAGGATCAAACAATTACCGTAGTAGCCTACAACAGCGACTCAGCTTGATTCTTCAAATCGATCTGGCTGACGTCCGATAATCGAATCAAGTAAATCGTCACATCTGCCAATTCCTGACCAATCTTATCTAGTTCCTCCTGGGTGATACTATCCAAAGTGTCATGATCGCTGCGCCATTGAAATAGTTCCGCGAGCTATCGTACAGAGAGAAACATTGTAGGAATGGATTGTGAGGTCATTATTTTAATAATAAAAAATTCGACAATGGATAAACACTCAAGCTGTGCATGTATGTTTGTATGAATAATTCCGTGCCACATACCTCTCCCAGCTCACCGAGCAATGCTAACAACAAATTTCTTGGCTTGTGATATCGCGACCAGAGACGTTCTCGCGCAAAATTACCAATTTCCAAAGTCAATCGTTCCAACTCCAAGAGAAAATCCTCTACTGTTTCCTGGTCCTTCATTATGGTGTGTTTTTCCTCCAGTGTAGATTGTCCTGCATCTTTTGTTATTCCTGTAATGGCACTGTACTTGGTGTATTTGCCTGATTTTCCCTTGCACAAGGAGGCTGGATATTTCTTGTTGTTGAGTGCGATCTTTTTTCGGACAACGCGGACCAATTGGAGGTCCAGAGTATGGCATAGTTGTAGCAATTTCAGCAAAATAGCTCCCATTGCTTTGGCAACCTCGGTATCTTCCAGTGCCGTGTGGCTGGTAGGTCTGGAGATAGTATAATTGTTCGTATCATCATCATCATCATCATCATTGGTTTCGGCATCTTCCTGGTTATCCGTGGGTAGAGGTTCAAAGGGAGGATCGAGAGGAACTCGCGTTAAAAAAAGAGTGGAAAGCTCGCCCACCAAGGCTGCGATCTCGAATACCAAGGATCGTGGATATTCCATGCTAATGTTGTCTTGATGCTGGTTGCTATCGTCACTTTTGGCAGCCAGTGTCGTAGGGCCGACTTTTGGATTCATTTCCATGATGATGCTTTCGGCGGCAGTAACGGACCTAGGAGATGGATTCATGCTATAGTAAGGATATGGAAAGGAAGTGGACAGAGATAGGCGACAGATAGAGAGAAGTACGTGCAGTGTGATGTAGCAAATAGTTCGAGAACGTGGCTACATGTACTTTCTAGAGTGTTTACTCCTAAAACAGTTGTGATGGCTGAGTTTCTAGAGGAGTTTCTATTTTCTATTATTAGTTAGTACTAGTAGTATTCGGTTTGTTAAATTGTGGCAGCAAAAATGGAGGGAAATAATAATATTCATGCCCAAGGTGTCTCATTTAACGGATCCAATGACATTCAATGCACGCACATTTGTTCACATAAAATAATAATAATACGCTCCACCGAATTCTTTAAATCGGAAGTAGGAGTCAGCAGCTCCTTTTGTGCGTCAGCCTTTACGGGATGACGAATTTCTTTCTCATTATGAATTATTCCCCGTCCATGTCATGCTCATTACTTTTTTCTCAGAAGGAACTTTTAGGAGAATAATAATAATAAGTCTTGAACTAGACTACTTTAGGTCCTGCTGAAATACTTCTGACTTGGAGATCCGCATCATGACTACGTCCAACGCCCAAACTACTTTCAAGGAGATTGATGTCGATGAGTTAATCGAGAAGAATCAACACCGCACAACATCCGAAGAAGATGTCACGAACACCAATACTAGCGACAGTTCTAGTGATCTTGACAAAGCAACACAGGTTGAGAATGACAAAAAGAAGAAGAAGAATTTGGACGACATTGATATGCCAAAGCGCCCAGGACACCATTCGACTGATCCGTTCGCACCGAGAGAAGGAAAGACACTGGTATGGAAAGATGTCAACATGACCTTGGTAAGTTGTGTAAAGTCCGCGAGCGCTGTTTTCTTCATCTTTTCGATTCAACCCATCTGACATCTCCTGTATTTTTTGAAATCCCCCCCTTAGTCTGGCCAGAAGGATCAGCCTGATCGCAAGTTGTTGGACGGCGTTTGGGGAGAAGTGCCAAAACGAAAAACCACCGCAATCATGGGGTAAGTCGAGATTCATTTTTTGAAAACCTTTGGCTCAGATTTAAGTACTATCACGACGGTATCATCTTACCATTGTCATTTTATTTCCTTCTATCTCTTAGACCCTCTGGTTCCGGTAAGTTTATCCTTTAGTTGATATGAAAATTTTGGACGGCAACGACAGATTACTGATCAATAAATTTTATCTCTCTTCAATACCTTATTAGGAAAGACGTCGCTCCTGAACATCTTGTCTGGAAGATCGAGCTCCAGAGGCCGTATCACCATCACATCCGACATGCGATTGGACAACTATGCAGTGGATCCCACTAATATTAAAGTTCGTCAGATGATTGCATTTGTGGCTCAAGATGACAGTTTGCAAGTAACGTCAACCCCACGAGAGGCTATTTATTTTAGTGCCAAGCTGCGCCTCCCCAAATCTACCACAGAACATCAGCTCGAGACTCTTACCAACCACATGTTAGATGAATTGAATTTGAAGGATTGCGCAGACACTATTGTGGGTGGAGAATTGATTAAAGGCATCTCTGGTGGGCAGAGGAAGCGCACCAGCGTCGGAGTAGAACTTGTGACCAAGCCAGCACTCGTCTTTTTGGACGAGCCTACATCTGGTTTGGATAGTTTCAGCGCTGTTCAGCTTTGTGAAGTTCTTAAAAAGGTGGCACTTGCTGGCTCCAGCGTGTTGTTCACAATTCACCAACCCTCGTCAGAGATCTTCAACAGCTTTGACAGTTTGATTTTGCTGAATAAAGGACGGGTTATGTACCAAGGATCTACAGATGGAGTTCCGTCCTATTTTGGAGAACGGGGACACCCAAATCCTCCTCGCTACAATCCTGCAGATTGGGTCATGCAAGTGGCTCAGTCTGTCCCAATGAAAGAACTTGACGAGAAAGACTTTTTCCCGAGTGATACCCGAAAACTTGGAGAGCCATTTAAAGGTGGCGAAGCAGGCAAAGATGAGTTGGGTATTACTATTACACGACACGAGGATACTATTGGGTTTGATGAACATCATGTTGGCATTGGAACTCAAACTTTTATGTTATTTAGTCGAGAACTAAAAAACCTGAAGCGTGATACAGGTGCTCTAGGTGCCCGCATTGGGTTGACAACATTGATGGCTGTATTAATTGGTGTCATCTTCCTTGATGTAGGAAAGCAAGATCCCAGCCAATCGAAGAACTTGCAGAGTCAATTTGGTGCATTGGTTCTGGTTGTCATCAACGTAAGTAGAGGGTTTGCCGTTCCTTTTTTCGTGAGCTGAAATTGCCGCTCACCCCCCCCCCCGGGCGCTCTTACTTCATGTAGGCTATGTTTGGTACCGCTCAACCAGCACTGTTGGCTTTCCCTGCAGAACGCCCCGTGTTCTTGCGAGAATATTCGACGAATCATTACTCCGTTGTTCCATACTTTATGTCGAAGCTAGTCATGGAGATAACAATCACGGGGCTTCAAATCTTGGTGCACGCTGTGATAACATATTTCATGATTGGCTTTCAGAGCAGCTTTGGCATCTATTATTTGGCCATCTATGCACTCGCCATGGCAAGTACAGCTCTAGCAGTCATGCTTGGTTGTGCCATCGAAGACCCAAAGCTTGCGCAAGAGCTGTTGCCTCTTCTCTTTGTTCCGCAGTTGCTGTTCAGTGGCTTCTTTGTGGTCCCTGAACTGATTCCCAGCTGGCTGCGTTGGGCGCGATATTTATGTTCTTTGACTTATGCTCTCCGCATTATAGCTGTTGAAGAATTTGATCGCGGAGAAGAGTGGAGCGATGAGTTCTTGTCTACAATCGACGCTGATTCCGATGAAGTTTGGTGGAATTGGTTGGTCCTAGTCGTTCTATTTGTCTTCTTCCGTGTAGTAGGTTTGATTGTGCTGAAGCAAAAGGCCCTGAAATTTTACTAGCCATCTGTAAACGTTTTTTGCTCAATAACAACTGATGTACTTGCAAAATAATTCAAAATTTTAATAATGCACGTTTACGAGTAAAAGGTCCCTCAACTACAACTTTGTACTGTCGCTAGAACTACATCTGTCAGTCTTGCTTCTTCCAAAAGCTGCTATTACACGGTTGATCTACGCATCAGCATAAGTCGAGTGTATCGCCACCTTTCAATAATAGAGTTTTGAATGGGCAGCACCGTTGTGAGTGTGATCTCATTTCGCGCTCATCCTTCCGGCTTTTGGCACTTTTCGACGATAGTATTATTGTACTAGAGTAAAGGCGCCTGGTCCAAGTGAAGCTATTCCGGAGTACTTTATTTGCAGGTAGTAGTGGATCAATCTCTGTTGCGCGTGGCCCGGTGATAGAATAAGCATTTGGAAACAACAAAAATTTGCTTCTACGCGCGGGGAGAATCACCTAGAATCTACAAAAGCGCCAGCTGAGTCCTGCGGTGAATCCTGGAATCGAATCTCCACCACCAACGAGGTTATCACCGATAAACAAAAAAAATAAAGGCGAGTAGACCTGCCTCAGCAGTATTTTTGTTGTTCCTCCGAGAGAGGTAGAAATATTGGCTTTCACCGGTAAGAAGCTTGCAGCAACATTGCTATCTAATACTGCTAGTGGTTTACCGTCGAACTAGGATAGAGTTATCAATATCCTAGTTCTTAGGCTAGTCGAAAATAGGCTTCTAATTCAAACCATACATCATCCAATTTAAAGCCAATGACATTAACCTCCATCCAAGTCGTTTAGATCATTAACCAAGGTATCTGACAAGCTATTCGAAAGGCTGATAGGTGTGTTTGTTAGTCTGGTAGCTTCGATCGTGTTGTGGAAGGATTTGGCTAAAAAAATCGACTAAGTAATACATGCAAAAGGAGTTGTTCACCATGGCAGACAAAGATGATCTCACTGCAATGATGGATACAAACGCGCAGTTCACTCCTTCTCCCCCCCCACGACCAGCACCATGCTGCGAGCCTTGCCAACAACCTTGCCATCATGGACGAGGACACCGTGAGTGAAGCAGCCTCACAACGCCGACCATCTCCAATACAGCTCAGTACAAGTCGGTTTTCATCAACAACAAGTCTCCTCACTGCCACTGAGATACAAGCAGCCACTGCTGCTGCTGCTGCTGCACTGAATAACAACAACAACGCGACGCCGCAACAAGAAGTTGACGACCCTCTTGGAAGGGGAAAGAGGAGATCTCCTGTTGGCACAACCACTGCAAGAAAGAAGAAGATGAAGAAGACCCAGACCAAAATCAAACTTGGTTGTCACATCTACTCTACCAGGAAGACACTCTTCCTTTGTGGATTGCTCAATGAAAACCAACAAAATGCAATCCGGGCCTATCCGCAAAACTTTCGTCTTCATGGAACCGTGAAGAGTGGAAAGGGTACAAGTGGATATAATGTGGAATATGATCTCTTTCCAGCAGGAGACAAGTTGTGCCGTGGAGTACTTCGAAACAGGATGGTCACTCTTAAGGAGGGCGAGGAGGAGATTGAACTACCGGACAGTATTGAAGCAATGGCACAGATAGAGGGGGACGAGGAAGAAAAGAAGAAGAAAGCATCCATCTATCATCAATCACTGAAGACGTTTACAGACTTGAGTACTGAAGAAGTGGAATCAGCGAAACTATTTGAAATGAAGTATGGCAATGGAGACAATGATGTCATTGAGTGGGAGATGATCCTAGGGGACAACGAACATATTACAGAAGACAATGATCACATGGAATGGCCGGATGATTTACAGGTAAAGAAAGACATAAACTTTGATGACAGCAAGGACCTCGCTGCCATCTTCTTTGAAGACTTCTTTCCATGTATTCAAGGACATGCAAAGCTCATTGATGAGTTTCATATGGACGTACGATCTCCAATGTTCCAGACTGTACAGGACGAGAAGATCATGTTCCATCAAGAGGGAGAGGAAGATCCTGACTGGGTAGTGAAGCAGTGCTATCTTCTCATGATTGCTGCAGTGACAGAGGCTGAGGTTGGTGTGGAAAACCTATGGAAGCGAGGTGAATCAGGTGGAAGACACAAGCATCCGGACTTTGGACAGTATCTTCCCAAGAATGTCTTCAAAGCTTTCTCTTGTGCAGCAGCCTTTGTCTTCGCGGAGAAGAAGTGGTGGTATGCTGACAAACGCGACAGAGACTGGGATATCTTCACTCCAGTACTGGATAGTTTTAATGAGAAGAGACGTGCCTTGTTCCACTGTATACTCTTGATGCTGGATGAATCGATGAGTGCATGGAAGCCAAAGACATCCAAGACAGGGGGTCTTCCTAATCTAACGAATGAGCCTAGGAAGCCAGTCGATCTGGGTTCGCAGCTAAGGAATGGAGTGGAGTGCTTCACTGGAGTCCTGGCATACCAAGACGTTGTGATGGGACCTGAGAAGCAAAGGAAGAAGAAGTACTACTACTCTGATGTGGAATCGATGCTAAGGGAAACAACAAGCCTACCAAAGAAAGAAGAGATGTCAGCACATACAGCTGAAGTATTGAGACAAGTGGAAGGTTCGAACCTTCCAAGAGGTGGATGGGTTGGTGGAGATGCATGGTTTGGCAGTGTCATGACAGCTGTTGAAGTCAAGAAGCGACTAGGCGTGTACTCTACATTCATTGTAAAGAACAACAAGAACTATTTCCCCATGGAAGTACTTCATCGCGTCCTCAAGGCTCGCCATGGAAACCACCCAGCCGGCCACTGGGTTGTAATGAGAGCCGTGATCAGTCATGTGCCATTGCTGGCAATCGCGTATGCATGGAGTCAGAAAGGGGTATCTTATTTTATATCTACCTGTGGTAAGACAACACCCTCACCCCATAAGTATGAAGCCAAATTCGAAGATGACTGGGGTAACACAAGTTTCCGGGAGATACCAAGACCGGACGTATTGCATGTCCTGTATGAGTATGTCCCACTGATTGATGAACATAACAAGTCTCGACAGAGTATTCTTGCTTTGGAGAAGAGATGGCAGACCAGGAATCCTTGGTTCAGGCTGATTACAACTATTGTGGGTATGTCTGTTGTCGATATGTATCGTTTGTACCGGCATCACAAGATCAAAGTAGATGGTTGGTCTCCACAGGAAGTGGATACACTTCGCATCATAAGGTTCACTGATCTTATCTGTGGCAACCTCAGGCCATGGAAGTACCAGCACAGAAGAACCATTCAAGGAACCAAGCCGGTGCTTGAGCGCATTCGCGACAAGTATGGGAATACTACCACGGAGCCAACTGGGTGGCAAAGGGACAACCGGAACAGCTCTGTTGGCAACCCCATTACCCACCATTGCTTTATTTGTCGACGTTATCTTACTGATAAAGGTACCACAGTCTACCGGAAGACTTCCCATTGGTGCAAGGACTGTCACATGCCACTTTGTGATAAGTCTCGTGTTGGATTAGATGGTGGAAGGGAGCTATCCTGTGTCGATGAGCACTGCTGTACTGAGGAAGACGAGTTTGCATGCAAAGGTGTCATGTTTAACAAGAATAAAGCTGTATCCAAGTCCAAGCAGGTCAGTTTGCACCCTCGACGTTCATCAAGGGCATCTGTGGTGAGGTATTCGGCCGTAATTTGATGTTTTTAGTGATGTATTTGCCATGAATTCAGCATGGTCATCGTGCGAAAAAAGATGTGGTGTGGAAGCTGCTTCCACTGCTATATATTACTGGTTGTCTAGTTCGATATTCTAGTTCAACTCTTATATACATAACTCATGAAGTATTAGTCCCCAGCAAGCCATCAGCAGCTTATTAGAAAGCTCTCAATGAGATCTACACGATGAAGTAGTTTTTAAGGATGCTGAGGTTAGTTGTCTGGATGTTGCAAAAGTCGAAGTAGTGCCTCTTGGACTAGGATATCCTAGTTTCCTAGTGGGACGGATGACCACTAGTAGTAC
>Ga0210036_1002315_pt1 | contig 20288 bp, 11 predicted proteins | sample CryGeymeta201515_FD_185469 | JGI IMG/M metagenome (GOLD analysis project Ga0210036, IMG submission 185469) | Groundwater microbial communities from Crystal Geyser aquifers in Utah, USA - Crystal Geyser metaG 2015-15 (SPAdes) (version 2) | ecosystem: Environmental > Aquatic > Deep subsurface >...
GAATTTTTGACTTTATGTTGACGGATTTTACCTATGGTTCAGTTTTAGTGGAGTTAAGGGACTTTGGAGCAATTCATGCGTCATTGTGGTTGGCTTGCGTCAGAGCAGTTTCGCACTGGTAGTGTTCTCTTTGAATGAATGAAACCAAAGAGTTTTATTTCAACGGGTTAAAAATCATAGATTCTGACCGTAGGAGCTACGCGAAAGTTAAAGGTCTGTTATCACCATTCCCGGGATTTGGATCACCCCGGGGCTTTACTCTCTATTTTCCGGGATGTCCATATCCCGGGGCTGCCTGACGACTCTCTGTAACACCCCTTTCCTGGATGTATCTACTTTTTGGGATGTCCCCTACGTTCATATTCAGAATGAATAATATAATGTTAAATGGTATTGAGATATTTTTGTGCAACATGATATGAAGTATTGTACTGAAATGTATGTGTATTAAATTAAAGTGGTTCAGCAGTGCACTACGCTAAAAACCAAAGGGTTTTAGAAGTGTTCAAATATATATTATGAGATTAGAACTAAAGTAATCTGAGTTGTAATCTCAGAGGCGCAGATCTCGCAGGTCGAGCACAGTGTACCCATCCAACGTAGCCCTACTACGCGAGGAGGTGAATAAGCATGCGAAGTTGGATCCAGATGCTCGAGAAGAATCATCTAAGTGTAGTCTGAGTGATAACTTGACTGTAGCTTGACTATGACTGTTCGGGAGTCTATCCGCTGGCTAGCGCTTGATAAAGGGCTGGTCATTTCGGATACGATCGAAACACACTATTGGATGTTCTGAATTGAGGCTGGCGTGTTTGGGGAGAAAACCCTAGTAGGGGAAAACCCTTGACGCTAGCTGACGTGGACGGCTGTACGCCGAACGCTTAGGGACGCACAGTTGTTCGCTGTACGGCTTTTAACCCGTGGTAAAAGTGGTGTATTGCAGCAGCTACCTGTTTAATACTAGCTTAAAAGTGCTTGATCATTTTATTTTAATTCGAATAATATTTTAGAGGAGTTAAATTAAAGTGGTTCAGCAGTCCAGCTACCTGTTAAATACTAGCTTAAAACTGCTAGGCCATTTTATTTTAATTGGAATACGTTAATTCCAATAAATTAAATTAAAGGGGTGCAGCAGCTAACTGTTAAATACTAGCTTAAAACTGCTGGGTCATTTTATTTTAATACACGGTAAGGGAAGGCAAATAATATTTTAGACAAATTAAATGAATTAAATTAAAGGGGTGCAGCAGCTAGAGTACCTGTTAAATACTAGCTGAAAACTGCTTGACCATTTTATTTTAATACATGCAGTCTCCAATAAGTTGTTTACTATCCGAATTAAATTAAAGTGGTTCAGCAGCTACCTCTTAAATACTACCTTAAAAGTGCTTGACAATTTTATTTTAATACACAGTAAGGGATGGCGAATAATATTTGAGATAAATTAATGAATTAAATTAAAGTAGTTCAGCAGCTACCTGTTAGTAAATACTAGCTTAAAAGAGCTTGACCATTTTATTTTAATACACGTGGTCTCCAATAAGTTGTTAATTCGAATTAAATTAACGTGGCTCAGCAGCTACCTGTTGTTAAATGCTAGCTTAAAAGTGCTTGGCCATTTTATTTTTATTGACAGCCAATGGGTCATTATTTAATAAAATTGCACTGAGATAGTAATTAGATCACATGTTGTTAAAATAACTGTTCATAATACGTCCCAACAAATGCCATAGACTGGGCAAACCTCAGGAATATTTTTTTTATATCCCGGGATAATATTCCAAATCCCGGGGTAACAATGCCCCAGGTTTGGTGATAATAGGTCTTCTGTAAGTAGTACTGTACTCCGGAGAACTGGTAGTCTAGCAACTCTACTCGTATTCGTATAACAGAAGTAATACACGTATGTATTCATAATTATCCGTATGATGTATCTGGAAAATGATCGTCGTCCATGTTTGTGATCCCAATGTCTACTCGCACGGTGCTTGTGCATCTCGCATAGCCTGAACCATCTGGGAAGCCAAGCGTCCGTAAACATCATGCCAGGCTTCTTCCACTTGGTGGCTCCACGACTTCTTGAGAACTTCTTCCAAAGTGTGGAAGAGAGCGTCGCCCATCAAGTCGAAGTATTCTTCCTGAACGCCATAGTTCACGTGCATCTCACCGAGTCGCTTCATTTCGTTCCCAATTTCTTTGTTCTCGACCATCTCCAAGGCTTTATCAAGCATCTCGATGAAATAAGCAGCGTGAGTTACAAATCTTCGACTAGATTTGATAGAATCGGACGAAGTATCGGTTTCGGCGCTGAAACCAAATAGCAGTTTACTCTCCGGGCAAAGCTCGAACAGTTTCTGGAACAGGATGACCCCAGCAACTTCTTGGTAATTCTCAATCTGCTTTAACTTGTTCCAGCTGAAGATAACAGCCTTGTCGTTGTTCATAGCTCGGATCATTGTCGTTGAAAGAGCATTGTAAACAATTTTCCATGCATCTTGCATTTGCTTTGTGAGTTTACTTCCAAGCATCTCATCTAGGGCCTCCATTAATGCCTCTCCCATAATCGGGAAGAAGTCTTCCTTGACGCCAAGGCGAACATGCTTCTTTCCTAATTCGCCAAGGATCTCGGCAAGAGCCTCGGAATCAGGGCCAAGAAGGGCCAGCGCCTTATCGAGCATTTGTATCATGTAGCGAGCATGCGTGAGGAAACGCTTGGAATTCACCAGAGCATCACACTGAGGATCCATGCCAATTGGAAATCCAAAGAGAACCTTCGCTGGTGGGCATTTCTTGAAGAGCCTGCACAAGATAGAAAGAAAAGAACGGCAGCGAAGGTGAGAAATATTGTCAAGTTGAACATGGTAGGATTTGAAAAACTATTGTACTTACACTCGGAAAAGAATTGTTCCAGCCCTCTCTTCGTAATCCGGGATCAGTCGAAGCAGTTCCCAGCTTTCAGTAACGTTGAAGATGGTGTTTCCATCCATAATCAAGACGGACGTAGAGTCGAACGACCCCGCACTCTCAGAATGATCATCGTCATGACAAGAAAGTTCCTCGTCTTCCTCAGCTAGTACATCCATATACTTTGAAGCCATCTCCTCTACAGCTTTTTGGCCATGCAATTCCCACTCCCTACGATTCTTCTCGGCATAGTCAAGATATTCATCTGAAGCAACACCAAAGACACCGCATTCTTTCAACTTCTTGGCCAATGGAATGATATAGAAATCGAAAAAACCCAGCTCTCCCTGATACCAAAATTCAGCTGGATTCTTTTCAGCACGTCCTGCTTTGAACGCTTTCATGTTCTCTTCAAAGAATTTCTCATTCCACTTGCGGTAGATATGCTACATAAATAAATAAAGTATTGCAGAAGGGAAGACAGAAAGAGATAAGAATGGACACACAAAAAATTGGCATACTGGTCAATTTACGGTAGGCTGTGTTCAACGTACCCAATGCTGCATTGTGTGTGCTACATCAGAAGCCTGTAAGGGGGGAGATTAAAAAGGGTTTGTGAGATCAGGTAGAATCTCAACAAAATGAAATGTTGTTGAGTAGTGCATGAACTTGCCTGTATCAAGTGCTCTAGCACAATGGTAGCCTTTCGATTGACAGCATCCTGCTGAGATTCCTCAAGGGATGATGAGCCATCGCTCGTGAAGGCTTTTGCCCATCTAGCTTTACGCTGTGCGCCAAGTTCCTTGTCACAGATATCTGTAGCAAGAACCAAGTTCACCAAAAGAGAACGAAAGTGTTTTTGCTCGGTGTCATTGGTAAAGATCAATGCCCGCATGTCCTTAAACTGATCATCCATCAATAGGTCCCATGCGAGATCAACAGAGTTTTGTTCAGCCACACTTTTGTTTTTATATAGTTCAGCCAAGCGGTTACCTTCTTTGATGAGCTGAGTATTCGGGAGCCCAGTGTGGTCAATATCATGAGTAAGCGCAGCAATCACAGCAGCAAACTGAGTCATGGGACAAGAGGTAATTCCATAGGTATGTTCGTGTAGTTGCTTGATCACTATATCTTCGTTGTCTCCTTCAGCAGAAAGTACAGAGTCTGGGGCAACAATCCTAGACAACAATTTGGAAACGGACATGGTCACATGGGATGCGTGCTCAAAGTTGTGGAATGGCACCTAAAGGATGAACATAAGAAGCTGTTTAGACATGGCATAAGGCAAGGCACAAAGTTAAAGCAAATCACGGGATGGCTTACCTCTTTACGGTACATTCTCGCGATGACAGAGATAAACTCGTGAATCTGTTTCGTGACAACATCTTCGAAGACAACTGTGTTGGGGTCTCGCTGCTTCATAGCTGCCTTTGCGTTGAACTCAGGAAGGGTCAAAATGTCCTTGACTTCATCAATAACAGTACCTCCATGCATGGTCACCTGAGGATCGAAGCTCGTCTTCAGTTTTCCCCGAGCAAATGTGTTCTTGTCTTTGACAAGCAACTCCGCCTCGCGCCGAGCTACTACAGCCTTGAGAAGTCTTCCAACTATATCTGCATTAAAAGATACGAGACTCTTGACTCTCGATGAAAGACCATTTCCAGCAGTTGAAAATGAAAAACCATCAAGATCGGATTTATCTGGAGTGCAAACGCTATCGGAGTTCGTTGTAGAACCATCACCAGCCCGTTTCTTCAAAGCAACAAAAAAAGTATTGAGCTGCCCTTTTCCTTTGGCCACAATCTTGTCTTCACGTTCAATCAGCCAATTCTCCTTCCCGGCAGCTTTGATAAGATTTGCTGTTTCCTCAGATATGTGAATTTCATTGCGCTTTCCGTTGCTTTCCATTCGTGCAGCAGTATTTACGGTGTCACCAAAGAGCTGGAAGCGACAGTTGTTTCCTCGCAAAACACCAGCCGTGACAGGACCACTGTGCAATCCAATTCGAAGACTCAAATCACTAGTGTCAGGACCCAAACTGAGCTCAAGCCTTCTTGTCAACTTAGTCATGGTGGTCAAAAGATCTCGTGCAAATCTCACCATAGTGGTTGCATGTTCTTTACGAGGTTCAGGAAGCCCACAAACGGCAACATAGCAATCGCCGATGGTTTCCACTGTTTAAAACAAGTAAAGTTGGGTGAGAAATGCAAACGAGTAGTGATAAAAAATAAAAGTATGTACTGGAGTATGTCTGTTAGCGTACCTTTGAAGACACGACGGCGAATGGCAATATCATCGAAGGCATTGTATAGCGTCTCCAGGAGTTCAAAGACTTGGCAGGGTTCTCGGATAGAAGACCACGCCGTAAACCCTGCAATATCTGCAAATATTACCGTAGTATCCGGGAACAAATCCGCAATAGGCCTGCTGCCGTCGCCATCCTCCCTTGTTCCTTCCATTCCACCAGCAAGATAACTCTTGAGTTGGTTCTTGCCTGTTTTAGTAAGTTTACTGCTCATCTTCGGGTCAACTTGATCTTCAGCTTGCTGGAGGATACGATCCCGAACGTTCGACGGAAAGAGGGAAGCCACAATCGCATTTGAACGAGCTGCTTTTGCTAGAACTATCTCTTGCCGATTTTGGACAAATCTGTCATAGCCAATGAATGCCAGAATAAAGAAGATAACAGCCAGGAATACCACACCTGCACAAATCCATGGATTGGCCGTCAAATAAAGTGACTCAAGGTCTTCGGTAGCATAAATATGCATGTGATAATCACAGGTAGACCCAGTATGAGCCACGGAATGCAGCGATACGACCCTGTCTGCATCATCGCTGATATCGTGCAAATCTTCGTAGGCGAGGAATGTGGCATTAGGGCCATCTAGTTCATATCCAAGTTGCATGTCGTCACAAGTATCTTTGAGAATAACTAACATCTTTCCAGAACCAGGGGCTAAAATACCGCTGAAAAGAGAGCCCCAGGATAAGATGCTGAAAGCAACTCCACCCACAAGTGGATGGTCATTTTCTCCAGCGACGAAACCATCGATGACAGGCTCGAGCATCACCGCATGGGGTTCCTGTAGGTCGATAAACTCTGCCTGGTGAAGCCCCGCTTGTGCACCTTCGGTAGATATCAAGATATCATAAAATAAATCTTTCACTGTCGCATCCGACAGAAGATCAAAGTTGGTAATAGACAGTCCTTTAGGGTACAGATGAGTGACAATAACATTGACACTGTCCTGCCCCGAAGTAACGACGGGTCCCCATCCCACAGCAAGTGCACCCGATGATAACTCAACAACATCGTGACCGTGGGTAGGAAAGAAAGGCATATGGAACGAGGACAAGCTAGCACGGCCAGCAACGGCAGCAGAAGAAATGGAAGTAGCAAGATTCTCAATTGCAATCTGCGCCGCACGCCATTTTTGAGCCACATCATCCTCAATTTCAAATGCATTCACATCGAACTGCGGAGGAGGTAGAGATAAGGTATCGTAAGTGATAAGATGAGAGAGTCATGTGATTGTGTATGACTGCTATCGGACGATCAAGGCGTAGATATACGTACCTGGTTTTGGTAGGACTCAGTCTCTTGTTTCTTCACAAAGTAGTACGTCAACGCGGATGCTGCCACGGCCGCCAGAGCAAGAAGAAGTAGGACAAGTCGCTTTGAGCGAATGACGGCTTTTGTCTCCGCCATAGTTGTCGCCGATTCTGTCTTAGCGAGAGTATCGTCCGTTGTTTCTCCCGATCGTTCGCTCTTGAGAGCAGTGGAAAGACTTAGGTCTCCGATGTCAGAGGAGACAACGGATTCGTTGTCATGGTCATTTTGTTTAGAACCCATCCTTTTATTCTACGGCAATTGCTTAAATTTGAGCTTATGGCAGAATCAAAATTATGAATGTCCAGGAGTTCAACTTTTAAAAAACCGGTCAAGTCTCTCGGAACTAGTGAGATTGTGGCATCAAGAGAAAATGACTGTGAGGCGAACGTAAATCAGAACACTACTTATTGTATACGTGGTACTAGTAGTGGTACCGTATTCACATGTCCTCTGCAGTCATTAACGGCCAATCAACTGCTGGTTAAAATAGTATGAGTACTTATCAACTGGTTAATTAAAAGAAGCTGCTGGATTCTTTTTAAATACTACTAGGTACCTGGTACCAGGTAATGGCCATACTTAGTTACCCTGGTACCAGGTACATTTTCGAAATATCTTTCGGCTCATCACTACGGTACCTGGTACTTATCGTCCTTCAATTTTTTTTTAAATACCGTGTTGAAAGGAAATCTTTTCTTTGTTGACTGATTAACTACAAGGTAGTAGTCTACCATACCCTGGTACCAGGTACTTACTACCCTTTTTGTTTCTTCGTTGAACACTTCTTTTGGTCATTAACAGACCAGCATCGAATCTCAGACGATGCCCGGCAACTATTATTTAGCAGGATACAGAAATGACGATATAACAGGTAACTGGTATTAAGGGCAGGACCAAGCTCTTACGAGTACGAATGTGCAAGGGTCTTTTAACAACTACAGTAGCCGAACTACCAGGTATACGTATGCTTGACATCATCTGAATCCAGGTTCTTTGTCAAGTGAAGAACCTGACGCAAATTGAAAATGGGTATGGTATTGAAGCTTGCAAGCAAGAAGCCTTCAGCTAGATAGCTGAAGAGTACCAAGGGAATAGGTATGATTGCAGCAAAGGAGGATTTTAAACAGTACCTGGTACCTGGTACCAGGTAGGAAAATGTTGGGGAACAATGGTTGCCGCAGTAGTTTTTTTTTTTCGCTTCAATATTGCTCTGCCAACACGAGCAATTTCATGCTTTGATAAGAAGCGAAGTTCTAAACCACAGTGGGGAGGACTTCTATTATTGTTTCATCTCTAGTGATGGCGCTTGGGGTTCAGCAGGCCACACAATCGGAGCCTAGCTCGAAATTACACAACTTCACAGAAAAGCGAGGACGTCTGCATGGTGGGTTCTCCGTGGTATGTCTCAAAGCCAACCACGGTTCATCATTAAGAGAAAAGTGTTCGTGTCGTCTCCTTTAAATTCTCCTTTATAATTGTTGGAAAGGCATGTCGCATTCAGTTGGATGTCTATTAGACTACTAGTCTAGTTGTTTTTACAATTACTTAAGTGAAAGGTGATCTACTCAATTTTCTGTTAGAATTGACGGGATCAGTGTGCGCTCTGCTATTCTCGTGAGGGACATTTCGGAACATACAAAATGATTAAGAACAATCATCATCCTGGTTTGTCTACGAATAGATTAGTGAGGACAGAAGAAAGGAAGTGCCGCACAAAGTAGACACCAGCAACTACGATGTCTTATAATAACTACAGATGATTCATGCATCTTTCATAAATTTGGAGCTGCAATCTTTCTACAGCTACTCGTTGGGACGTTGAACCTATTAATCTCAATCATTCGTCTTACTATTGAGGATCAACGGACACACACACACACACACACACACACACACACACACACACACACACACACACAAGCACACACGCGCGCACGCACAGCACAGTTTTAATCGAAAATGTCTACTCGCTTTTGGAACCACAGCGGTACGCTCACAAAGGCAGCTGCTGCCAATCCTAATCGTCTTATTAGGAAGAAGACGACGACGTCCATATCTAGTACAAGTATCACCATGAATGCAGTGAAGAAATGGGGAGGTTTGGTCTTTGTCGTGATCGGAATTGGAGGATTATTTCTTATTAACTCTGTCTTAATGTATGACAAACTTGTTCAAGTGGATGATGAAATAAACAGCAACAGGGGAACGGGCCACAATGGTCGGGGACTTTCATTGTGGCAGCATCCGCCAGCTCTCACAACCCCCAAGCAACGCGTTTTAACTGAGTACAAAACCTCGAAGAGTACTACCAGCAGAAGCGCAAGTGCTTCCAAACGTCACCGTTTTGTCCGTGGCACTCCTAGTAGTTCCCATGAATTCAAGCCTTTATCTGTCCTCCAGAAATTTCGTCAACATTATCCCCCGTCAGACAACAAGCGAATTCAGAAGTTTGTCCACAGTGTGCGCGATCACGACTTTGACAAACGTCAGCGAAATGACCTTCCCTATGACGTTTACGATTGTCCGGATCAACCACCGGTTGGATATCCTATGGCGTGGGCTGCTCTGGACCTCTTGGATCACTGGGGTGTTGACGATACGACCTTGCCCAAGACTCCTATTTTTCAAGGCCTCTGTGTCTTTGACTGGGAAACGCAACAGACGCAAGCAGAGGCGTATCGAGAAAAGGAATTACCGTTCGTTGTGAAGAATCACCCGGGAGTCATGGAAACTACCGAGCGTTGGATGATGCCAGGATTTAATTATCTTTCAGATCTTTTGAAAAACGAACCGCAACGCAGCGAACACGGCCCCGGCAATCATTTAATGTTTTGGAGAACCCTTTCTCCTGTTCAACAGATGCAATTTCCCGAAGAAAAAAATCCTGATGGGTGGGAACCGCCAACTGATTTTGTTGATCTATCGTATGATAACTGGTTGGAAAAGGCAAAGGCACTGGAAAATGACACTGATGATCAAACGAAGGAGGAGCATTTTTATTTGCGGCTCACTGCATTCCATGCTACGAACAAGTACCTCTACGACGAGCTGCCTTTCTTCGACCCCGAACGTCACGCTGATTATCTCCGCGCCAACGATCCAAATGCTTTTCTAATGGTTGATGCCCGCGAACACAGAGGCATCAACTGTCGCTTTGGACAGCGGGGTACGATTGCCGAAATGCACTTTGATTCGACCCGCAACTTTGTCGTCTTGCTCGGTGGTCAGCGCCGGTATATTCTTGCCCACCCGGATCAGTGCAGCAATGTAGATCTGTACGAAAGAATTCACCCGTCTGGTCGACATTCCAAGGTGAACTGGTCGAATCCAACCGATACTGACTCGGCAAGCTCAGACAAAGGCCCTCCTTTGTCCAAGGCAAAGATTAACGAAGTCGTATTGCAAGCGGGAGATATACTTGTAAGTGCTGATATGTCTCCTCCGTTTCAATCGTTGATTTACTCATTTATTTGTGATTATCTCTCATCACTCGCTCCATACCACTATCGCATCAATGCAACCAGTATTTGCCTACTAATTGGTTCCACTTGATCATTTCCTTGAATGTCAACTACCAGTGCAATGCCCGCAGCGGAAGGACGAGCGAAACGGATCATTTCCTGGATAACTGTGGCATGACAGGTTGAAATAGGTGCCGGGTCGAAACATGTGCTAGGTAGTAAGTAGCAGCGAATCGTCGACAAAAGACGGAACATTTATCTCATAATAACAAAGTTGTCAAATAAGGCTAATTTTCTAAAATACAGTACTGGGGTAATAGCTTCCTTCTGGAGAAAATACTAACTTAAACCAAAACTGCACAATTATGTGTACACAGATATTGTGCACCAATCTGGAACTGCCGGTGATACTTTCCTACGACCGCTGTGACAGTGAAGAGCGACACTTGTCGCACAGCCTCCACCAGATCTGGTCTGCCTGAGCTCGGCATTCTTTTTGCATGGCAATCATCTCCTCCGAGGCTTTTCGGCGTGCAGAGGCCAGAGCAGCATCAATTTCAGCTTTGTTGGCTTCACGAGCAGATGAAAGTAAATCCAGTGTAACGTTGATTAAGTCGCATCTCTCTCGCTCGAGTACCTGGCAACGGTTGTAGGTCTGCTGCACAACGAGCTCTATAGGACTACTTGCTCGTGGCATTTCGTCAGGACTAGTACTTGCAACAATCTCAAGACTACCTGTACTGGCGACTTTATTGGCGACTATATCAGATTGTGGCTGTTCGACCAAGGCGCCTTTCTGGCCTTGAAGATACAGGACATCGTCGTCCAAGAGATCCAACATGGTATCGTCTTGCGCGAGTTCATATCGAAGCAAGTCACTCTCAGCGCCAGCCTCTTTTTGAAAAACTGAATTGAATGGCACAATAGCGGATTCGGGCTGCGCATGCAAAGCGTCAATGGCTACACTCGAAGTAGACGCCATGACTACTGCTCCCTGTGACTCCAAGACATCCACCTCGCCCATGAGTTCAGAGAGAATTTCCAAATGATGAAGCACGGCAGTCGGCGGCTCTTCGTCGTCATCGCCGCGGCCATCGTGATGAAGGAGGTCACGCATGCTCTGCACCAAGAGGAGAGTTTGGGCAGTCATGGCTTGTCGAGCACTGGAAAGCGCTCCACAGTTCTCTATATCAACAGCAGCAGAAGTGTTCTTGCCACGAGCACCGATTTCGCGAACTTCTTGAATTTCAAATTCGATTTGCTCCTCAAGATCTTTGAGAAGCATGTCGAGATCCCTGTCTTCACTGAAGGCGCTTTCGTGTCCGTCGTTAGCGACAAGTGGCTGAGGTCCTTTTTTAAGATCGGTTGAGAAGTTCTTCAGTTCGAAAAATTTCTTCTCTGCATTTTCTCGTTTCTTCGTTTCCATTTGGAGATCGCGCTTAACTCTTTGGAGTGCGACGGCAGAATGGGTAAGTTCCTGCTTTAAACAAGCCAGCTCGCTCTGTAATCCTTCGACGACCTTCTCCTCGTGAGCACGAGTTTCTTGTTGCAAACAAATATCACGGAGTCGTTCCAGAAGAATATTAAATTCGGAAAGAGTATTAGCACCGTCGTGGTGGCTTGACGAGGCTCCCAATGTTTGTCCAAGCTCGTTTAAGCGGCGAACGACGGCTTCATGGCTTAAACCAACGACTCGAGACTCTTCTGCAACCTTAGCAGCCGTCTCCTCCACGACCAGCTGAATATTATCAAAGTAGGCCTCCCGATTCTCTCGTTTTTCGGCAAGCTCCTTGATGGTTTCGTTTGACACCGTCAATTGTTCCCCAATTTTAAGAACTTCCAATCTCAAGTCGCTCATTACTTGCCCATAGCTTTCTGGGATGCTGTGGCGTGATCGCTCGTTCCATTCTATCTTACTTGCTTCGTAATGCTCCTGAGTCACTTGAATTTGTCGTTCCGCGGCGGCGAGATTTGATTGCAGAACGGATTTTTCGTGTGCGAGAGAATGAATCTGCTGCTGCAATCGATTCACTTCATTGTTGTTTTCTTCTGAGGATAGTCGCCAATCCTCAAGAGCCTTCTGGTGAATGTATTCTAAACGCTGCATTTCCGTGTATAGATCCGAAGTTTCTGCGGCAGCTTTCTTCAGATCTCTGTCCCCATCATCCTTCAGTGATTGCATCATGTTTTCCCATTTGACCTTCTCCTGCCGAAGTCGTTCCACTTCATCATGAAGGGAACTATTCTTCTCGACCACAAATCGGTATTTTTCTTCCTCAGCCTGAAGTTTTGCTAGTCCAACTTCAAGATCCTTTTTTGCTTCATTCAGCTGGCGCTCTCGTTCAGCATTTTTTTCGATCAACTCCTGCGTACGCACCGTGTCTGTAGATTCGCAAGCAACAAGTTGATGTTTCTGTGTCTCCCAATTGTCTCGTTCGTCGTCAAAGGCGTTAGAAATATTTTGAATTTCATCCTGGAGGCATTTAATCTTTGCTTTTCCTTCTTCTACAGCAAATTTGGTACTATCGTGTTCCTCTTGGAGACTTCGAATGTTGTCTTGAAGGAAGCTGATAGTTTTCTTTCCTTCTTCCTCTTTGGCAGTGGCCGCATTCATTTCGTTTTGAAGATGCTGTACCTCGCCTTTGAGATAGACGCTCCCTGCCTTTTCTGCTTCAAGCTCAGCAGTGACGACATCCAATTTCTTGAGAAGTTGTTGGACCTCACCCTCGAGAGAAGCTCTCCTGAGCGATTCTTCTTTAAGCTTAGTATTGGCACCGTTGGCGTCTGTTTGAAGGTCTTCCACTCTAGACTGAAATGCCGTATTCGCCATCTTCAGCTGTGTCAGTTCGTCGTCCGCGTGGCTACTGGGAGTCTTCGCTGTCTTGGCTTTCGACAATTCAGCTTGTAAATTTGAAATTGTGCTTTCAAAGTCACAGTGTTTCTGATCAAGAGTTTGCTGGTTTTTTGTGCTTTGCGACTGCAGCGATAGGTAGCGCTGCTTCATGACTTCCATTTCTTCGACGAACCGCAGACTGAGCTGTTGCATCTTTACGTCCAAATTGGCGTGTTCATTTTGTAAATCCTTGCATAGAGAGTCTTTCCTTTTAAGCTCTGATTCAAGCCTAGCAACCTTTGCCTCCAACTCCTGTTGCACCCTTTGGCTTTCGATCTTCAGTTTCTCTTGCTGAGAATCAAGCTCGGCCCGTTCTTTGGAGAACTCGACATCTATCTCTTGCAGGCCTTTCTCAAGTGCACTTTTCGCTTCGATGGCGTCCCTGCAATTCGAAGCTTCTGCCTCTAGTGCTTTCATGGTGGCCTGCAAATCCGCGTTAACTTCGCGGAGCGTACTTTCAAGTCCTTCATTTTCAACAGAGAGTTGCTGCAGTTGCATTTTCGTTTCCGAGTGTTTCCCTTTCTCCTGCTGCAATGTCTCGACAAGAGAATTCATATCAGCCATTTCTTCTTCGCGTCGTCTATCTAGCAAGTCCATCTCTACTTGCAAGGTCTCATGTCTGGCCATGACAGCCGTACATTTAGCGGTCTCCTCTTGCAAAGCGTGTTGACAAATTAGTAGCTCTCGGGCAACGGTTTCGCCCTCGGATGCAGTTTGGAGTTCTTCTTGGGCTGTCTGCAGCTCTCTTTCAAGACGTTGAACGTCGGCCTTTACGGTCTTTAACGCCTTGTCCTTGTTAAGTGCGTTTGCTCGTTGCGACTCAGTACTAGCTTGCAGCTCGTTTTCAAGTCGGTTGATCTCTGCTTCGGCCACTTTCAATTGATGTTCCAATTGCTCAGTGCTACTACGCGTATTTGTGTTGTTGCCAGTCCCATGGACAGAAACCGTATCTGAACGCTTCCCCTGTTGCAACAGGCTCCATTCCCATTGCTTGCGTTCTCGATTATGCTTGTTCTCCATTCTTTCCATTTGGGTACGTAGCGCTGTGGCTTGCTCTGCGAGTTCTTCTGCGTCCTCCATGACGGCCTCAAGATGCTCCTTTGTCTGTTGGTGCTCTTCTTGCTGTTCTCGCAGCGCCTTTGTGTGGGATTCTGAATTGACAGCCAATCGTTTCTCAACGTTCTCGAGTTGCTGTTGCAGTGACTGGCACTTGGCCTTGGATGCCTTGTTTTCTTCCAGCAGCGAGTTCAATCGAGATTGAAGTGCTGCCATGTTCTGGTCTCCATCTTCGATTGGGGTAGAGTCGTTTTTTTCGGCAGCAGAAAGCCCGACCAGTTTGGCCGTCACCAAGTATTGCTCCGCCTTGCGTGCTTCGAGGCGTTTATTTTCGAGTTGCAGCTTTTCTACGTTCGCTTCGTATTCTTTTCGTTCTTGTTCATATTCTTGTTCTCGCATCCATAACCGATTTTCCAGTGCTTTGTACTCCTTACTTTGTATCACGATTGCTTCTGATGATTGACCGGGTCCATGCTGCTGTTGCTGCTGCTCAAATTGTCGTTCCGATTTGGCCAACTCTTCGCCCAATTCTCGTCGTTCTTCCTTTTCGTTTTGCAATCGTTCCTGCAAGTGCTTGGTATTCTCTTCCGCTTGTTTTTCGAGCAGTTTGACCAAGTGTGACAAAATAACATTTTTCGTCCGGGTTCGAGCCATGCGGCGTTCCAGCTTTTCCGTGTATTCAAATGAATCCATATCGCCGCGCAAGTTACCATTGTTGTTGTCGTCCCATTCGTCCGAATTGGTCGATTTTTCCATTGCCTTCAAGTCCGAATCGGCCGCCACACCAGAATCCTTCAACATTAATAAATGCAGCGGATCAATAGGCACCTCCTTCCCACTATGAACATTCTTATCCCTTGGAGAGTCCATATCTAAAATACCTGACACCTTTTTCTCATCATCAAAATCAGTATCGGTATCATCATCATCATCATCATCATCATCATCACCTTGCTGTAAACATGTCTTGTGAACGGCAACCAATTGCAGTTCCATTCGTTTGGCAAGAGCTTCCACTTGAGCATTGGCCTGGTGGGCACTATCCAACTGGGATATCCAATCCCGTTTTTCCTTTTCGAATTGTTCCTGTTGCTGCTGAAGACGCGTTTCAGCCATTTTCCAACGATGCCAGAAGGAAGCCGTATCTTCTTCGTATTGCTGCTGCTGCTGCTGCCGTTGTTGTTGTTGTTGGGGTTCGAGCTGCTGTTGTTGTTGTTGCTGTTGTGACGAAGAAGGACATTTGACATTCTTGCTAACAGCGGTCCTGTTGTTGTCAAGTTGCGAAACCGTGGATAATGGTGAGGAGTATGTAGAAGAACGTACAAAAGATACCGCTTCCTTTTTCGGGGAGGAAATTGCATCGGTTGATAAAACGTTCGGATGTTTGCTGCTGCTGCTGCTACTACTACTACTACCACTGCTACTGCTGCTGCTGTTATTGTTGCTGTTCGTCGTCGTCGATGCCAATTGTGGATGGTGCGGTTCCAGAGCGTACTGTTTGACTTGTGGAAAGGAAGTTCCATCGTCGCGTACTGCTTTGGAATCGGACACCACCACAGGCTTTCTTGTACTAGCAGCAGCAGCAGCAGCAGTAGTTGGCAATGATCTTGTATTCGATGGAGTACAGGTCGATGAAATAATGGGAGATGGTAGTGACTTGTTTTTGTGCTGTTGTTTCTGTTGTTGATTCATCCCAGAAAATGCCTTGTAAAAGGGTGATTGTCGACGTGTACCGCTACTGCTGTTGTTGCTGTTGTTTCTATGTTTTGCATTGTTGGGACGGGGTGGTGAATACTGTTGTGTTTTTGTTTTAGTAGTACTGGTGTTTGTCGTACGACCACCACCACCACCACCACCGTGATGCGGATACGACCGAACAGTGGGTGGTGTCATGGCAGCTGTAGGATGATAATCATCCTCTTCCATTTGTTGGAGTCTCTGTTCCAAGTTTTGTTTGAGCAGCTGATTGCGATAGCGTCGTCCACTGGCATTGCTACCAATACTGGCAACATCATCGAATGTACTCTCAGCAGCAGGAACTGTTACAGGGCTACATTTACTGACACTGTCCAATCGATCCAAAATCCGCTGAGCAGATACGGGAGATTCTGGAATGGATGACACAGCAGAGACAGTGGATCGTCGTAGAGGAGATGACGTAAAACTTCTTCGGTGCTGAACATTGGGTCTGTTGCTGCTACTAATACTAATACTAATACTGCTACTGCTTTCGTTGCTCAGAGTCTGTTCGACTCCTGTTGACTGATGCTGGTGTTTGGAAGAGGAAAAGGAGGATGGTTGTGCTGTGGTGGGATGTGTTTGAAAGTAGGCACTGACATTATCTTCGGTGGAAGCTTCGAAATTCTCCATAATTTCGTCATCAGCAGCTTCTTGGGTAGTAAAATTTGGCTGTTTCTTTTCGTGGTCCAGCAAAAATTCGTATTTTTGTGTCAAGCTTTCCATGGTTGGTGTTTTCATCATCATTGGTGTTGTTGTCGTCATTTGTTTTGAAGTTGGTGCATGATGGTTCGTAGCTTTGGTAGGAGTAGAGAACGACGACTGTAGACGATGTCGCTTGGTCGAAGAAGAGACGCTCGTGGTATCTTGGATAAACTCGTCTTCCGAAGCAATGGAAGACGTGAACGATAAATGAGACATGATGATGATGATGATCAAGCGTGATTGGTGATTTCTTTCTTATTTGATTGCAATTCAACAATAATGTATTGGTAGGGTTCTTTATTGGCGTGAGTGGATTAAAGTTTCAGCATTCGCCAAGCGTATTAGGCGGATGAGTAGGGATACAAGTACACTACGGGTTTATTAAGTATCCTTGGAAAACCTCTGGGGATGGATAGGAGTGTATTTAATAACACAGGAGATTGGTTAACCAACTCTCAGATTTTTGTTATTATTTTACTGTACTCTGTAGTTTATCATTTTTTAGTTTTTAGTTTCAAAACGAGATGTGTTGCGCATGCCGATCATTCGATGCATTGCATGATTATTACTACTGGGTACTATTTACGGAGAGTACTTATTTCTGATAGGAGAGAAACATTATTTCACCCGGGCCGCTATTGTTTAGACAAAGAAGTAGTAGTAATACTACTCACTATTACTAGTACTACTCTGATTATTATTTATACTATGCCTGTACGTATGGTACAATACACTGTTGCTCCGTTGCTCCTAGCTACACTGTGCAAAGCACAAAGTCATTCATACATGAATACATCAAACATTTTATAATAGTATATATTTGCCCTTTCACAGAAACACATTGACTGTTCGGTTTTTAGAATCCTCTTTTCTTCAATATAAAGTGCAAACGGTCCCTGACTGTTGATTTCGCCTTATATGCACGTTTCGTTGGTAGCCTACTCTTCTTTATCGCTTTATAGAAAAAGTTGCGGTGTATACCTGTAGTGGCGGATGAAAATGAAAGAGGATACACTTTGTATTCCTGCTGGCTTTTGTGAGCAACTACCGTTGTTTCTTGCTTGTCTTCTCGCTTCTTGAATGGGGGTTCAGTAGTAATGCTAGAGGAGGACGAGGAGGAGGAGGTCACAAGCTCTGGCAATGTATTTACTCGTGCTTTTTTAATGCGACTCCTTGGAGAGACCTTCAAAGGCATAGGAAGAGATCTTGCGAGAGGGCATTGGTTCTCAGTACCAGAAATGGGCGTGAGCGTAAACCTGAAGACATTGCGTCCGTGTTTACCCGGTCCAAAGGTACAGTCAGTGCATCTGTACAGGCCAAGGTACTGGTACAAGCAAGCGCGTCCTCGAAGTACCCGAACCGTTTTCCCTGTCTGGTAGGATCTGATCAAGGCCTGGTTTCCGACGCGTTGATCGGACTGATCCTCAACTTGCCATCCAGTCTTATCTTGTCCCCCTTCTCCCGTGTAAATGATTTTCCCGTCGTCCCTAGAATCATCGTCATCCACGTACCTGCCCGAGATGCAAATGGCATAACACGGCTTACCCTTCAAGGCGTCAATACCACGCAACATCGTTTCGTGGATACCCAAAATGGCTGCTTCTCCCCGTCTATCATTATTGTTTGTTTTGCATGCATTTTGTAAGTGAATGATTATCCAAAATTGGTGTGTATGTCACGTGATCGAACCAACCAACCAACCTATTCTGGACGTTCTCATACGATACTATTTTACGTACCCTTTTAGTGACAGTCCTATTGGAACACCACGCAGCTCCCCGTGTTGTCGAGGAGGCATGCCAAGTTCCTTGCAGGCTACCATATCTGCGTTTGCCTGTCCCGTAGCTTTGAGTTCGTGGACACGCGTTCGATATATTTTCAAAACCTCTTTGGCTCGGCCGCTACATTCAACTATTTTGGTATGCAGGAACGACGGGAGGAAGTCAGGTTCATTTTCGGTTTCCTTCTGCCATATTGCCTCCTCTTCTTGTTGTTGTTTTAGGTTCATTGTGTATTTCGATATTTCGATAGGTTACCGTGGTTTATACTTTATTGTACTGGTAGTATTGTTAATGCATTCGTGATGGGATGTACTACTGGTAGTACGCATTTTTTTAATGGCGAACAGAAACCAGTTGTAAATCTCTGGTTCATTTTGACGGATAATGGCCCCAATTACCGTACACTGCTCAAGTTTCCGAACGATAAAAAGAAGCGAAAGCATTCTACCAGGTAGCTTCCTCCTAGCTACGTATGATGTGGTACTACTGTACTGTCTTTAGCAATCATGGATACTACTCTTACAACGGTACAACTGCCACTTGGCGATACATCATTATATGGTAATAGCGATTATGGCAGTTATTTGCTCCTGATTGTACAAGGTACAGTAGCATCTTGGAACGAAGTTTTAGTGTACTACTAGTACCGGGTACCTGGTAGCTACTGGTACCAATAGTACTACTTAATTAGATATAAATTCACACTTCGCCATTCTATTTACTGTACTGTACCAGGACTATATTCAATAGAGTACTACCTGTTTTACTCTTAACATACTACAATGAATGCACGAGCTCCGCCTAGGTACCAGGGTACCAGGTACCCCTGGTAGTAGAGTACCTGGTACCCGAGAGAGGTCCAAGCTTTCATTCAGTTGGAATACAAAACTTCAGTTCTCCAACGTAGTAGGTTCTTCAATTTATTGGGGAGGACAGTTTTTTGTTGGCACAGATAAAACTTTGCACTTGTAGTAGTCTACTAGTATAGCCCAACTGCACAACCACTGCTGTAAGAACAACAACAAAGTGGTTGATGACTACTCTCATATTGGTGTGAATGGGTACTACATCAGATGTAGTACTAGTACTACTCATACTAAGCCAGCAGGAAGAAGAGGTGGTGGTAGTGTGAACAAGAGTGCCGTTTTCCATGATACTCAAGTTTTTCAATTAGGACCATTTTGAAAAATATTTAGGACGAGCATTTCAATAAGCAGATTCTAGCCTTTCATTTTTGATTCTTAGGAGCATTTCATTTTTATTTACTAGTAGGAGCATTTGTGCTTGTTCTTGTTTTACTAGATAGTAATAAGTAGCTTATTTTTGTTCAAGTGTGTTTGTTTTTCAATTACTAGTAGGAGCATTTACTAGCTAAGACTGGTGCCTTACTAGAAACAGGGGACTTCTTTCTGCTGTCATGTGTCCAGAGGTGAAAAAAATATTTTAGAGATATGGAGGTTTGTGGTTCAGTCCCACGTGTTTAACTCTAATTTTGAAACTTCTTTTTCTAAATGAAAACACTCACAGCAGCCACCAGATCCCCATTAGTACAAGACCTTCGCTCATCACGACCACTTAATAAAGCATTAAAAAGACTATCTGTCTACTAATGGTATTCCTTTTAAAAAATTGTGTTTGTCAGGTGACAGACAGACTAGCCCCCTGTTTCTATTGCGCCAGTCTTATTTGTTTTTCTACTGCTACTAGACTAGTAGTAGTAGGAGCATTTACATCTTTGTCTCGCCCCTTAGCTACTAAACGATCCTAATCAGGAGCATTTCAGGAGCATTATGAGAAATTTTTTGAGAATTCTAAATGCTCCTTCATTAGGACCATTTCAAGTAAGGCTCTTTACTACCTATTCTTTCAGGTACTCGATGATGTTTTGGGACAACTTTATTATCATACTTGTATCATAGTAGTAGTAATAATGTTCTTTAAAAAATTTAACCTGAACCCCAGTGCTGGTGCGCTGATTCAGATGATGTTAAATCTCGATTTTTGGGAATGATGATGCTTCCAACCACTTCATCACCGATCTGTTACCACCAAATTCGAGATTTTCCCTGACTCGAGTTTGCTACCCTTTTTTTCGAGATTTTTGGAACTCGAGATTATTTGACGATTTGGGGTAT
>Ga0210036_1002317_pt1 | contig 20284 bp, 17 predicted proteins | sample CryGeymeta201515_FD_185469 | JGI IMG/M metagenome (GOLD analysis project Ga0210036, IMG submission 185469) | Groundwater microbial communities from Crystal Geyser aquifers in Utah, USA - Crystal Geyser metaG 2015-15 (SPAdes) (version 2) | ecosystem: Environmental > Aquatic > Deep subsurface >...
AAAAACCTCACCGCTTTGAAAAAAAATCCCTTAAACTTCACTTTTTAACCAGACCAACTCACACACTCAAATCACCCATTCTGAGTCCGCTTCAGGCTCATACCTGAATTGGAAAATACTGAGCAAAGTGTTTGTATGGTCGCAATGAACCGACCGGCGGTCAATATCAGCGCGGTGGGTTCACACGCTTCCATAGCGGCGGCGGTTCTGGAGGGGGGGCTTGATCGGCGTTGACCGACAGTTCTACCGCTACCCGCCGCAACAATAGCTCAGCCTCGGTCGATTTGCCTTGCTTGACCATCGCTTCCGCGCGGTCAATCTGGACATGCGCCCACGCCATTTTCTGCAATCTAGCCATCTCGGTAGTACGCGCAACCGGTGATATGTTTTCCAGTTCATGCAGCACTTCAAGCCAAAGGTGTTGCGCCGCATACAGTTGAGCACTCGCCAGCAGGGCTTCCGGGAGATCGGGGTGATGAGCCAGTACACCGGTAATTAGCGCACGCGCTTTCGACAGTTCCTCGGTGTCGCGGTAAATGGCGGCCAAATCCAAACTCGCCTGGAGACTGTCGGGGTGCTTTAGCAACGCCTCTTCCAAAGACAATTTGTCCTCAAAGATAGCGCGATCCTTCTGTGGCGTTCGGGCGTGCTGTGTGCCAACCTGCGCCGTCGCCCTGCTCGCCACATAGCCCGATTCTTCTTTTTGCAAGGCCTGTCTCAATTCGCCGGACAGATCGCCTCGACCCCGCGACTCCCAGTAGGCTGCGCGCGCGCTCAACTCCTGCAAAGTTGCAGGTGGGGTTAATGGGTTGTCCACGACATCGGGTTCAATGGATAAATTGATGGGTTTCCTGGGCGGCCCATGGAACACAGGCGTTGCACTCATCGCCGTGCGCGGGGGATTTGCGTCAGGGCGCATTCCCTCAACCGGTATCGTCGTACGAAACTGTCCGGTCAAATCGCTGCGCCCCCGCTTTTGCCAGTATTGCGCCATTTCGTCTTGTGTAGCCTGGGGAGTCGGATTTTCAGGCGCAGCGGCCAGAATCTGCGTTGCGGGCGCGTCAATGTGAGGCAACGACGAACCGGATTCCTCGACAGACCCAATTCCCTTGGCAGCAGGCGAAAGAATGGGGGTATGGCGGACTGCATTATCAGCGGGGACTTGCTTGGCAGTATCGTGGGTTTGGGCGAGCCACCTGGCCGCCAAATCGCTGCGACCGCGGCTCTCCCAATACTTGGCTTGTTTTAGCCTTTCCTGGTCATCGGGATTTTCACTCGCCGACAGCGCGCCGCTAGGTTCATTTTGTGTAACATCTGATTCCAGCCCATTGGGCGACTCGCCGCGCGGAATAAAGTCCACTTGCGGCGGCGATGGGTTTGATGCGACGAGGGGGGGCGGATTTTGCGCGATAGCCGCCCGCGCTTCTGCATGATTGGGTTCAAGCATCAGCAACTGTTGCCAGGCACGCAGCTCCAGATCGCTTTGACCCTGTTTGTGCCAGTAATGGGCGCGATCAATCAACGTCCCAGCCTCATCGGCACACCCTGCTGCAGCGAACGACATCGCACCGATAAACGCCAGCCAACTTGTTTTTATTTTGAACATGACGACTTCCATGATGTGACGAGTTGTCCCCGCGATGAAAAACTAAAACGCTGCTCCGTAAAACCCAGCCCAAACAGCGCCAATACCTGATCGTAGTAGCGCTTATCCTGGCCGATAAGCACGCCCGTGTTGGTGTCGGTTTGGGCGATGAGCCTTTCACGCTGCAAACGCAATGCGACTTTATTTCCCGTGGCCGTAAAGTAGGGCAGCAGTGCCGCCGAGAAACCAACAGGACTGATACCCGAAACCTGACCGGTTTGGGTATCCACGGCAAGCGGAGGACTGGTCAATTCACGCGGTATCAGGCGATCCATTCCGACCAGCATGGATTTCAAGCTTGCAAACAAAGCGTCCTGCCGCGACAGCATCCCCCACCACAAATACACGCGAATCGCGTCATGCTGTCCGATACTTCCACTAGGCTTATCTGGCATAAAACCCACCCCGGGCTGATACGCCACCCAGTCAGGCACAAAACCCTTGCCGCTGACCGCTTTCATCGTCGCCTGTGCATTGGCAAGCACCTTGAGCCAGGGTACGCTGGTATCCGCCTTGGCCAGCGCACGCAGCAAGTGTACCGGATAGTAGCTGGGATTGAGACGAACACCCCCCGCCAACTCAAAGCCCGTTTCAGCGGGCAACAACACCATGCCTATACCTGAAATTTCGCGTATCAGATGGATGCGTATATTGGCCATAAGCAATCTCGCCTGCGCGGTATATCGCGGCTCATCCCACAAACGTCCGGCTTCCAGCAAGGTATAAGCCAACCAGATATCCGCATCGGCGGCAGAATTCGCATCCGCCACGCCCCATGTTCCATCCGGCTTTTTACCCCACTGCCAGGCAGGCAAACGTGCGCCCAAATCCCCGCCCGCAAGATTATCCTGCGTCCAGCTCAATATCCGTTCAAACGCGCTGCGGTCATTGGCTGTCAGCGCAAAAAACAGCGCATAACTCTGGCCTTCGGAGGTGCTGTAGCGATGTTCGCCTTCATCCGCCAGCACCCGCCCGTCGGGCTGAATGAAGTGATTGCCAAATTCGCGCCACAAAGGCCAATCGCCGCATGGGGCAGACTGGGCAACGATGGGCATGACAATCAAACACAACCCGCAGAGAGCGAAGCCGCAGCAGCACCGAATCCTGAATAAAAAACCCGCACGGCATCCGGCTCGCCCCTCCGAGAAGGTGAAAACGGGCATGGCGAACTTCATTATCAGCGGGGTTGCCATGCCCAACGACTAGGCTAGACGCTTTTCAGCCAGTTTGCGCAAATAACGGAAGACCGCCATCGCCACCAGCAATGCCGCCACTGCCACCAGCAGAATCAGCACCAGAGGCTGCTTGGAAAGCATCCAGAGCAGCGATGTCCACAGCGGCAAACTGCCCACATAGTAAGTCGACCCCACCTGAAAACCCTCGATGCGTTTCCCGCTTTGCAACACCAGATCACCCTTGAAGAACTGGGTTGATTCAGGGTTGGTCATCGAAGTGACCAAATCGGCGATTTGCTTGGGATTATCCCCCGTCAGCGCGACCACACTGCGCCCGTGCTTCATTGGAGATTCAAACGCCACCAGTGCGCCCAGCCCACCATCCCCCTTGCTGATCAAGTCCCCTGCGCGGTGCATGGCATCGTCCAAATCCCGGTCTTGCCAACGTGACAGCAATCGCTCAAAAGGCCCTGGCAAACGAAGCGTGTGCGTTCCCTTGTCCAGAATCGGGTGCATCTTGTCCGCCCAACGCTCCAACAAGGGTTGATTGCCCGCCGTGCCGATCAAAATCAAGTCTTTGTCGCTGTTAGCCTCGACGCTGGCAGCAGAAGCGATCGAATGCCTAAGGGCCGGATAGCCCGTGATCTTGCCCATGCGCCCCATGAGGGTCAGATAAGTCTCCATCTCGGAACGCGAGACGTTATCCGGCATGACGACTGCCGTTTCAGACAAGTCTGCCATGCGCGTAAACGGAAAACCATCATTGGCGAAAAAGACCAGATTGGGCATCGCCGTATAGTGGGGAAAGGACGAGAAATCCAGAGTGGATGCCCCATCAATCACCCCGCGTTCACTATTCATAAAGACATCCTTGCAGAACCCCTGCTTGACGTAATCGAAAAAGTAATGGAATTGCATCTGATTCTGCCCCATCACATTGATGTGCGGAATCAGAACCCGTTGATTGCCCACCGCCTTGCCGTCTTCAAGCAAGGGCAATTTGATTTTCTTCTCCAGATTGCTGGGGAAATTGGCCAACGGCAGCGCTTGAACGAACAATCTGTTGATACTCACGTTCAGCACCGAGCGATCCGGTGTAGAGTGCGGCGTGTAACGATAGTGCAAGTCCAGCGGCACGCCCGCGCTGCGCCACGAGAAAATATCGGGTGGCACATTAAAATTCACCTTGATTAAATCAGGGGCAACTCCTTCAACCTGGAGGTCGCCCTGTCCTGCCAACTCCGCCAGACGAACCGTGCGATCCGTGGGTATCCAGTTGGGCGCATCGTAAGGCTTGCGTGCAGGAATATCCTGCATTTGCATGATACTGACATAAGCGCCCGTCAAGTTCGATTTGCCCAGCGTCAAGGCTTGCACGGACAGCTCAAGCTCATTGGCATCCCGCCCCATGATCACCAGCAATTTCGCATTCGCATTGAGCGGATTGCTGACCATCGCCAGACTGGGCCCTGTGATGGCGGGCAAATCAAGCCCTGCAGGCGCAGTGCTGCCCGCCACCATCACGATGCCATTGCCGCTGGGCAAAGTATTGAGCATGACAGGAAATTCGGCACCGCGATAATTGGCCAGCGCGCCAAACCACGAAGCAACCACCCCCGCTGAATGCAGCGTATCGTTATTCGGTTGGCTGGGAAAAACAATCGGCAGCAACAGCTTGCTGTTATCCAGCTTGTCGAAGAACGGTCTCGGCAACAGTCCCAAATCATTGGGTAACTTCAAATGTCGAACCGTGATGTCCAGCTTGCTCTGATTGCTGACATTGCCCCACAACGTCGAGTGCATCGAGTCTTCACAGTCGCGGGTGTAGTGGGCGATGAGGTTCAGCGTCAGTTTATTGAAGTCCACGAACAGACTGGGGTCAAGCGAAACCTCACTCAAACGGCTATTGTTGCTTTCATGCGATAGCGGCAACGAGGACATCACCTCATCGTTCAGCCTGACCTTGAGATGAGATAACTCAGGGATCAACGCGGGCGACCAGACATAATTCAGGCGCAGTTTTGCGGAAGTAATCACCTCATCGCTACGCACCGATAATCTGAGATCGCGCTGACCATCCACACCGCGTAATTCGATGGGGGTGAGCGCGCCCAATTCTTCCAGAGTATAGGAATAGCTTCCGTAATCTTCGGGATGCTCAAGCACGGCGGTTCTGGAAACGGCAGCAGGCTCAATGACTGCGGGATCGGCGCGATGCTTTTTAGCGAATGCCAGGCTTGGCGTGCCGGAGCAAGCCACTACCGCTACGCCCAGCAAAATTTTTCGCAGCCGCGTTTCATTAAATAACACTTTTAAGTTCATCCGGATTCCGATTCGGTTTGAAACCCCGGCCTTTCTTTCGGAAACACGAGCCGTCAGGCGACATGTTTGGTGGGAAGCCCCTTGCGGCTTTAGGCCGGAACACGCGCCACCCCGCCCTGAAGGGCGAGGTTTAAGGGCGCGGAAGGGAGGGGTTGCAAACTCCTCCCCGTCTAAATCCACCGGCCTGAAGGCCGGTGACAAATTGCTATAACCATGAGAATTATTCATTATTCACCCACACCGTTAACCCAAAAAAATTCAAACGATACAACGCCCGAATTCACGCCCCTGATTTTTTACGAACTTCTTACGACTCTGCGGCGCAACCAGTTACCTTGCTTCGCAACAAAAGTCCAGCTAGACCGCGCCACATGCGCTATCCGGCATCGCACATCCCGCACCGTTAGATTACGCTCAGCCGCCACGTCTTCGTGTGGGCGAGGCTCGCCGCCGACCGCTGCAAGCAACCGGAGGCGCAGGTAATGCGCCAGATGGACATAGCCGCGCCCACCGTGATAGAAAATTTCCTTCATCCCTTCAAGCGGCCTATCCACCTTGCGATTTTCGCTCCAGTTCAACCAGGCATCGGCGCGCGCCAGGGTACACTGCACCAGATCCAGTTGCTGCTGCAAATCCAGCTCATGGAATTCTATGCCGAGTTCCTTGCCTTTTGCAAAAGCGACCTGAGCCGGAAAAACACACTCTCTCTCGTTCAAAAACAAGGAAACTCGAACCTCGCTGTGTATAGCCGACAGATCGGGAGTCGCCATTTGCAAACCCAACCCCCCTTCCGAATAATCATGCACCAGACCGGCAAACCGTTTGCCGCAGGGTAACTTCAAAATCGCTTTCTGGTTGCAATATACCCGATGGTTTTCGCGCACCTGGCGCGACTCGGTGGCGACCGCAATGGTCGCCCCCAAAATGACCAAATTGTAAACGGTCCAAATCAAGTTGAGGATAACGGTGTCTGTCTCGTAAGTATTCCACCAGAATAGCCGTACAAAGCCTATCAGCAAGCCCAGCATATTGAGTCCCAGCATCGTGAGATAGGGTGTACTGATTTCCCAATCGAAGTATTCCTCCGCAACCAGCCCGCCTTTGGCCGTGACATTAAACTTGCCCAGTTTAGGGCTAATCAAGGCAACCATCGTGGGTCGAAAAATGTACCAGGCCAATGTCGCCTCATACAACTCTGCCCAAAACGAGTGACGATGCACCCCCTGCATCCGCGAATTGGTGATATTGGCATGTGCCAGGTGAGGCAAGGCATAGGCGGCAATCGCCAGCGCTGAGGCCTGAATGATATGCGCCTCAAAAAAAAGATACGTCAGCGGTGCCACCAAAAAAACCATGCGCGGCAGCCCGTAGAAGAAATGCAACATGGCATTGGAATAGCACACCCGCTGCATAAAGCTCAGCCCCTTGCCCATGAAGGGGTTGTCCACCCGAAATATCTGCGCCATGCCGCGCGCCCAACGAATGCGCTGACCGACATGGATGGACAGACTCTCCGTTGCCAGACCCGCCGCCTGAGGGATGGAAATATAAGCGGTGTTATAACCCAGACGGTGCATTTTAAGCGCGGTATGCGCATCTTCCGTGACGGTTTCCACCGCAACCCCACCGACTTCCAGCAAGATCGAACGCCGGACTACGGCACAAGAACCACAGAAAAAAGTGGCATTCCACAGGTCGTTACCATCCTGTATCAGGCCATAAAACAGCTCCCCCTCATTGGGCACACGCCGAAAAGTCCCCAGGTTGCGCTCAAAGGGATCGGGCGACATGAAATGGTGGGGGGTTTGTATCATGCCCAGCTTGGGATCGCGTATAAACCAGCCCATCGACATCTGCAAAAAAGAGCGCACCGCGATGTGGTCGCAGTCAAAAATAGCGACGAACTCGCCATGGGTTTGGGTCAGCGCGGTATTGATATTGCCGGCTTTGGCGTGGTTATGCTCCACGCGGGTCAGATGCCCGACACCGACGCTTTCCGCAAACAACCTGAACTCTTCCCGACTCCCGTCATCCAGAATATAAATATTGAGTTTCTCGCGCGGCCAGTCGAGTGTCATTGCCGCCAGAACAGTTGGGCGCACCACTTTCATGGATTCGTTGTAGGTTGGGATGTAAATATCCACGCTAGGCCAGGATGAAGTATCCGGCGGCATCGGTTCAGGCTTACGGCGCAGCGGCCAGATGGTTTGCGCATAACCCAGCAACAGCACCCACCAGGCATAAATTTCCGCCATCATCAAAATGACGCTAAAAAAAGTGTCCAGCCAACTGGTAAAGGACAAGGTTTCCGTGAACCGCCAGTACAAATAGCGACTGGAAGCATTGACCGAAAACACAATCATGACGAGCGTGAACAGCGTACCGGTATAACGACGCAAATACATCGCCAAACCGAACACGCCCGCGCCGTAAATCGCCTGCCAGCCCAGACTCAACGGCACGGTCATGCTGACCCAGAACAGCAGAGCCGAGATTACCAAGGCTGCAGCACGCCAATAAGCGTGTTCCCAACCGTACCATTCCAACAATTGTGCGGCAAACTGGTTGATTTTGCCGTATGTATAACGGCTCTGCGGACGCGCGCGGACGCGCCTCTCATGCCTGGCTTTGGCATCGAGAGGTGGCACGCTACTCACTGCGCATCCTATTCAGCCTGCTTTCCAACCACACCGACAAATGGCGCAAATCCTCCACGGCTAGACTGGCGGGTTCATATTGTCGCACGGGTTGCTGGTAGGCCAGCGCCTCGCTCAGGGACTCATCGCGGTGGATGACCTGGGGTGCCAGACGCTCGCCCAATGAAGCTTGCATGACATTCTTGATATCGCGGTTGAGTGCATGTTCGGCATCAAACTGATTCAGCACATAATAAGCGCCATAAAAATCGCTGCGCCCCTTACAGTAGTAATCCAGCAGACCTTCAATCGAAGGAAGCGTCGCGTAAGAACCCGCATCGGGGATCATCACCACCAGCACCAGATTCGCAAGAGACAACACTTGCTGGACATAGACAGAAGGTCCTGGCGGCGTATCAATAATCGTCACCCCCCCCGGGACAGAATCCAGCGAAGCCAGATTGTCCCGCAGCCAATCGGGCTGCTGTACCAATTGCGCCTCGAAAGTGATGCGCTCGATTTCGGAAGCCTTGCCGTAGGGGATAAAACTCACCCCATAAGCGCTTTCGTACTCCGCGTAAGACCAACTGGACTGCTGCAAGGTTTGGTGAAGCAGTCCATTGGCATCACCGGGATCGGCACCAAGATGCAGGCGCAAGGCATTCTGCGGGTCGAGATCCACCAAACGCACCGACCGTCCGCGCTCGGCCAGAGCGCAAGCCAGATTGACGGACACGGTCGTTTTTCCCACACCGCCTTTGGGAGAGACAATAGCGATAACTGTCATTATTTTTTCAGAAAGCCCAACAGGCCGCGCAAGGAATGATCGGGTTCGGCTGGTGTCACTTCAACATCCGGTTTAAGCAAACGTGAAAACACCGTTTGCAGCTTGTCATTTGCCAAGTGCTGCATCGTAGCCGGGCTGGCAACTGGCGGTTTCACGACGGGAGCCGCAGATACTTTTGCGGCAGGCGTTTGGGCAAACAGCGAAGTCGTCGGCTTGGCGACGGGGGAGGCCACTTGAGTCCGATCACCTGCATGTTTAGCGAAAGAACCGGTATTGGCCGCCACCGCTGCCAGCAGGGAAGGAATGGCCTGCTCTGCCGCAGTTTGCGGGACGAGCTTGGCGAGGAAGGCAGGAATCGCACTCCTGGCAACACCACCCTCTTGCGCTATTCGATTACGGGAAACCGACTTCAGAACTGGCGCATTGGCGCGCTCCTTTTCCATCGCCGCGACGATAGGCCAGCTTTGCTGCGCTTTTTCATCGGCGTAATTCTGCTGAATTTCGTGGTACACCCCGGGATCTCCCTCAAATTTCCGAAACAGGTTATTGATGTCTGCATTTGCAATTTTTTTCATAATCCAGCCTCCTCGCCATTCATTGAGTCAGACAGCACGTCCAAACCGAAACACGATAGCCATGCTCTCAGTCGGCTCGGCTTCGACCTGGCTCAGTTGCAAGCCCGAATCCACACCCAACGCAGTAAGCCAGTGAGCATAAATACCTTCCAGCAAGGCAGGAGACCAGGCCAGCGCCGCCGCACCAAAAGCGCCCAATAGAGGCGCTGCGTTATGTTCGATGTAGAGCCCATCATCCTTCTCGATAAGGGCAACCCAACCCCAGTCCAGATCAAACCAGATCGCATTGATAGAAGCTTCCAGTTCAGCCAACGTCTCCCCTGTCGGGGTCGGCAATTCTCGCATCATGGCAGTCCCCAGCCTGGACATCAGCACACGCAACTCCGCCACCGGAATCTGCTGGCCAAATTCATCCGCAAATGCGTGCAAAAACGCCATCCACTGAGCAGAACACTGTTGTTGCGTGAAATATTTCAGGTTATCTTCCAAAACGCTCATTACTTCCTCCGGATAAATGGTTGGTCTGAACAGGCAGTCGGCAAAATTTTCCGCGATTGTAGCACCGATAACAATGGAGAGGTCACTTGCCATCCACATGTGTTAGCCCCAAGTAGTAATGTCCGGTTTCTCCCAAGTAGAAATGTCCGCTATTTTAAAAAAGAGCCATGTCTTCATGGTTGTAAGCGCGGTAGTGCTGCACTTACAACCACTTGATAGCATAAGCCTTTACGCCGAGTAAAGGGTTCGCTTCGCCGGGCTAACGCCCGCCCTTGACACGGCTACAAGGCTTGGGAAAGTACTTCCAATAAGCGGACATTTCTATTTAGCACTGACAGCCGAGTTGCAAAAATACAACACGAATCAATAAAGTTAGCTATGTCACAGTTAAATAGTGGTGATCACGCAAACCTTACGGATGCAGGATAATTACAGGCATCACAAAAACATAACACATTGATTGTTAGATATAATATTAACTATTATCTTGACTTCAACAATTAACGATGACATAGCCATAAATTTCAAACCTCCAAAAAAAAGGCTAACTTAAGTTAGCTACCGCCCGTTGCCTTCTGGCTTCAAACAAGCAGATGCCAGTGCTGACCGACACATTCAGGCTTTCCACGCTACCCAACATCGGAATACGCACCAGTTGGTCGCAGGTATCCCGCGTCAAGCGCCGCAAGCCCTCTCCTTCCGCCCCCAGCACCCAGGCCAGCCCCCCCGTGTGTTTGAAACCGTGTAAATCCTGTGTCGCCTCACCCGCTGCTCCAACCACCCAAATATCGTGTTCTTTCAATTCTCGCAAGGTACGCGCCAAGTTGGTAACGGTGATATAAGGTACGGTTTCTGCTGCGCCGCAGGCCACCTTTTCCACCGTTGCCGTGATCCCCACCGCACGATCTTTCGGTGCAATCACCGCGTGTACCCCGAACGCATCGGCACTACGCAGGCAAGCGCCCAGATTGTGTGGATCCTGTATACCGTCCAGCACCAGCAACAACGGCGGTTCGATGAGCGTGTCCAGCACATCCGACAAGTGCTGCACACGCCTCGCCGCATCCACTCGCGCCGCCACGCCCTGATGACGCGCACCGCCCGCCATACCATCCAGACGTGCGCCATCCACCGGAATGACCCGAACGCCACTGGCTTCTGCCAGCTTGATAAAGTCACGCATACGCGGATCATGCCGCTGCGATTGCAAATAAACTTCCATTACTCCATCGGGATTCTGGCGGATGCGCGAAGTCACCGCATGAAAGCCGTAGATGAGTCTCAAATCAGCCATTTTTATTCTTCCTCTTTACCGCTTTCTTTTTAGACTTGGCTGTTGCTGCAGCCTCGTCGCCTTCGTCCTCATCCACATGCAACACAAAGTCAATTTTTGTGCTTTCCATATCCACCTTTACCACGCGCACTTCTACCCGATCGCCCAGACGGTAATTTTTCCCGGTACGTTCGCCCGACAATTGGTGCTTGGTGGCATCAAAGTGGTAGTAATCCTTGCCCAGCTCAGAAATATGCACCAGACCTTCAACATAGAGATCATCCAGCGAAACAAACATACCGAAACTGGTAACCGAAGAAACTGATCCCATATAAACGCTCCCTAGATGGTCGCGCATGTAGAAACACTTCAGCCATGCTTCGACATCACGCGTGGCATCATCGGCACGGCGCTCGGTCATGGAGCAATGCGCACCGAGCTCAGACCACTTTTGTTCAGGCTTGTATTGTTTGTTCTGCAATACGGCCTTAATGGCGCGATGCACCAACAGGTCGGGATAACGGCGTATCGGCGAGGTGAAGTGCGTATAAGCATCGTAGCCCAGACCGAAGTGACCGATATTCTCCGGCTCATACTTTGCTTGGCGCAACGAACGTAGCATCACGGTTTGCAGCAAGCCGGCATCGGGACGCCCTTTGATGCTGTTGAGCAATTTGGAATAATCCGCCGCCTGCGGCTCATCTTCGCCGGTTAATCCCAGACCGAATTCCTTCATAAACTCTCGCAAAGCCTCCAGCTTTTCAGGGGTTGGCCCTTGATGGATACGATACAGCACAGGATGTTGATGCTCAGACAAAAATTCTGCCGCACAGACGTTCGCCGCTAACATGCACTCTTCAATCAGTTTATGCGCATCATTACGCACAACGGGCACAATGCGTTCAATCTTGCCCTGATCAGTAAATATCATCTGCGTTTCGACAGTCTCAAAATCAATCGCACCGCGCTTGGCGCGAGCTTGCAACAATTTTTGAAATAACGCATGGAGATGCTGGAGATGAGGCACGATAACTGCGTTGCTCTTGGCCAGTTCCCCATCAGGCTGTTCCAGCATTTCTGCCACCTGAGTGTAAGTCAGGCGTGCGTTGGAATACATCACTGACGGATAGAAACGGTATTTGCCAATTTCACCCTTGCTGCTAACGTGCATATCGCACACCATGCAAAGTCTATCCACCTGCGGATTCAATGAACACAGACCGTTCGACAATTCTTCCGGCAACATCGGAATCACTCTGCGTGGAAAATACACCGAATTGCCGCGCAAAATTGCCTCACGATCCAGCGCGTCATTGGGTTGGACGTAGTAGCTGACATCGGCGATGGCCACCACCAAACGATATCCCCCTTTTTCCGGCTGACAGTACACCGCATCGTCAAAGTCACGCGCCGTTTCACCATCTATCGTCACCAATGGTAAGTTGCGTATATCCTCACGCCCAGCCCAATCTGCCGCAGAAACAGTAGGGGCAATCTTTTGCGCCTGATGCTCAGCATCTTTGGGAAATTCATAGGGCAAGTCATGCTTGCGCAAGGCAATCTCGATTTCCATACCGGGATCGCCATAATTACCCAGCACACCAACAACCCGCCCAATAGGCTGAGCATGGCGGCTTGGCTGCTGCATGATTTCCAGCATCACCACCTGCCCTACCTTGGCTCCGCCTGAAGCACCGGGTGCCACGAGAATATCCTGCGACACTTTACGGTTTTCAGCCACCACAAAATAAATGCCATGCTCTTCATACAAGCGGCCTACCAGACGATTTGTGGCGCGTTCCAGCACCTCAACAATCTTGGCTTCGGGACGGCCACGCCGATCCACACCACTTTGCCGCGCCATCACCACGTCACCATGGAAAACCTTGTGCATTTCCTTCTCGCTGAGGAACATATCAGCACTGCCGTCTTCTGGAATCAGAAAACCAAAGCCGTCAGCATGCCCCTGCACTTTACCCTTGATCAAATCGAGCTTATCCACCACGCAAATTGCACGCTTGCGGTTACGCATAATCTGGCCATCGCGCTCCATCGCGCGCAAACGACGGGAAAATAACTCTTCCTCTTCTTTTTCAATGAACAGCAAATTCAATAACTCTTCATCTGCCATAGGCGCGCTTTGCTCGGTAAGTATTTGCAAAACAAACTCACGGCTCGGTAGCGGGTGTTCATATTGTTCACGCTCACGCTCCAGGAATGGATCCTGCAAACGTAAATTATTTTTCTTTTTCATTGACAATAAGTCCTTTAACTATTAAATTGCGCGCCTTCAGCAAATGCATTGCCCAGATGGCGGAATTGGTAGACGCGCACGGTTCAGGTCCGTGTGCCGCAAGGTGTGGAGGTTCGAGTCCTCTTCTGGGCACCAAACAAGTAAGGCCAGCGAAAGCTGGCTTTTTCTTTGCCCAGAGGAAAGAGAAACACCTGCGTGTTTCTCGCCAGGACTCGAAGTACATCCGGCACGACGGATGCTGGGGTCGCACCTGCGTAACCGAGACTCTTCTCACGGACACACAAAAATAAAAGCAGCTCGCGAAAGCAGGCTACTTTTTGCATCCCAAACAAGCACTGCAACAAAATAATCCGCATTAGCTCAACTACTTTGACTTCTTCTGATGAGGCTATCACACAGGCAACCTGCGCCCGCATTCTGAATTTATTTGAAAAACCCCCAAAATGAAAGTGCAAAAACATACCCGCCAAACTGCTGGCATGGTCAAAATCTTCCGGGTAAGCGATCAAAACTTCACCTGTTCAATACGACATTCTTTATGCAAAAGGATGGCGTAACACAATGGTTTCATCACGATCTGGCCCCGTTGAAATCATATCTACTGGCACTTCACAGACTTGTGCGATACGCTCCAAGTAATTGCGGGCAGCAAGTGGCAAATTTTCATACTGCTTCACCCCCACAGTACTCTCGCTCCAACCCGGCATTTCTTCATAAACCACCTGACAATCAATCAGGGCATCCGCACCCGAAGGCAGAATGTCGCACTCTACACCACGGATACGATAACCTACACCAATACGCACGGTCTCAATACCATCCATCACATCCAGCTTGGTAACGCACAGACCCGATACACCGTTAATTTGCACCGAACGCTTCAATGCAGCAGCATCGAACCAACCGCAACGACGCGCACGCCCCGTGGTGGAGCCAAATTCATGCCCACGCTCTGCCAATCCAGCACCGACAACATCACACTTATCCACCGCATCGTACAATTCTGTCGGAAATGGGCCAGCCCCGACGCGAGTGGTGTAAGCCTTGGTGATCCCCAACACATAATTAAGCATCTGCGGGCCAACACCAGCACCTGCACAGGCAGCACCTGCAATACAATTACTGGAAGTTACAAAAGGATAAGTGCCGTGATCTATATCCAGTAACGCGCCTTGAGCGCCTTCAAACAGCAAATTGTCTCCTGCCTTGTTGGCTTCAAACAGGGCGCGTGACACATCCATTATCAAGGGTTTAATACGTTTGGCCAGTTCCAGGGTTTCATCCAGCGTTTTCTGGAAATCTACCGTCGGCGCATTGAAATAATTCTTCAATACAAAATTATGGTAATCCAGCACCTCGCGCAACTTTTCGGCAAAGCGTTCAGGGTAAAAAATATCCTGCAAGCGGATAGCACGACGCGCCACTTTATCTTCGTACGCAGGACCGATGCCACGTCCGGTTGTACCTATCCTGGCTTCGCCCTTGGCAAGTTCACGCGCTTGATCAATCGCTTCGTGATATGGCAGAATCAACGGGCAGGATTCAGAAATCTTCAATCGTCCATACACATTCACACCGGCAGCTTGCAACTCGTCCATTTCTTTCAACAAAGCCTGCGGTGACAGCACGACCCCGTTGCCGATATAACACACTACGTCATCACGCAAAATGCCTGATGGAATCAGGTGCAGGATGGTTTTTTTGCCGTTTATAACAAGTGTATGGCCCGCGTTGTGCCCCCCTTGAAAACGCACCACAGCCCGCGCATGGTCAGTCAGCCAATCAACGATCTTGCCCTTGCCCTCATCACCCCATTGGGTACCAATCACTACCACACTCTTAGCCATTACGATGCTTTCGATTTAAGAATTAACATTTATAGAATTCACAGAGAGACTAGCTGCCAGCCCCCTTCACGCAACACCAGATCACGATCACATTGCAACTCAACAGGACAATCAACACTGCCCGGCAAACTCACCACGACCACCTCACCCACCTCGCGAAGTCTTGCAATCTCGGCATTCAACGCAGGGTCGTCCAAATAAGGGGCGCGTATTGCGAATAGCGGAGCTTGAACTGGCAGCAAACTATAAAGTTGCCGCAAATCCATACTGAAGCCAGTCGCAGCGCGAGCCCGACCAAAACTTTTACCAAGATCGTCATACCGACCACCCAATGCAATCGCATCACAACTGTCTGCATGATAAGCAGCGAATACAATACCACTGTGATAGTGATACCCGCGCAGATCGGCAAGATCTATCCCAACGCTCGATACCAGGGGCTGCAACCCATTTGAGACGGCTTGCAAGTCAGCCAACGCCACACTAATTTCTGGATAATCGGGTAACAACTTGTACGCACGCGCCAACACATCCTCACAACCACCATATAAGGTGGGCAGCACAAGTAGTGCGCCACGCAACACTTCGTCCAATGGTTGCACCAACTCCTTTAAAGCAGTGCTGTCTTTGTTTTGCAAGGCGACAAACAAGGCACTTTCAAGATTTTTATCCAAATCAGCATGTTGAACCAAGGCACGGAAGACTCCCACATGGCCAAGATCCATATGTACGTCCTCAATTCCCAACAAGGCCAGTGAGCACAACAACAACTTTTGAATTTCCAAATCGCTTTCCAAACCGCTGTGACCATACAATTCAGCACCGATTTGCAATAACTCACGGGTACGTGTCAAACCGACAGGTTGAGTATGTAACACACTACCGGCGTAACACAGCCGTGCCACACCCCGACGATTCAGCAAATGAGCATCAATCCGCGCGACTTGCGGCGTAATGTCGGCACGCAAAGCCAGCGTTCGCCCACTCAATTGATCTACCAGCTTAAAAGTACGCAGATCCATGTCTTGACTACCATCAAGCAGCAACGATTCAGCATATTCAAGTAATGGAGGCGCGACCAGTTGATAACCAGACTTTCGAAACAAATCAAGTATCTGCGAACGCATCTGATCTACACGCCAAGCCTCATCCGGCAGCATGTCATGTATATATTCGGGTAATAACCAATTTTCCATTATTTAATCCAGTACAACAGTAGCAAACCGGCAAGTATTCCGGTAAGCCCCATAAAACGAAGTTGTCCATCAGTCAGAATGAGTGGTTTTTGAAATGCATCTCGCCATATATCAGGAAACAACAACGGCATGATGCCCTCAAGCAACAGCATCATGCCCAATCCAACCAGCCAGTAATCCAGCACTACTTGCCAGCTTTACCCGAACTTTTAAGATATTTGAAGAACGCTGAGCTAGGGTCTATCACCATCATGTCGCTCTTATTTTTAAAACTCTGCTTGTAAGCTTCCAGGCTGCGATAAAACGAATAAAACTCAGCATTACGGCCAAAAGCAGCAGCATAAATTGCAGAAGCCTTGGCATCCCCCTCACCCTTGGTTTGCTGTGCTTCACGATAGGCTACAGCCAAAATCACTTCACGCTGCTTATCCGCATCGGCCTTAATCTTCTCGCCTTCGGCGGCACCGGAAGCACGCAACTCATTCGCCACCCGCTTGCGCTCGGCATCCATGCGGCGATATACCGACTCGCTAATTTCCGATGGAAAATCTACACGTTTCAAACGCACATCCAACACTTGCACGCCTATCTTGCGCGCATCCGCATCGGTCTTCTGACGAAGCACCGTCATGATCTGTTCTCGTTCGCCTGACACTACCTCATGAATAGTACGTTTACCAAATTCCTCGCGCATACTCGAATTGACTGTCTGCATCAACCGCGTATTGGCACGCACCTCATCCCCCCCGACGCTGACGTAATATTGTTTAACGTCCACAATGCGCCATTTAACGAATGAGTCCACCATGACATTTTTCTTTTCTGCCGTGATGAAACGCTCTGGCTCACCTGCATCCAAAGTCAGGATACGTGAATCAAAATATCGCACGTTCTGCAAGAGCGGTATTTTGAAATATAGACCGGGAGAGGTTTTAACGCTGACCACTTCACCCAGTTGAAACAGGATGGCATTCTGACGTTGATCAACCACAAAGAGACTTAAACTCAACACAATCAGCGCAACGACGATGCCGATCAAAACATTAGCTACATTGGTTTTCATCGAGCACTCCGATCACGACTTAGCAAAGAATCACGCGCACGTTGTGCCGCACTATTGTCATTATTTTCTGAGGATGCAGGCGCTATGTCAGCCTTGGCTGCCGCAACTTCTGCAGATGAAACAGCACCACGACTGGACTCAAGCAGCTTATCCAAAGGCAAATACAACAGACTGTTACCATTCTTTTGGTCAATCATTACTTTGCTGACATTACCCATCACTTGCGACATCATGTCCAAATACATACGCTCCCGAGTCACAACAGGTGCCTTTTCGTATTCAACCAAAATCTGCTTGAAGCGACTCGCATCACCTTCGGCATTGGCAATTACACTTTGTTTATAGCCATCTGCTTCTTGTATCAGACGCGCCGCAGTTCCGCTAGCGCGCGGTATCACATCATTCGCATAGGATTGACCTTCATTTTTCTGCCGTTCCCGATCTTGACCCGCCTTAACTGCATCGTCAAAAGCAGCCTGCACCTGCTCGGGTGGCTGAGCATTTTGCATGGTCAGCTTGCTGATAAGAATACCGGACTTGTAACGATCAAGAATATCCTGAATCAGCTTGGTTGCAGATGCAGCTACTTGCTCACGACCTTCATAGAGTACAAAGTCCATCTTGTTCTTGCCGACCACTTCACGAATAGCAGTTTCCGCAGCCTGACGCACGTTCTCGTCAGGATTACGATTATTGAACAAATACTCACTCGGATCGCTCAGAAAATACTGCACTGCAAATTGAATATCAATGATATTTTCATCATCAGTGAGCATTAGCGATTCTTTCAACATCTTATTTTTGACGTTTTCGCGATAGCCTACCTCGATAGTACGAACCTGACTCAGATTCACAATTTCCACGGACTCAACAGGAAACGGCAAATGCCAACGAGGACCCGACTCAGTTGTTTCGGTCAACTTACCGAAACGCAACACCACCCCGCGCTGACTCGCATCCACGATATAAAATCCGCTGCCCAGCCAAACAAGAACCGTGATAATGATAAGTAAACCCAAGCTGTTGCCCATCTTTGGAAAGGACGAACCGCCACCTGCATCGTCCTGGTCACGCTTGTCCCCCTTCTTATTACCCATCAAAGAGGAAATTTTGGCATTCAACTTGCGCAACAACTCTTCCAAATCGGGCGGACCACCGTTGTTATTTTTATTGCCCCATTGAGGGTCGTTCAATCCCATGGCTTATTTACCTCTTGTTTAATTTGATTTTCGATTGCTACAGTTTTTTGTTGTGCAACACTCACTTCACACAGGGCTTGTCGCAACTCATCCAGCCCTTTACCGCTCTTCGCACTCAAAAAAACCTGGTTGATTTTACCATAGTCATCGCGCTGAACACTGGGGGGGGTATCTAGCAAATCTATTTTGTTAAACACCAATAACTGAGGAATGTCTCCGGCATCAATTTCAACCAGTACCTTATTAACCTCACTAATCTGATCAGCGTAATTAGGATTACTGGCATCAACCACATGCAGCAATAAATCTGCCTGCACCGTCTCTTCAAGCGTACTACGAAAAGCAGCAACCAGACCGTGCGGCAAATGCCGAATAAATCCAACTGTGTCTGACATTACAATTGAACCCGCACCTTCGACGAACATTTTCCGACTCGTCGTATCCAGCGTTGCAAACAATTGATTAGCCACATAAGTATTCGCCTTGGTCAAACGATTAAACAAGGTAGACTTACCCGCATTGGTATAGCCAACGATAGACACGGACAGTGCCGCCGAACGATTTCTCGAACGTCGCTGGACATCACGTTGATTCTTCAACTTCTCCAGCCGTTCCTTAAGCAGGTGTACGCGTTTATCCAGCTTGCGCCTATCAAGCTCAAGTTGCGTCTCACCTGGGCCACGCGCCCCCACTGCAAACTTTTGCTGCCCCATGTCAGTATTCATACCAACCAGGCGTGTTGCCAAATATTTGAGTTGAGCCAACTCGACCTGCACCTTACCCTCATGGCTCTGCGCACGCTGGGCAAATATATCGAGGATTAACATGGTTCGGTCGATGACGCGAGTCTGTAACTGCACCGTAAGATTACGCATTTGCGCAGGTGACAGATCGTGATTAAAAATCACCAGTGGAATATCCTGTTCGACGACCATTTCGGCTATTTCATGCACCTTGCCGCTCCCAGCAAATAATGCCGCGTCAGGGCGCTGACGCTTTGCTTCTACTGTAGCCGCGACACAAACGCCTGCCGTCTCTGCCAGCAAACGCAGCTCTTCCAAACTCTCGCGGTAATCTTCATCACCAAAATCAATGCTAACCAATACAGCCGCTTCAGGATTTTCTGATTTTTTCTGCATTACTCAGCTTCAGAATCATCAGAGGGAAAATTGACCACGCGCGCGGGAACAATAGTGGAAATAGCATGTTTATATACCATCTGAATAACAGAATTATTCTTTAGCAGGACTACATACTGATCAAATGACTCCACCTGACCTTGAAGTTTAATGCCATTGACTAGATAAATTGCGACTTGCACATGCTCTTTACGCAGGGTATTTAGAAAGGGATCTTGCAATTGCTGTCCTTTTGCACTCATGTTGTTGCTCTTTTTGTTAGGAATGGAAGCGCACTGTACTGGATTCCAGCCTATAAAACCAGACCAAATATACAAAGCAAGGTCAAATATATTACCTGAACATCACTTGAGAAATACTTGCGCAATTTATACCAAATTTTCTCAACTTTAGGCCTTAAAAGAAGCATCAAGATTATTTCAGGCAACAAAAAAACCGGCACGAGGCCGGGTTGTTTATTTGCAAGGAGTCTGACGATGACCTACTTTAGCTCCAGCCTATTTTTCGTTTTATTTGTGTCGCTGAAAGCCCTGTACGACTGATGCCGTGCAGGGCTTTTCACTTCGTTCAAGTAGGTCGCTCGTTAGAACCGCAGCAAATAAAAAAGCCCAACACAAGGTTGGGCTTTTTTATTTGTAAGGAGTCTGACGATGACCTACTTTCACATGGGTACTC
>Ga0210036_1002318_pt1 | contig 20277 bp, 10 predicted proteins | sample CryGeymeta201515_FD_185469 | JGI IMG/M metagenome (GOLD analysis project Ga0210036, IMG submission 185469) | Groundwater microbial communities from Crystal Geyser aquifers in Utah, USA - Crystal Geyser metaG 2015-15 (SPAdes) (version 2) | ecosystem: Environmental > Aquatic > Deep subsurface >...
CCGCCCGATTGGCTACCCGAGTGTGAGAGCAACCCTAGCGGTCTGCCCTCTCACCCGGGCGCCTCGGAACGGAGAAAAGGTCGGCCCTAGTAAATTGCCGAGTTTCTCCAAACCACCCTACCTAGCCGAACGTAGCCCTAGAGAGCTGGCATAGTCGAGAGAACGCGGTAGCGTTCGCTCGTGCACCTGAAAGGTCCATCAAACCCTAACACTTGAATTTGTATCATGATTAAAATACTTTGTGAGGTGCCGGCCGGCGATTGTTAAGTCTATTCTTCAGCAGGAGTAGTAGAAGTACTACTTACTCCTACTACTACTAGTAGTACTGGTGCTCCTGGTACCAGCCAGGTACTCAACTCGGGAGTAGCAGCTTTTCTGGCTGTGCTACTGTACCATGGTTAACGAAAAATTATTGAATCACAGTGTTGGGAATTGTTAAATCCTGACTCTAAGGGTGCATACTTCCGATTCTAGAGCAATCGCGGCGGATCTTAGGTCCTCCAGGCGCCAAGTTTTGGAAGTCTCTTTGCATTCGCTCCGAACTCCGAGCCACCACGAAACCTCTACTACTAGTAGCTACCACATCGGGGATGCACATACCCAGGAGGCCACACAAAAAGAAACAAAAAACAAAAAATCAGGAAGCAAGCTAAAAAAGAATATAATATACACAATGACTGACCCTAACCCGAACAATAAGACCTTTTCCATTGGCGACTTTGTTGAGGACGAAGCGCGAGCTGTCATGGCGCAAAAAGAACAGCCGCAAGAAAAGCAGCAAGCGCTGAAAGAGCTCATGCTGGAATTTTTCGTCATGAATCGCATCTGCACATCGATGAACTCGAGAAGATCCTTCACGCGGATGCCAAGAAGGGCGCAGGTGGCGAAGTAGTCTTGCACTACGACGACAACTTGTCCGTGGTGTACTATGAGTTGCCTCCACATTTTCAATCGGGTGTTTTCAACCACGTTGCAAATTGCGTGACCATGACATTGAAAGGATTCGAAAGCAACCAGTTCTATTTGGACACGGAAGATGGCAAACTAAAAGAAAGTGACGAGGGTCACCTTGAACACACAGCTCGGCACGACGTTCCCGTTGGTGAAGCGCTCGAATTTCCGAAGAATGTCATTCGTTCGGTCGAGAACAAAAGCGATGACACGACCAAGGTGATCGTTTGTCACATGGGCAACATTGTCGACCAGAGTGCCAGTCGCTATGTCTATGACTGGAGGACGCATACGAAAATTCCGTACTCCTGGCAAGCAGTCGTTGAGCATGGCATTGAACGCATGAAGGAAAAGCACAACGAAGCGGGTTTGGCAGCTTTTCGTCAGTCAAGTCTAGCAGCCCAGCAGGCGCACTAAATACGTTGCGTCTATGCTAGAGATCGAAGTTGCATTCAGTCCCGAGAGATGAGGATGATTTTTATGTTTAGCTATTAAAATAAATATGCAAAGGTAGATAACTCATGGGCTCTGCAATGTGATAAACTACCACCAGGTATCCACTCCCACTATGGGTGTATCTTTGTAAGCGGGCTAAGGGGTAAATATTATTATTATTATTTATGTTAAATTGTGAGCCTAGTTTTGGTAAAATGAACCTGTTCCACACTATGAGCGATCCATAAGTCCATTGGCGAGTGGCTCGCTCAAACTGCCATTGCCTCTTCTAAATACAGAACCTGCTGCAGATCGTGTTCCTTGTTCTTCTAAGTACAGTCCATGAAGGCTGATTAACTCGCAGCGGGCAGCTCCTGATGTGATAGCCGGCCTCCTAGAGGGCAGCGGGTAAAACGATTTTTTTTTTCTTTCTGATTTGATTTTCTATGAAATCTTTGTCCCCTGAGCTATGCATGTGGGGAAGCTACCCTATTCCAGTTTTCAAGAAGCACTCTGGGTGCAGTAACCAGGGCCCCTGGTGGGGGGTACACCAAACACTCCTTTTCTTTTTAGTGGCAAGGATATCCATCTGAAATCTGAGGTCTGTGCTACAAATTTGGTATTCACATCCTCCAAATAAACAAGGCTCACAATCCTGGCATTAAGTCTGCCTATAGAAATCTTCAGTACTCCACTTCTATAATAGTAAGCTAAATATTTATCACGGATGGAATTTGAGGTCTAAGCTTCCCCTACTAGGATTAAATATAAAATTTTTCAGTATTCTACTTCCAAAATAGTAGTGAGCTACTAAATATTTATCAGTAGCAGACAAATAAAACTTTAAAAGGCCAGCCACTGTTAGAGTGGTTGGCGATGATTAGTACTAGTAGAAGAATGAGGTTCATGAGAATTGCGTTTCACATGAAATTCCAAGCAAGGTTCCTACAAGTTCAGGAAAACGGTCCTCTCTGCAAGCTCTTTCGATTCCTCTTGTTCCTTCACCACAACTTCAGGCTGATAAAGACGAAGATAGTAATACTACTAGCCTAGTACCACTCTGTAGATACTACTTTAGCTGCGGTAGCTAGGTAGTAGTAGTAGAGAAAGCTGCTTGTTACATTTGAGGATTCCTTTGAAAGAGGCGTTTGACGTGCTAGTACATCTGACGCATTGCACGCTTGCACTGCTTTCTTCGAAATAACTCATACCGTTATTAAAAGTAGTATTGGTGCTGAAGTTTCCTTGCAGTATTTACGACTGCCAAATACCAGGTAGAAGTAGAGTAGTACCACTAGTGGTACGGTACCTGCTACTGTAGATGGTGCTCAGAGAAGAAGATGACTACTGTAGTACTACTAGTAGTAGTAGAGTTTTGCTTAGTAGTCGTGTGTTTATCAGGTACTGTACCACTACCGTAGTACTACAGTAGTCTTATTGCTAAAAATTGGTACTCGATTTCAGCACGTATCAGCCATTTATTTATTGATTTCGTAGAAATTACTCCTATTAAATCGGAATGATAAAAATAGCCAGCCTAAATAAATAAATCCTGCCTGGAAAAAGAGCACTCAGAGTCATGGATAGTACGTCAACTACCAGGTACGCTACAACCTGGTACCTGGTACCAGGAAGGTCCGCCAAACCCCTACTTTTAACCCTACTGACATGGTAAAATATGAATAAATCTTCTTTTTTCAACACATTTCAACACGTGTCAACAAATTTCAACACATTTCAACACATTTCAACAAATTTCAACAAATTTCAACAAATTTCAACATGACTCAATTTCAACACAAGACTCAATTTCAACATGAATATTTACAACTACTAGCTAGGAGGGCCCCACTAGTAGCTACCTTATCAACTATTCGATTCCCGCGCAGTGCTATGGTGGTCTGGGGTTGGATTCCTCAACATAGCACTTTTTATCCAACATGGTTCGCACCTGCTTTCAACACATTTCAACACGTGTCAACAAATTTCAACACATATCAACATATATCAACAAATTTCAACAAATTTCAACAAATTTCAACAAATTTCATCAAATTTCAACATGACTCAAAGGCACGGGATTCATTGAGGTTATGAGCTTTAATTGGCGGACCTTCCAGGGAGCTACTAGCTACGGTAGAGTAGTACTCCCTCTGTAAACAACAATTACATACGCTAGTACTACTAGCTGGTAGAAGTATTCTACTAGTAGTAGTGATACAGTACGTAGGAGGGTTGTGTCTTTGCCACCTTCACTTTTTCATGTTGTTGTTTCATTGTTAGGGTTGGTGTTTCTGATAAGATTCACAGTGCGTGCAACTTCATCCTCGTATTTTCCGTTCAAAGCGATTTCAAACTGACAAGACTTAAGTAAAGAACCAAACGGTTCCTTCCTTCTGACCCTTAAGTATCCTCCAGCATTGTTGCGAAGGTTCGTCAGATCTGTGACAAAAGTCTGAGAACATGAGGCATGGCTTGATCGAAGATGATGAGAGAGGGCACCGTTATTATTTGTACCGTTTCGAACTGCAGTACTAATAACTAACTTACTCATTACTAGTAGTACCAGTAGTGGTACTCTAGCATTCAATGCTACGATAGCTTGCGATCTGCATACTCAAAGTAAAGACAATAGATAGTAACCAACAGGACAAATCAAAAGATCCCTGCTGAGCAGTCCTTATCCTGTAGAGCCCTCCTTTTTGCTGACATCCAAGGCATTCCGAACTGAAAACTCCTATGAGATAGAGAGGTATCTACTTTGTTGACTTTACGAGACAGTTCGCAAGTTCCTACTTCCAGTCGCATTGCAGCCGGTGTGCCCTACTTCAGGCTAGCAGGAACCCGTCGCATATCCTTATTATTAGATCTCTCATTCAGTTAAAGTATGGAAGATTCACAACATGGTGCTCCTTGTGATGAAAGTGCCAGCAGCAGCAGCAGCAGCAGGTACGTGCTTGTCGTTCTGATCTATTTTTCTACCCATGATTGGCTTGAGTTGGTGCGCACGTGCAGACCGACAAAACCTACTAGTCTAGTACTACAGGTGGCGATGTGATAAAAAAATTTACTCTCTCTAGGTTTATCTCTAACTCACCCTATTTCATCTGCTCCCTGGACTCTTTGGATCATTGTGTTCGACTCTTTTTTATCGGTATCATGTATATTGTATATTATTATCTATTTGCAACATTCAACGGTACGCACGAACCTCGCGATACCCAACGTTCCCATCCACGCGATGCCATGCCAACTTTCAATTAGAAGGACCATTGTGGATACAGCCTCCTTAACACCACGGGATAAAGAGAATGCCGGTGCTAACAGTACTCGAAACTCCTCACAATCCGAATATATGGATTTTCCGAAGGCATCATCCACCCATTCCTCCACAGCAGATAGAACTACACCTTCCTCTGTTCCTGCACAAGCCCGAACACCTTCCAAGTTACGGTTCCCTAATCAAGCAGAGCAACAAGCGTTGTTGCAGAATCCAATCTTTTTTACAGCCGCTCGTACCTCATCTCCAGCTTCCTTCTCCTCGGACGGCAGTGGCCAGCACCAGCAGCCCACCAGCAATCATCCATCTCCTGTAGCGGCCGTTCCCCAGCATTCAACATCCGCATCTTCTCAGCTCCATCATCACCAGCATCTGCTTGGTCAAAAGTCACCCCCAGGTACATCGCAGGTCTTGAGGAAACACTTTCAAAGCCTTGGATTCGCCACTCCTCCTGGAAAACAGCGCATGCTTTCCTCGGGAGCTGTTCGTACTCCTAATCCTCACGTCATTAAGGGAGGTGCCATGAATCCATTCCAACAAAGCAATAAGCGAGTGGGAATCGACGGCACCAAATACACCCCATCAAAGGAATTGCTCAAGTCCACTACCTCCTCTCGACACCAGCGGTTGCAGGGACTGCAAGACTTGTCCATGGACCAGCAGCAACACACGACAATGCTGGCAGAACAGGACCAGCAGCAACAAGATTCGTTGTCTGCCACCTCTTACCATGATCCCATATCCACCATGATGGACGACGAAACCTCGACGGTGGCCAGTGGTGCCACGATGGACGATGCCAGCTTTGACATGTCGTTGCCTAGTATGACCATGAATCATTCCTATACCCAACAACAACGACCCCTCAATCCCTTTCCAGGAATATCATCGTCTTTGTTGTTATCCTCTGCCCCCATGTCACCACTGACACCTCGCACAGGATGTCGTAATCCCGTTGCCATGACTCTGTTAAACGATGGCGGTGATGACGAAGAGGATTACGAACATGATGAATTCACGGAAGAACAAGATTCCTGGTACCCAATACCTGCGCTGAATACGACTGACGAACAGTTGGCCCAGGGATTGGCAACCACTACTTGTAGTTCTAGATCGTCGTCTACTGCATCGACAACATCCTCCCCCTGCAGGAGCGTACCACAAAGTCCCGCTCCGGTACGAGGGACCCTTCCTCCTACGGTGCGATCATCTCTGGCATATCCCGTTGCCATGATGCCCAAATCAGGTCGCACTTCTCCCAGTACGAATGCTTCAGCTGCTGCAGCAGCATCATCGTCGTCGATTCGTCCACGGTTGCTCATGAGACCCCAAGCCAAGCATGTGCGATGAGTTTCAAGACGTACCGGTAGATCTCATAGTTTTTGTTATTCGAAAAACAACGTATGTGACTTTGGAAATGAAAATAGTATTGTTAATAACTTGATACATTTTATAGACATTGACTTCTTGTCCAATTCCCTCTAGACGAAGCTAGACTGGTACAGTAAGCTATACGTGGATGCTCTGTGCATAATAGTATGTTCCTCGCACGGACGTTTGCATGAGACTCAAAACGAACGACATTCCATTTTTATTCCAATGATAATCTTTGGGTTCGACAAACTTCTTTATTTTTTCCGTATCATTGCGTAACGGTTTGTACAAGTCCACAAGCTGAATCGAATGTGCCAACCGCTGACTACTAGAACTAGTACTAGTACTAGTACTATTTCTCCACTGTGCCATGGTTTCTAATTGACATTTGTAATCCCAATCAATATCCCGGGATGTTATCTTGGGATGAAAATTAATAGGAAAAAGTGTTTGCCATACAATTTTGGGACTGTTGTTGTTGTTGTCGTCGTCGATGGCTGCTGGTCTTGTCCATTCCATAAATACCTGGGTAACATTTTGAAATCGTTCGGTACAATTCAAACTATCCTGTACTCCTACTTTTGGTAAACCCCATAAACCGTGTGAATACCAAATAAAATGAGGTCGATTGGGTCTCGTCCAAAATTGTTGTTGCTGTTGCTGTTGTTCGTAGCAACTACTAGAAGACTTGTTGTTGCCATCATTGTCAGCAGTTGGAGATGACCAATTTTGATAAAAGCCAAGAATGCGATGTTGACTGTTCATAAACTTGAACGACACAATATGACAGTCGTTGGGTACAACACTGTTGTCATGTTGCAAGATGATCATTTCTCGATCGATCCATTTTTTGTCAATATACAGGCTTTTATTTCTTTGATGGTGAGTCTTGCTCTGACATTGTGATTGTGATGCCATAATGTATACACCACTATTATTATTGTTGTTGTTATAATTGGATTGTGTACTCCTCCGCTTAGCAGCTCTTTGCCAATGCATGAATATATTTCTTGTATTAGAGTCTCCCATTAAAACCGTCCAATGACATGGTTTTGAGTTATTGGTAGCGTTGTTATTGTTGAAAATTGATCGGCTGATTTTGTTGTCGTCACCGTCGTCACCTAATGGCGATACAACTGTTGTAAAGTTGTTTTTCCTTTTCGACTGCGCATGAAAATGTAATGCGGCGTTTGGTTCCATTTTCTCTTCTACTTGTTGTTGTTGTTGTTGTTGTGGAATGATGTTCCTTCGCACCATCCATAATTCATTATTATTATTATTATTATTTCTCCGATGCAATTGTTGAAAAAATGCACGAAGCTGCAAATATGGTACCAAGGCAATCAAACTTATCAGCAGTACTAATACAGGATAGAATACTGCAGTACGGATGTTCATTGTTTTTGGTGTTGTCGGATATCAAACTGTCATTGTTTGTTGAATAAATAATGGTTTCTGCTCCTCGCATTTTATTCTTGTTGCTGTGGTTTGAAGTTTTAGTTGTAGTTTGGTACTCTAGTACAAGACCATTACTACTAGTACTCCGAGTAGTTGTTTTTCGTAGGTAAATTTTTTTGAATTATTTAGATGGCACATGTGTGCGACTGAACAATCCTCTTTTAGAGTTATGGTTGAATAAAGCGACTAACAAAATCTGAAATCGCAAGTAGTGACCACCAGTACCAGGTACGAGTAATAATTTTCAGCCACTACCTCCTACTACGACTACTACCTCTCATTGGAAAGCAGCACAGCAGCAAAGCAGTACAGCATACGATACTGCAGTCCAACACAAAAGCACAAACCATCATAGCTGCAACAGCAGCATTTAATTTGTTTGAGACGAGGTTAATTTGACGCATCTCTCGGTACTACAGTAAGAAGCAGGAACAAACGAAAGCAAAGGAAGAACTCTCTACACATTAAAAAAAAAAAGCAATGGCCCAGAACCCCAAGGACACAACCACACCTTCTACTACAGCCAGTAGTAGCAATGCTGGTGAGACGACGACGACGACGACAACAACAACAACAACAACAGCAACCACATTATTTACAACAACGAATGTTGCATCTTCCATTGCAACTTCAGTGACCCCGTCGCCTGATGAGTCGTCTGCAAAAGATGGTGCAATACTACCTCAAGAGATGAATGATACGTCATCATTACCAGTCTCTACGAGTTCTGCCATGTCTGCCACCAACAACAATAACAATGACAAGAAGAGCGAAAACAGCAACAATTTAAGCGATCGTGCTGTGCCCCGAAAAGTTCCTAACGATCGTCGATTACCGAATAGAATTAACACGTACAGCACAGAGTCCTTAAAAGCTGGTCCTCTTCCGTCCATTGAAGAATGTCTCTTTGGGATACCCAGAGATGTCACAAAGGGTTTCGATCCGAACGATAAATCCGTGTACATGGTCCCACTGAATTTGATTCGTCGAGTAGCATCACAGGGCATTGATGACGATGACGAACAGCTGGGTGGATCGCACCGAGCCTTGGCGTGGCGGGTACTGTTGGGGTATCTGCCGCCGGATCGACGACGATGGCCGACCGTGACGGAACGGGAACGCAAATCGTACGCGAGTTTTGTGGAGGAACTGTTTTGCGTCGAGGAGCGCGATTTGAACGGACAGGAACTGCGAGGTCATCACAGCAAACGACATCGGAACAAGACCAAGAAGAAGCAACGAAAACAACAACACGATAAGGAAACGAACGGACGTACCAAACAGGAACGACGAGAAGGACGACGACGACGGCAAAAAAGTCGATCGGAGGAAGAAAATGAGAATGATCCATCATCACCGTCGGAGGTTCCACGATTACCTATCAAATTCATGGACGAAAACGAGAGAACAAGTTTTGGTAGCATGGAAAGTTCCGTATCCGTCGAGCAACAGGACCAACAAGGCAAACGTGCCAATTCGCAATCGGGCTGTGAAGAATTGTCTCAAACGGAATCGGAAAGTGCCAGCGATTACAACAACAACAACAACAACAACAACACCCAAAATAGTGCAGACGATACGAAAAAGAAACTCTCTTCATCGGATGTTATCCACGACGATCCTTCCAAATGGAACATGTCGGAACGGGAACAGAAGATACTAGAACGATTGACCAATGCCGAAGCGGTCAATCAATTGTTGGTGACGCGAGAAACTCACGAATGGAACAACTTTCTCGAAAATGCTACGCTGCTCGACGAAATTCGCAAGGATGTGAATCGGACGCATCCACACTTGTATTTTTATTTGGAACCTCAACAGCAGTTGGGTGCACGGCGGTACGGTGCCCTCGAACGAATTTTGTTTGTCTGGGCCAAACTAAATAAAGGAGTACGTTATTTGTTTTCCCCTCTCGGGTAGTGTCGAGACTATTTTATTGATCATTGTTTGTGCCGCATTACTCTATTTACCTCTAACAGCTGGTGTCCGTTTCAACGCAAACGCAAACTTCAGGTTCGGTATGTGCAAGGGATGAACGAAATTGTGGGCACCCTCTACTACGTGCTCGCGAATGATTTCAACGATGAATGGGCCGATCACGCAGAAGCGGATACCTATATTTTGTTTAACATTATACTGTCAGAAATGAGAGATTTATTCGTTTCCGACATGGACACGGCTGATACCGGCATCGTAGGACGAATCGAAAACATGCACAATCTATTGCAGCTGCACGATCCCCAGGTCAAGGCGCATCTGGATGATTTGGGCATTGATGCTTCCTACTACGCGGTGCGATGGTTGACAACGCTGCTGTCACGAGAATTTTTGTTGCCCGATACCATTCGCTTATGGGATTCCATGTTCGCCTCGACGCACAAAGAGAACTTTCTGCGGTATGTGTGCGTGGCAATGGTGCTGAAGATTCGAGACGATTTGTTAAAGTCCGACTTTGGTGGGTGCCTGGAACTTCTGCAAAAGTATCCGTCCTGTAGCATGGATGATTTGCTAGATTCGAGCCGTGCCCTGTGGATTTACGAATCTCAAATTACCATGGCTTGTCTCAAGGGGGGATTGACGCTGCATCAAGCCCTGCAAGCTATTCCACCACCGGACAAGGTCATTATGGCGTTTGGCTTGCATGGTGGCGTTGCTTTGACCAACAGAGAGCAACTGGCAGAAGCAGGATCTCATGCAAAGGAAGCTGTCAAAAATAATGTTGAGCGAGCACGGCAGGGAATGCAGAACCTGTCAGTAGCAGGACAAGGAATCTTGGGAGGGGCAAGGAGGTTCATCCAGAACAGAGCTCAGCGAGCTAACACTGAAGGAGATGAACAACTGGAGCAAGAGGAGGTGCCTCGTGTTCCTCGACTAGGCCCTTTCCGGAATTTCTCCTTTGGTAGGTCCACAAGCGCTCCCATTGAGAATGAAACTTGTACCGGCGAAGGTTCCACTGAGCTTGACGGATAAGGAATCTAAATCAATAAGACCTCACGTTTCATTGACGACGAGCATAATCTTTTTCTTTTTACAAGACAATAGTGGTGTTTGCCGCACATTCTTTTACTTGGCCGTGTATGTATTGCTGATCGCATCTATTTCTTTTTCCGAGCCTATCTTGTTTGCAAGTCGTAGATGAGTGTCCCTGTGACACGATGAATTTTCAAATGCATTCCTGGACAAAAAGATAAATATTCAAGACGAACAATACCATCTTTTTGCCGCATCTGTAGAGTCAAAGGGAAACGATTGTGCAATTTTTATCCAATAAGTGAACACAACGCCCGATTTTGGTTAATTGCAATTCAAAATACAAAACGAGCAAGTTCAGAAGGTCGGAGAGTCTACACAGTTGTGCAGACAATTCAGAATAAACCTATGTATGTGCTAAGTAATTTACCAAACGTGATTATTGCACGTGTTGTGGTTGCGTGAAATAGGAATGCTGTGCAACTTGCTCAATGGTAGGCCTTTGTGAAGGATCCAAGTGTAAACACCTATGAATCACGTCTCGTAACTGTATGTCAGCTACCTCTTGAATGTTCAAACCGCCTGTATTTTTTAGTTGCGTAGCAATTGCCTCGTGGTCTTTTTGACCTTCAAAGTAATGTTTACCCGTTGCCATTTCGTGCAACAATACTCCTAAACTCCAAATATCGAAGTGATAGTCAACGGGCATTTGGCTCGCTTTCCCCTGCAAGAATCGAATGGCCAATTCGGGAGGGGATTGGCGGGGGGTGTAATCGAGAGGAGTGCTCCCGTGGGGAACGGCAGATTCTACATCAATCCCTTTGACGGTCGTAAGAGTATTTTGTGGATGACGAGCTGACCCGCCTTGCTCTTCAAAGAATACTACCAGGTTTTGGCTTTTAAGGTCGGTCCATACCATTTGTTTAGAATGCATATCTCGGAGGCATTGTACGGCGGTCCAAGCAATATTTCGCAGTTCAGGCTCCTGCAAGGCGCCGTATTTATTGAGGTATTGCTTTAAATCTCCTGCACCTTTTTCCATGACCAACGCTGCATTGCCGTGGAGAGGCTCACAGTTCAGGCCGTTTTGGCCATCGAAGTAGCATTCTTCCATGTACGTGTGTGCTTCGACAAACAAGTCATCGTTCAAAGCATCGAAATTGACTAGTTCCTGTTCCAATGCTTCATTATCTTGAGAAAACTTAATGACAACGGGCTCTGCAGTTGGATTGTCCTTTTCGTGAGCAGTAAAGATACTACTCTTGCCAGAGGGGCTGATAGATCCTTCATCTAGAACGTACTGGTCATTCACAACGCTCCCTTGCATGACCCTGTATTCATTTTCACTTTTTCGCTCGCTTAGTAAGTTGGTGGGAATTCTCGCTGCCGAAAATACTTCTCGATTGGTCAAAGCTGGACCTGGACCTGGACGCAACACCCACGCCCATGCGAACCCATAGGATAGCGTTGAAACCAGGGAAAAAAGGCTGAATTGAAATACCATTGTTTCTCTTTTTTCTAGAAAGCAATGAATATGCTTTCAAAATCAATGTTCCAGAAGTGCTAGTGAAGAGCAGGCGTTGTGTTATCGTTTTGTATTGTATCTTGCACTACGTGTCGTTCTAAAGAACTTCGTGGAGTTCGTCTCGGGAGAAGATTCGGAAAGAAATCGATTTGTGACACCAGATGTCTAGAACTCGACCGCCTGACGTTCTGACACTACCCACGTTGTACGGGTATGGTAGAGTAAAAGTCACGTTTTATTCGCACAACATCCCCATCGCTATTGCAGAGGTATTGCCAGTCTACTATCATACCAAACAGTAACAAGATTACTGTAGTAGTCTAGTCGCGCAACTTTTGAAAAACAGGTAGGCGGGAGGTGTCCTATGCCGTCTCAACCAGAGAAACCTTTTCTTACATTGCTGCGTTGCCTTAGGCCGACCCTAGACTCCGCATGGCTAGCTCACCAAGGATACTTAGTAATTCAAGTGTCACTTACTTACAGTGATCGCATGTTGTCATCTATTTTATCTGAATATCTGTAACAACCAAATGGCCAAATTCGTACCCCTTGTCGTCCAAGCAAGGCAACGCCTTCGTCATGTCCCATGTTTCGCCGCTTTCACTATTTTTTGCAGCCTTGGAATGCAACAATCGCCTGACGGAGCAGATACAATGACCCATCTCCTGGTGCTTACCGCTTTTTTCCCAGTCCCAGAGCGAAATACGAATCGGCTTGTCAATATCACGGCCGCAAAGATTTTGCAAATTCAAAGACATTGGCCTCCAAGAGGGATTTAAATGGTCCATGATCACCTCGGATCCTTCAAATGTTTGCCAATGGATGCCATCAGGGTACAAGACGGGCGTTTCTACAACGAAGAAAGGATCGCTCGCACCGAATAGTCCATTCATGCTCACCATTGCAACACCTTCCAAGCTCAGCACCAAAAGGGAGGATATGTTGAGTTGCTTTGGATCAAGAAGGCTTACAGCGTCGTCTTGAAATAGTTCGACCTTCGCGACAAACACATGGCCAAACTCCCCTTCCCGATCCTCGCACTGAATGACAAAAGCCTGGGAAACATCTTTGTTTTCGGGTTGCGCAGAGCGCAGAAGTCGATTGGCGGTGGTCAAAAAGCTACCCATTGGCTGATGAATTCGACTATCTTCCCAATCAAAGAAGGAGAACTTGATAGGTTTGTTTGGATTCATCTGGCACAAGAGATCCAAGTGAATGCTGGCAGGCTTCCACTTTGGGTCGAGACTATCCAGCACATACTCCGAGCGATGAACGACCTGCCATACAATCGCTCCGTCTGGTGTTTCGAGAGGCGTCTCGGCTTGCCAAAATGCATCTGCCTTTCCAAAGCCAAATAAGCCATTCATTGGAGCTAAAGAGTGCGCTTCCAACGTGAAGCGAACGGCCGAGTTTGTTTTAGGACCGTCCCAGCTGTTTCCACATACCGACTTGGAAGTCAGTGGCGGAGTATAAATGTGGGCTTTTAGGACTGCAATTTCCCCCATTTCTCTGCCCTCATGATCCAGATAGAGCTTTCTGTCAATTTTGTATTCGCCGTTCACCTTGTCCGCTTTTCTCTCGAGTAGTTTGTGAACAGAAGTCACAACGGATCCTATTGGATTATGTTCCTTCTTGTCTTTAACATCGTAAATACAGATACGAATTGGCTTGTCCAGGTTCCGCTGACAGATCAGATCCATATTAACCTCCACGGTATCCCAAACTGGGTGGCGACTTTTTTCGACTTTATTAGATCGTACCAAGTTGTGCCACAAGGCTTGTTGTCCCAGCTTCATGGGTCCTTCAATGGCAAAAAAGGCGTTGCTGCATCCTTCCCACTCAATGTCAAACCCAGCCAATTTCAAACAAAGCACGGAATGTTCTTTCATATCTTTCTGGATGTGTTCTTGTGCAGTAGACCTTAACCTCGATCTCTCCCGGTGATCTTTGTTGCGCTCAATGTCACGATCTCTGTGATTCATATCTTTCTGTTTGTGCTCTTGTGTAGTAGACTTTAACCTGGATCTGTCCCGGTGATCTTTATTGCGCTCGCTGTGATGATCTCTGTGATGATGTCGGCCGTGGTCTCTAACATGCTCCCGATGATCTGCACGTTTCTTCCCTTCTCTGGCTTTCTCGTTCATGGGGCTCAAAGATCTACTCTTGCTTTTTGGTTTCCCAGTAGTTCCACTGTCTGCGATCTTATTTGTGATAACGGCAGGAGAATTTTTGAGCTTAGCTGCAGGATTGGTGGTAACATCTGCAACAGTCGCAGAACGACAATGGATCCCATCTGTTCTCACCTTGTGCTTCGGAGGGACAGACCTGGTCGTTTTGGTACGATTATCGTGGGATCTGCTTTCTTCATTTTCACTTCGGGATCTATATCTCTCCTTATTATTATCTGCGTTCTTCCATCTGTGAGATTTTTCTCTTTGGGCCTACTCGGTCTTTCCTCATTTTCCGCCATTTTCTGCAGGATTTGTTCGGGTCGGGGAGAGTTACCGGAACGATTAGTTCAATACTTTCGTCTTCTTGCGTTGTTTCCTATTGCAATGCGTGTGCTATCTATTAGTACTAGGTATGAAATTACTGTATTGGGCCTCGTGTTCGGATAAGGCGACAAAGAGGTCGATTCGCCTACCAGGGTACGCGCTCTGCGCTATGCAGTCTTTTCCACTGAAATCGATGTCACGCGAATCACTGTCCTCGGAGTAATAATACAGTAAGAAAGAAGCAAGTCCCTACTACCTGATAGTAGTAGTAGACTACCTGGAACCAGTAGTAGACTACCACCATACCAGCACGCTACTAATAGCTGGTATTCTACTCTCCTACTAGTACTATAGCTAGTCTACTGGGAGGATTTGGATAAAAAATATGGAAGTTGGAAGTTGAGGAAGTTGCTTTTCGCCCCTAAGTATTGCTTATGTGGAACACATTTCGAGCCCCTCTCAACCTATGTGGAGGCACATCGACTTAAGTTGCACAAGGTTGGAAGGTCTACTTAACATTCAGACATGACGTGTTGGATTACTTAGAAGTACCCAAAATTACTTAGACTTCTGCGAGTACACCTAATTTTTATAGTAGTACCGCCATATCATATATATATATTTTATTATCCACAACCACAAGTAGTGGTGTATCCAACAAGTATCTCCTGGCAATGAGCAGATACTAAGAGGATGGATAGTAATACTAACTCCTCAGCAGCGGACGAGACGGACAAGGAAGGCGACAATGTCCCTGTGAACTTGCAGCAGTTTCAACAGGCCATGTTTCCACTGGCTTACCAGCAATACTCAAGATCTCAACAGCATTTGTCTCAACCCATGAACCTGTTCGGAAACTTCCATGGCAACTACAATCCATACTATTCCCAGCAACAAACCAGCACAACAACGGGAAGCCAACCTGCAAGTGCCCCTCCATTTCTTCCTCCTATGACGATGGGTGGTGAGAGCAGCAGTGGTGGTGACTACAAGTATTAGTACTGCAGTACTCCGCCGGAGGACAGGCAGTACTCGTAGTCTTTTAGTTTTGAAACACTGTCCTTAACAAAACCTTAACCGTAATCTCTTTGCTTCGCACTTCCGGCGATTGAATTATGAAAAAGCAAAGTAATAACGCAATATGGCAGGCAGGTAAAGCGTACTTGTACTCGTAGTAGAACTAATAGCGTAGTTGGGAATACACCTGGTAGTGAACAATCAAACAATTGATGCCCAGAGTATCCACGACGTAGGGTAGCTTCTAAACAGAATTCCGAATTTCAGAATCAACTCTCAGCGATAGACGACCCGAAGACATTTTGCATAAGGTGCACCTCTCCTATCGCCTTCAATCATGACAATGAAGTCATCTCTTTTCTGTTCTACAAAATAGAACCCAAAAGCGAACAGGTAGGGTTCGTTGGTGCTTCCCTTTGACTTTGATTTTTTATTAAAAGCAATCTATTTTTGTTTTGGTTTGGTTTCGTTTAGTTTGGCGATAACATTGGTGCGCACCAATCTCATGCTCATCGAATCCCACAAAATATACAATGAGATAGGTTAGCCAATCGTAAAAAAGGGGAGACCAAGACTCCCACCATTACAGGTATTGCAAGCCTCTTTTATTGTAGATAGCTCGCTAGTCGAGTAGCTATTTGTAGCAAATATAATTCGTCTCAAGTATTCCGTAGTGCTCTATTATTAGAGCGAACTGCTAAGAAATAGACTGGGATTTTAGTTCGCTTGCATTCAGTAGTATTTTTTACTAGTACTTCACATAGCTGTCTATGTATTCCTAAGTGCGGTGTGTGCGAAATGCGAGTAGGTAATATAAAATACTGTATTGTTTACTTTAGACATGCAAGTAGTTGTATTCGAGTAGCATTTTTTTGAGGCAGAATAGAAATGTAGTAGATGGTTCCCCCCCCCCTAGATTTCAAAATTGTGTGCACAGTAGTAGGAAAGTATAAGTAGTTAGGCCTGCTTGGCAGTGGGAGATTGTGGCGTAGGAAGCACTGTGCAGGCCGCTGCTTGTCCACTGCACGGCATATCGCTGGCAGTAAAGGATGGGTACTGCCAGTAGACTGGTGACAATGATTGTGGCTCTGTCGAGTAGGAATAATAATAATTGGAATATGTTGTAGGAGAGGCAATGCGCAACCGTTTGGGCGAGGGTGGACAGGGTGGCAACTGAGGTCGTTCATCACACCTCTCATATTGCTCCTCCTCTTCTTCAAGAACATCGTCCAAACGACGAATGGGAGACGGAGTGCAGCAACGCAAGTGCTTGCTAGAGGATGTGGGAGTATTACTGGTGGTAGTGGCCGCATGTTTGCGTTTCTTGTATGGGAGCGTAGAGTTTGCTGGAGATGATTCTTTAGATTCTTTGATTTCTTCTTCATGCTGCTGCTGCTCGTGCTCGGCCTTTTGTTCTTGTTTCAGCTTACTCTTTTTCATCATGGCGGCATAGTATCGTTGAATATGCACTGGATGGATGTATTTTCCGGATTGCTGGTCAAAATACATGTCTTGTTCTTCCGTAGCATTGCGCCACTGACAGGCATCAAAGATATATTCGGTAGTATTCCGCATGGCATTTTGCTTGATATCCTTGAGCGAACCCCAGAGGGTGCGTTTGAGCGAGGTCGTATAGTCCTTGTGCGACGGGATTCGAACGACTTGTACCGTCGATTCAAAGTGCACACCCTTGACCTTCTCGTTGGTGTTGCCACTGGAAGCAACGGTGTTGCCATCGTCCGGCAGAGGCTTACGTGCTGCTCGTGACTTGCCACTGCGTCGCAGTGGGACGTGTGTCGTGGTAGATCGATCCAATCGACATCCAAAGAAAATACTCATTCGACGAGATGACGAGCCATCATGCCCATGATGGTAGGGATGTTGTGGTAGAACCATTTGAGAAGGTCGTGGTTGCAACATCCTGGAAGCAGAAGGTGTCTGCAAGGAAGAGGAATCGCTTTTTAATGATGATGATGGCGACCGCAAGGATGGTAGAGGTGGCTGAGAAGATGCAGGAGGTAAGAACATATGTTTCAAAGAGGAGCGCCGAGCACGAGCAGCATCTGGCGACAAAAGTGTCATAGTATTGCTGCCACTTGTACCGGAATCTGCTTCAGCTGATGCAAACGTATTCGACAGACAACGAAAGACACGTTTGTCGTGATGTTGGTTGGTTTGTTGACGTTCAGAAGTAAGATGATCGAGTTGCTCGACAGTCCGAAAGCGTCCAGGGGAACGTTGTTGCTGGTTTTGTTGGTTTTTTAAGTTGTCCGATGATGATGATTGATCTTGAAGCATGCTGCTACTGGTTGGTTTGATATCCTTGTGGACCTTGCCGGGTATTACAATTATACTCGTAGTAGTCGTTGTCATTTTGATTTTTTTGTCTGTTGTTTAAGTTATGAAAAGAGTTGGAGTGAATTTATTGTCGTTGCTTATCAAGAAGCTTCAGATTTTGGTATTGCACGCCGGCACCGATCTTGTCCGCTAAATTTTCAAACCACCCAATGCTAATAAAGGCCTTTAACAGGTGACACGAGTGGCGATAATTTTTGGGTGCTGCTTGATGACCTCAGTACCACTTCAGTACCATATTCCGAATAGTGCCAGGTAGGCTCAACACCGCACAGGTTCGTCAAAAAAAGGACACTGCTTGTTGGCACGACTTATCCACGATACCAGGATTGTTCTTGCCGGTGTATTTTCTCTCCAAATTCTTGTTGCTTCACATTAGTAGACTACTAGTCTACGAATAGGTTTTACTTGAGTAGTATGGTGCATATCGTCTACAGTACATACCAGGTACTTGGTAAAATAAATAATAATAATAATAGTATATCTAGGTCGTGATAACCAGCGCACCGAATCGACTGAACCGGCACGATGGTGCTCACTCTGTCCCGGGTAGCGATGAGTTCCGATTGTCAAAGTAACTTTGGCGGTGATTCTAGTAAAATTGTGCACAGTGTAGCAGACCAACTATTTTTATTCATTGAAACGATTGCATACAGCACACTATGATCGAGTAAAAATTGTACGACTCCACATTGTAAATATTCCAATACGCATTTTTCTTTCAGGTAATCAACCACGCGGGCATCTCGAGCAGTCGGTGTCGACGATGCTACAAGCTATTTCATCACTGCTAATCGCGGAGTTAATATGTGATCAGCAGAATCATGCTGGTCGTGTGGCACGCCAACATTGTCCCCAAGTCACTTCTTATTGCAGCTGTTCAATGCTTTTGATAACCACCACCCCCTTGTGAGCTTTCCTGTCAGCAACAACTCGTCATCATCCTAATTTTCTGGCGCTCCGACTAAAATTAGACGAGTGATTCAGGCAGCTCATCACAAGCTAATAATATCCTCTACTAGTAGGCCTACTAGAGCTAGACTACCACTAGCTACTAGAATGATACTACCCTACTGTACTTGTAGCCAGCAATTCCAGTGAATATCATTCGTAATATTTGATTATGCTAATTACAATTGTGACCGTTTCACGGGACTCGCTCGTGATTTGGTGTGTTCATTGAAGGATAAGGCTACTACTCCTACTAGTAGTAAAGTCAAGCGGTCAGGTGCAAGACTCCTTGGTTCTTATTACTGGAGTATTTTTTAACCAACTACTACAGTACCAGTACTGTGGATAGCTAAAAATAATACAGTAAAAATGCGCATACTCGTGTAGCTAATAGTAGTAGCAGCTGTGCAGATTGCAGATCACAAGCCAGCCAAACAGTTCCTATCATTACAAGCAAAACCATACAATAATGACAATAGAAGGTTCCATCACCAACACTTCTTGTGAACCTTTCTGTTTGGCCCAAAGTACGGATATCCAGGGAGATGGAAACTTCCCCCAAGGTTGTTCCTTTAGTCCGGATGGACTTTGTATTGCAACAACCACAGCAGCAGATGCTACGCTGCGTCTCTACAATACTGTCACCACAGAGTCAGACCAAGCCATTACTGCAGAAGAAAAAGCAGAAACTACAACACCTAAGGAGTGGAAGACAGCGTTATCTTCGACTGTCGTTGGCGATACTATTCGCTGTTACGATTGGTATCCAAAAATGCAGTCGTCGGATCCGGCGACTTGTTGCCTGTTAGCCACAGGACGAGATCAACCTGTCCAACTCATCGATGCATACACTGGTCAACGACGGGCGACATACAGTCCTGTGAATCGTATGGACGAAATGGAATCTCCGACCTTGGTCAAATTTTCACCGCACGGAGATAAAATTGTCACTGCAGGATATCGCACCGATCGTATGATTCTATTGTTTGACAGTTCCCGTCCCGGGAAAAGTGGATGCCGATTGCAATTGGGCAAGACCAAGCGGTCCAGTGATGGACAGAAGGGCTTGGTTTCGGCATTGGCCTTTAATCATTCGAGTGATGCTGTAGCACCCAATTCATTATTGGCAGTGGGTACGTATGCACCAGGGACAATTTACATGTACGATTTTCGACAAGGGTGTCAACAACCAGCCGGAACAATTTGGAATGGTTCGTGTATCGTTGGACACGGCAAAAATCATCATTCCAAAAAGCGAAAATTTCATTTTGAAAGTGCCAATGAAAATAATATGGCAGAGGATGAAACAATAAGTGGTGGAGACATGTTTTCTGCTGCCGAGAGCAAGTGGTACAGTCGACGAGTGCAACGCGGGATTACACAATTGGAATTTGATGCGCAAGGACTGCTGTACAGTGCCAGTCGTAATTCGGACGCTGTACTTGTTTGGGATGTTCGAATGCTTT
>Ga0210036_1002325_pt1 | contig 20245 bp, 14 predicted proteins | sample CryGeymeta201515_FD_185469 | JGI IMG/M metagenome (GOLD analysis project Ga0210036, IMG submission 185469) | Groundwater microbial communities from Crystal Geyser aquifers in Utah, USA - Crystal Geyser metaG 2015-15 (SPAdes) (version 2) | ecosystem: Environmental > Aquatic > Deep subsurface >...
CTAGTAAATTGCCGAGTTTCTCCAAACCACCCTACCTAGCCGAACGTAGCCCTAGAGAGCTGGCATAGTCGAGAGAACGCGGTAGCGTTCGCTCGGTGCTGGACTGTGAATACCTCCAACCCTAACATAAAGTACGTTGAGACGAATCCTTTTTGCCGTTGTTTTTGTTTCATTAATTTTGTTTTTAATCCTTCTTACTTGCCCTCTTGTATTATTTTGGATTTTGGATTTTGGAATAGACAGCTGTTCCATAATATCATAGACAGTAACAACAACGTCCATTCTAATTTTTTCTGCGCATCGCATTGTCCGCCACCGAAATAGGCAGATGTCTTACGCATCAAAGAGTGGAGCCGAATCCTCCTCGAACATTTCCTACATTTCATCATCCTTGTTGGCGGTGACAGTAACCGTCCCTTGTGCCCTGTGGTGGTGGAAGTGCAGTGGACTACTCCAAAAGGGTAGCATGAATGCCTTTTCCAAGTTCAATCGGATTATTCGATGCGATTGGCTACATTATGAACCTCAAGATGAGGAAGAAGCCTACGACGACTTGATTCAAAGAGGCACTGTGGCCAGTGCCATTGCCCAGTACGAACAAACAGCAATTAATAATTCGCAACGACCCTCCGAACAACAGCAACAGCAACATCAACATCAACAATCCAACAACAATAATAATACTATTCCTACTTGTCGACAGCAGGCCGTGTCGGGAGCTTCGTTATTATTGAACTTATTCCGACGAAGCAACAACAACGAGTCGTCATCGTCGAACCAATACAATTCCATAGAGACTCAAGCTGAACGAGTTACCGCAACGGTGAGAGTCAAAACTTCCAAGAAACAAACGTGTGCAATGTGTCAAACCAATATATTTCCTACTGAAGAGAGTACGACAGCTCGAAACAGGACATACCATACAAGTTGCTTCAAGTGTCATTTGTGCAAATCCAGGTTAAAAAATCATCCCGACGAACAACACCACCAGGTGGTAGTAGTAGGCGGTAATAACAAACATTTGTATTTACAATGCAGTCGTTGCAAACTCGATAGTGAACAAACGCACAAACCACGACAGCTCAGTCGAAAGGCAGGCGAGAGAATTGTGGTGGAAAATGAAGAGCAAGGGGACATTGTTAGAGTTGTAGATGCCATCGGGGATGACCTGGAGGAAGCCATTTTTGCCATGATTCCTAGGTGCGCCACCTGCGGTGGAGATTTTCTGCAATACAAGGGCGAACTATCTATCATCGGATCTTTAAAGTATCACAAAGAATGCTTACTGACAGGGAAACCATCCGCTTCCACAGCATCCCTGACCGTGAGCCCAAAGCTAGCCGCCAAATATTTACCACAGGATCTAATCTTACGGTTGACGCTGGAATCAGGAAAACTTGCGACAACATTGTTCTTTGTTTGGAAGGACCGAGAGGAAGCATTGAAGTCAATTCGCAATAGTATGAATGGTGCTGTGTCAGTTTCGTATCATCTCGACGATGATGCTCGCGCCAATCCAAATCACCCCACCAACAAAAACTATGCCAAGAAAACACAGCTGTTGTTAGAAAATAAGGATGATTTGAACTCGCTGAAATTAGATGTTGTGGGCGCAGATCAGATCTCGCCTGAATTACCTGTGCAATTGGGACCTTTGTCTATACAAGTTGATGGGTCGTTGGAAGGAAAGATTGGCTACAGGAAGTACGGTTTGAAGCATACATTGGTTTTGAGAGTTCCCTGTGAAAACAAGGGGTCGCGTGGGAATGAGTTGGTGCTGGAGCTACTGCATTGCGAGCTGGTTGTATGCATTGACGGTGGCGATGAAGTGTAAATTACAGAGTAGATAGCGTTTCATGATTTAGTGTATGAGATAGCCCTATTTGCTTTCAAATGGGAGATACAGCCGATTTGTACAACTGTCGCTAACTTGGTTCTGGGGTGTGGTCCTATTATTAATGTGCCCGCGCTGCTAGCAGCGAGCGCGCTAGGCGATTACTGTATCGGACAGGTGCACCCTCTGCCCCCGCAACCTCCGCCAGCTAGAATTGTTTAGAATAGATGAGCGATATGTGGGCGGCATCATCAGAACTAAAGTGTTGGCCGCAGAGAATATCAGCAGCAGATTGTGTTCTTAAGAGACGAGTACAGTACTGAGAATTGCATTATTACCACGTGGTACGACTTACCTGGTAATTTTCAAGACAAGAATAGCTAGCTAGACTACTAAAGTTTCATTGTGTTCCATTGTTAGCTAGTTAGTGTGTGCGATAAGAAATGATATTAAATATGCAAATTTGTACAGTGCCGCATATAGAAAGCAATCATCTCTCTGTAGCTCAGTTGGTAGAGCGGTGGACTGTAGTTGGTAAATTGTCATCCATCGGTCAGAGGTTCGATTCCCCTCGGAGAGATTTTTTGCTTATCTAGGTAATCTTTTTCTTTCACTTTTTCCTCCTATTCTAAGTTACTCGTACTACGCTTCCGTTATTCTTCTTTCTTTTGTTTTTATTTCTGTTCCATGTTGTAGCTGTGATGCCGGAAGCTCACACATTCCTTGTCAGCAGCACAGTAGTCTAGTAGTGTCTACCTGGTACTCCTCTATGATTTTTTCAAAAAAAAAAGTTCATTCATTGAATTGAAATTGTCAGACTGATATGTTGATATGTTGGAGATGAGTTTACCAGTTTCACGGCGTACTAATACTACAGTACTTTCCTGGACACTACGGTATTTAACGCTCCTGATTGGGAACACAACAGAGTACTACTCTACTAGACCACTAGCTAGTAGTACTAATAACTACTCCTAGTAGTACTACTCGAGTACCAGGTACCTACTAGAGTACTAGTACTGGTAGTAATAAAAGTGAGTAATAGTTGATCGTTTTACCAGGTACCAGTAGCTAGCATGACAGAGTGTATTACGTGATACCACTGGTCCTGTAGACGAACTGTAGATTGCTGCTACACGCACTACCAGGTACCACTCCGAGTGGTACTGTACTCTACCTGGTAGTACTCCTAGTATGTAAAGAAAACTTCAGCGACTCCTGGTCTCCGCTTTTTCCCAAAGTGCGAAATATCAACGTCAGCGATGGGACGTTTGCAATGTTATGCCTCATATTTTTGATATTATTGTTATTTTTGATAATTTATTTGCACCAATCTACTGGCAGAACTGTTATTAATCGCACCACAATTCTATTCGCACAAAACCGAAATTGCAAATTTATCCTCCCAAATTCGTTTGATTTGAAACTATGTTCATCCGATACCTTCATACCGTTGCCATTGTTATCCTACTTTTCGCAAGCGCTGCTAATGGACAGCCGCTACGTCGCCTCAAGGGTGACGCCAAAGGAGTGGCAGGAGCAGGGGCAGGAAATGCAAAGAAAGGAGTGGCAGAAGTAGAAAGCGCCAAAAAAGGAGTTGCAGGAGTTGCTGGGTCAAGAAATACAAAGAAGGGAGTTGCTGGAGTTGCTGGAGTTGCAGCAGGAGTTGCCGAGAAAGGAGGGGCAAAAGCAGGAGGTGCCAAGAAAGGAGTTGCAGGAGTTGCAGGAGCAAGAACTACAAAGAAAGGAGTTGCTGAAGTTACAGCAGGAGGTGCCAAGAAAGGAGTGGCAGATGTAGGAGGTGCTAAGAAGGCAGGAAAGAGAGTCCGATAAATCTTAAGCGGCGTGAAGTCGGTCGCTTGGTTTATGCCAAGTGGTGCAACGCATTTGTACTCGTAGCATGGTCATTGTATGTCACAACTATTCATAATCTGCACCAATTCTTAATGACAAACCATTCTAGCTTCTGTAAAGCCTCAGAAGTGCTTATATAAACAGTGAGGGAAAAATTTGAAGAAATCTTGAACGAAAGAAGTTCTTCATGTCCTGTCCATGCTCATTGTCTATCAAAGAATAAGCAGGAAAAGCAGGCATGGGCGCAATGTGCACCTATGTTGGTCACACAATAAAATACAAAACGTTCTGGGTATGATGCGCAATAGTATTATGCAGCAACATTCAGCTATATTGGATGTTGCATCCGTCCCCGCCCTGACATTAATAGATAAATCGCAAAATATTAGTCACACAGTTCGCCAGCACTAATACTCGAGTAGCTATTAGTAGTGCTACTGGTAGAAGGAACTGTGAGTAGTAGTAGTAATGAGTAGTACTACTCGCACATTTCTTACTGTAGCTAGTCTAGTCTACTAATTATTGTAGTAACACTCTTAGACTCGGCTCCGGTTTTTTAAATCCCATGGGTAACAAAACGGACACATTTCAACGCGGGCAGCAGAGTAGTCAAACAAACACAGGCACGACCGTAGGTAGGCAAAGTACCACTCTACTAGAGTACTACTAGCTAGTAGTACTAAGTAAAGTAGTATCTACAGCTATGATATCTTGCGCGTGTCCGTAAAAGATCTGATGTTTTCGTTGCCTGCTTCTTGAATAGAAAGAACGATTGAAGACCAAGACAGAAGCTGCTAGCTTATCTAGCTACGTACCAGGGGTAGCGAGTAGCAGACGTAGTGAGATGCCCGTGACTTCAAAAGTACTATTGACTGCAGGAGCAGTAGTACTACTACTAGTAGTAGTAGTAGTCTAGTACTTCTGTACTCTGAGTAGAAAACTACGCTCGCTACTACTGGGTACCAGGTATCACTACTAGTAGTAGAGTAGTAGTACTCCAGTGATGAGGAGACCCTTCGGTGGCCGGTGATTACGGGAGACGGACCTGTGTGCAGGTGAGTTCCGCGAAATCCAAGAAGTGAGTCAACAAAAAATAATGATCGAGCAAAGCATCGTTCCACAAAATCAGTAACCAGCCAAAAATCAATATTATTATTATTGCGAAAGCTTGCTTTCTTGAAAAATAATAACAGAATGCAGCTACTTGTATTTGTAGTTATTCTTCTCGCAAGGGCCGTCGGGGCTCAGGAATTCGATAGCGATTTTATGATGGACATGATGGCAGCAGAAGAGGAGCTGTACATCGATGCCTCCAGCAACATGACGAACATGACCAACTATACCACCATGTTTTCCTTCAATCTGACGAATATCACTGTGGTTCCTACGGACGAAGTTTTTCTTGAGATCAATATCATTCAGCAAACAGGATCACCTACTTCTTCAGTTGCACCTTCTTCTTCCGTTGCACCAAGCATAGTGCCCTCGCAGCAGCCTTCACTGTCACCCTCGATTGCCGAAACGCCGAGGCCCACACCAAGTCCTGTTCCTGAAGGAAGTCTTCCACTGCCAGGATCTGAACCTTCCGATTCTACAAGACCCGAACCGTCTGGCTCAATCCCGAGTGAACCATCTGGCTCGATCCCGAGTGAACCATCCGGACCATTTCCTTCTACACCGTCTGGGCCGTTTCCTTTTCCTTCTGCACCTTCTGACCCTAGCGAAATTCCTGCTTCGGTAGCTCCCTCAGCAAGTCCAAGCGAGGCTCCCACAGCGGGTCCAACTGCCGGACCAACTGTCGAACCAACTGTCCTTCCAACACAAGGTCCCACCGCTGTCCTCACTACGTTTCCTCCTACTGCAGCACCTATCACGCTGTCACCAACACAACTTCCTACTACACAAACGCCATCGACTGTTCCCAGCGTAGGACCTCGGTGTGGACTATGCGATGATCTAGGAACGCTCCCCAACAATCTTACAAAAATTACTTTTAATTTCGATGGGTCTATTACTACATGCCAAGATTTTCATCAACAGCTGATCAATTCGTGTCAAGAATTTGATGGAACGGTCAATGGAGTAAATGTCAAGCATTATTGTGCATGTCCCAATGCACCTGCACCGGCCACCTGTACTGGAATATGTGCCGGTCCTGTACCTCCGGTGAATGCCAACCTCGAAATTGATAATTTAACCTGCAGCCAGTGGAACGAATGGGCCGCTTCCTCGACGGTTGGATGCGTCGGCGTTGACAATGCCTCACGAAGCTGTTGCGTCGAGGCCGTAAATCAAGCAGAACCAGGAGGGGGGGAACGTAATCTTCGAACACGAAGGATCGGTTCCATTATTGGCTAATTTGCTTGTTCAGTATTACAAAGGATGGGGGGGGGGTATGTATGGGACATAAGAATGTGAACATACCGACGAATTCATCCAAAAGATTGACTGTGTGTTTTGTGAGGGAGACGTGAATGTCAAGAAGAAGAAGAAAAGGCAACACGACGAGGAAGAAGATTGGGAGCAATTCTTCAACACAAATGACCGTACCTCCTTGTTCTACTAGCTAGTAAAGCTAGATGCTAATTGAGTAGTAATAGATGTATCTGACAAACGAATTGAAACTGTAACCAACGATGATGTATGTTACCGTGTTCCTGTGTGAAATTCTTCTTTTCGATTCTACGCGCTGTTGCTGGCTCAGCATTACATTCCAGCATGAAATAATGGAAGATACCACAAATCATGTTTTGAAAAATTTCCTTGTTATGAAATTATAGTGGTCAGAACAAATAAATCGTAATAGTGTTGCTCGCGGTTCTTGCGGTTCCCACCTAGAGAGTACACTACTGCGCTGGTAGTACGTACTCCCACAGGCAGTACCAGGTAGGCCTACTAGTAGTACTAGCCAAAGAGCCAACTACAGTACCAGTACTACAGACTAAAATAATGACCCCCAGCAACCCTGCTTCCTCTCGTTATTCAGTTCTTAAATCTTTTGGGGTCAGGTTTTTAGATACAAAACTTCTTCTAGAGTTCTCGATGCAGCAGTTTATTTTTTGGTGCGAATTCTAGTAGTCTAGTGAGTGTTCATCAATTAATTTTTGTTGTCGGTTGTTGTCGAGGAGTGAAGGGATGTTTGTACACTACAAGTAGGTCTACGAAAACTCGGAGTAGATAGCAAAACAAAAGAAGAGCTTTTTTCTAGTTTATTAGATCGTGCTGTGTGGGTTATAGCGTATTCACAGAAAAAGAGATAAATCTCATTGTAGCCATGAGTCCTCTTAAGCGACCCCGCCAAGAGGCCGACATCTTGGACGAGAGCCTAGAAATTGTCAAGACGGCAAATGCTCTGTTCATTTCGGAACCGTCCAGCAGTAACACAAAACAACAAGTAACAAAACTGCCTTCCAGACGATTGACGCACCAGCAATATATGCGCATTAATACAGCCAACGATGACTTACTTCCCGTGGACATGTTAAATGATAAAGCTTGCTACAGTCCTACCAATGAAGACGACGACGACGATGATGATTCCATGGATAATAGTGATATGCATCGACACAAGTTCTCCGACAAAGAACCCACACCAGAACAGGAGGAGAACGAACGCTTAATCTTTGACAAGGCGCGCCATTATCTGAACCCTGGTCCAACTCTGCGTCATGCCATTTATCTTTTTGGAGAACGTAAGATGGTGGCCATTTTTTGTATTCACTTTGTGTGCACCCTGGTCATTTGGACACATTTCTTTCTCATCAAATTCGATAAACAAGCCGCAAGCGTACCCACTGCAGCATCCAGGTACTGGTGGAAACGACTTGTACCGCCCTTGGAGTTTGGAACGATGCATGCAATACTGTTCCAAATGGCTCTGATCCCGTTGACCATGACCAGATATTCCATTGCTAATCTATCCGAGTCTTTTATTCACCGTTTCGTACCACTCAATCGCGTGATTCAAATGCATATTCATTTGGGCTATTCAATTTGCATTCTCTTGGTGACGACGACAATCCTCTTTTTCACCTTTTTTGGGCTCCTCTGTTCGGACGGTGATCAGGCATTTTGTTCCAAGTTTACTTCAGAAATCATGTGCACTGGCTACGGCATTCTTGCCGCAATTTTGATACTACTGGGGACCTCCTACTTTCGGAACCGAATGCCCTATGAAGTATTCTATGCGGTGCATCATTTAGTCTTTGTCTTCTACGTCATTACTATTGTGCATACACTGGACGACAAACAAAGAAGTGGCGAAAGTCAGCGCTCTCAAACGTTCAAGTGGTTCTCTTCTACACTGCTCTATTATTTATGCGATCGAGCCGCCATGTATCTTAACAACCGCTACACAACACGACTGGTATCATCAACAACCATTGAAGGAAGCAGCAATGGTTCCAGAATGATCATCTTACGGTTGAAAAGGCCGACTCTATTCAACTTCAAGCCAGGTCAATATGCTTACCTCCGATTGTCATCGATTGACCATCATTGGCATCCATTCAGCATTGCATCTGGGCCTGCATCATCGTATCTTGAATTTTATATTGAGGTATTTGGTAAGGACAGCTGGACCAACAAACTCTGGTCGGTTTTGGAAGGTGATGGAAATGGTGGGTTCAGCGAAAAGCAGATAGATTTGGAGGTGTTAGGTCCTTGTGGGACGTCCTTGGCCAAGACGGAAGAATTTAGTCATGGCTTGGCCATCGGAACTGGTACTGGCATCGTGCCAGTCCTCTCACTATATAAACAACATGTAAGGCAACTGCTACGAATGGATCCATATAAACATTTCAATGACCTCGAATATCGCCGGAGGAAAATCATGAGAACGGAGCGTGCCCTGGCGCCAAGGAAAGGTTCCCTGGCGCACAAAATTGCCAGCGCCTGTACGCCACGTTTTTGCCAGAGGCACAACAGTGCTATGGATGTTGCCGAACCTGTGACAATTGTCGCTGAGGAAGCTGTGACACCTGTCTCCATGAAGGAGAAGATTCAAAGGCACGAATGTATGAAGCATTGGCGAGATATTCGTGGAAGCATAAAAGATATGCAGTGCGAAGCTTTCGATGCCACCCGATCCATTTACGGAGTTGTTCTACTGTCACTGCTACCCGCCTTTGGTGTATTAATGATTGGATTGACCATCTCCTGGAATACAGTAAACGTAAATGTTCATGATGGCATGAAGACAGCTGTTGAAGCCCTAACGGTGCTCTTCCAAATTATCTTTGCTGTCATTGCTATCTTCATATGGGATGGAAACCAGCTCTTTGCCTACACGGATGCTGCATTGTGCGTAGTAACGCCCTTTGCTGATTGGTACTGGTTCCTGCAGTATACGGCAGATCCAGGACACTTAAGTCCCGGCGACATAACCACCTACAGTCTATTGATAGGATACATGACAGTGCGGCTATGGAACCGAGCTGTTGAGCCACGACACACATCGTGGAGACACAACGTTGACACTGCTGGGATTCGTGTCATGGATCGCCTTGAAATCTGCTGGGTGGCGAGATCGGCATCTCTTGTATCCGAGCTGATGCCGGACATTAATTGTATCTGGGACGCACTCGTCGAACAATGGGGAAAAGAGAATGCTGCCAAAGTTTGCAAGATCTCTGTTTTTGTCACGGACAAGGACGAAAAGGCCTGTGAATTACTCAGGAACGAGCTCTGTTCGACAGAACTCTTCCAGGATGGAGCAATAAAATTCGGCCGGCCTGATTTCGCAACACTGATCGAGGACCATACTCTGAGGATAATTTGCACAAAAAGAAAAAGCTACTCGGTGCTAGCCTTTTGTGGATCTAAGAATGTAGCAGAGGAAATTCACCACCATAAAGTTAGCAATGACATGATTACAGCTATTACGGGCAACAAATCGCATCAAATGGAATTCGCGTTTGAAAGTTACGGTGGTTCCAATCGAGAGACTGCCGAAGAGGCTGCTTTGAAAAACGGAACAACAACGCAGCCAATGGCTGGAGGCCTCACCACTCGTGCTGTCATTTCGTACCAAGACGGAAGAAAGTTCCTCATTTAGGCTGCAAAATCTCCTATTCATCGACGCGTCAAAACAACCGCTCTACTCTGCCACTTCCTTGAAAACAAAATGCAGCGCTTTTAAATGCCATAAATATAGCTTACAACTCAACTATGCGCGCCAAGCTTATTTTGCCTCCATCTTTAGAACAAAGGTTCGAACTTCCATTGGTTGTAGAGTAAAAATTGTATTGTCATCAGAGATTGGGCTCTTGGGGAGTGGTCCAAGTCCGGTCCAATCAAAACGTTTGTGTTGCCAATCGTTCCATTTTCGGTTAGCTGAAAGTGTGTACTCTGTTGCATTGGCAAGCTTAAAGCCTGGAAAAAGAAATGCAAGATCCAAGGTTACATTTCTGGACAATTTTGCGTCTTCGCCAACGCCATACTGGTGCGCCAGGCGCACAAGATAGTATTTCGGCCTGTCAAGTTTCTTGAAAGTGACAAGCATGACATTGGGAGGTAAGTGCCCCATCAGTCCGGAGTGAGTAGCTTTGATAGGAGGGGCACTTCCAGCAGAAGGTGCCGAGGCCACAAAAATGAGCGGTGATGAAAAAGCCCTGTCCATTTCCGAGCGTGCAAGACTAGCACCACTCTTTCCTTTACCCACCATAATCCGGTAATTTCCTCGAACAACCATGCCTTCACCATATCTTGTAGCATCACCGTAGGGTGGATAGGGATTAACTCCGCCCGCAGTCTCATTTAGAGGCTCTTTAACCCCTCGCTGATCATCAGCAAGTAAACGACGCTGTGCCATGAGTTCAACTGACCCATCCAGTATTGAGCCGCCTCCTTGGGTTCTATCCGTCAACACAGCCAATGAGGCGTTCTCATCTTCAATATAGATTGCAGCATTAATGGGATAGTAATTTCCACTCACTGGCTCAAACACTTCGATGGGCCAAGATGGTCTGTGGTCACGCTTACGCTCGAAGAATTCCCTACCATTGGAATCAGTGAAAAATGTTGCATCGCTCTGAATAGGTGTCACTAGTCTAGTCACAATTTCCTTTCCCCTTCCATCACCGATAGGAATAGGACCGATGGTGTATTCAACCTCAATATATGACGCATTATTCAAGACTCTTGTAGTTTGTTGGATCCATGGTTCCTTGAACTGTGCCTGGACTTCCCATCCCCACTTTCGCTTAAAGAACTTTGCTCCTCTTTGCAAATAGTCAATCGTCTTCAGCTTTTGACCCGGAGTACTCGGCCGGAAAATGTAAGCACCAGAATTCTGAATAAAGATGGGCGAGTTCGTAAGCAATTTTAATGAAATGACAAAAAATCAACCCTAAGAGTACGTACCTGCTGAGCCCTTGCAGTATTGTCGCCACTTTGATCCATTGTGGCGTCGAATGAGGTGTAGTATCCCCAAGACTGAGAGACGTGTAGCGCCACATTGTCCGCTGTAATGGACATCAAGGCTCCCGTAGACCTGGATATACGTAAATATGCCATTGAGTGAAGATTCAAACAGATAATGTCGTAAACTGTGCCAGAAATGACTTACCGATCGAACCCAGCAGATACCAATGCATTTGATGCAGTCACCACATCAAGACCCTCTGTATCAACTTCTTCCGTCAAGTGTGTGCCTTCTTCAACGATCGAGGCTGGGGTTATCTGAAACACTGTTGCACCCACTGGCTGCAACGGACCTGTATCAAAGGAAAGGATATACTTCGCAGATAGGGTGGACATGGAGCTCTGAAAGGAACTGAATACCGGATATGCGGCTCTAATTGTTGTAATTGGGTTGGTACCAAGTCTTTTAATATCAAAAGGTTTGTCGGTGGAAACAGGGAGATGGATTACACTAGAATGATTTGACCCAAGTGCATTGTAGACAACAACGAACATGTCAAAACCATCTCGCTCTGTTGTTTTCTGCAGACAAGAGAGAAAGAGAGAATAGTTTGTGAGTAAAGATACACATCTCTTCGACGACTGTCATCAACAGGCCTTGACTTGTAATACACCAAGACACACCTGAGAGACATCACAAATAGTTTCATTGATCAGCTGACAATAGGTAAGATCGTCCAGGATCTTTGCTCCGCCTGCTTCTTTGGCCAAGAGTCGCTTCAGCTTATTCGCAGTAAAGTCAGCAGCCTCGTTGATACCAGCCTGCACTCGTTTGCTGTAATCATTAACTACATGTTGTTTGGCAGTTCCAGAAACTCCATCGTGATGTTGTGCTACACCCAATGCATCTTCCAATGCATAGAGGGGCTGGTTACAGTGGCATCGGCGGCTAGAACATGAGCATTCATCTTCCATGCTATCGGCCGCCCCGATATTTACTGATGCTGGTTCGGGCATGGCTTGTATTTGACGTGCAGCTAAGAGGAATGAAGATCCAACTCGTTCCAGTCTTTTAAAGGCTGTCCTGGAAGTAAAATAACCTGTCCAAAAACAGTGGGGACAGTCGGAATACGGAAAAAAGTCGTCTTTTTTTATCTTCCAGTCCACTTTTTTGTTAGAAGTTTCGCGAGTCTGACGGATAGTTGGAAGGAAGTTGGGTTGATCTTTCGATTTGTCATTTGGATTGGATTGTCGGAGAATTTTGGTGGCGCGATTGGTTTCGTGATACTTCATCTCGGTATAATATTCGGGTGAGGAATAGAAAATGTTAATTTCCTGAAAGCGGGGTGCCAATGCGGAAGTAACGTTCACAAGATGCCACTGTTGGAATGTTGCGATCGAGCTCATTAGCAGATCAATATTGTCGAAGTAGGTACTGGCTCGTTGGTACTGCACGACGATAAAACCAAGAAGGGTAAGTAAAAAAAAAAGAAATCATAAACAAATTGCGTGTGGTAGATAAAATAAACGCGAGCCAACACGAATCAACCCCCAACGTTCACCCTAATATCATGAGAGAAAGCTTCCAGCCTCCTCAATAATCATGTACAGTAAACGTAGGAAAAACTTACGTTGAAATCACTTCCCATGGTCAGCATGATATGATTCCCTTTGGTCCTGTCAGCCTGAACTTTAATTTCTGAGAGGAACAAATCGACCCGTTGGATCAGCTCTCGTCGGGTCATGTTCGTCACAAGTTCGACTGGATGACATCGCCTATCATCAAAACAGAATCCTTCGGGTGGTCCGTAATTGCCACTGTAACTACCTGTCAGTCCCCAAAAGACTGCCTCTTTGTCTCCTTTGACTTTGGAGGCCGCCCAAAGACCTTCGCACTCTTGTGTTTGGTGACGAATGTCCAAATCTTGGTAATCAATACGACCAAAGTAGAGCGCGTCAAATCCTAGTTGTGCCGTTAGGAGAGATCCTTGTGTCGCCGAGTGACCAAAGGGATCCAATTGCCATCCAACCTTGGGAATGACTCCCAATTCTTTCTTCAAAAAGTCGTGTCCCAGTGTCGTCTGATCAATCATGCCAATAAAATGAGTACTCGCCTCGTCGTGCATGCACCAACCTCCATTAACAAAGAACAATTGTTGGTTGGCAATCAGATACCGGACGGCATCCTTGGTTGCATCGTTCTGGGTGTCCCACCACATGGAAAAGAATTTTTGTTCCACGTAGGTAAATGTTCTGTGTGGACTTTCGAGCAGAGCATCGATCATGGTATCAATGATATCACGAACACAGGCATCCTGAATGGTCATATTGTCACCGTTGTAATACTGTTCTACCGTTTTGAGCCAACCAACATCATCGTGCGTATGAGGAACGACGTGAACATTGAGAACGTTTGGATCATCAATAATGGCGTCCAATTTGTTTATAATTTGACCATGTTTCAGAGGAGATATTGTTGTCTTTGGTGGTGGTGTGGTCGGCGTATCTTCCTGGTTGTGCTGTTCGTGATGCTGACCATGATGAACGTGCTCCAAATGATTGATGTTGATAATGTTGTCGTTGATGATGCTGATGATGGTAGCATCGTTATCGTCGTCTCCGCTCTTACTGAACAAGATAGAAGGATCCAACAAAAAGGCAACCGTTGCAATCAGCAACATCAACATCACTGCCGATGGAAACAAAAGCGTCTTGGATGTGGTTTTGTTGTTATTGTTATTGTTATTGCCTTGTGGCGAAGAAGAAATTGTCGACTCGTTTTCCTTTTCGTCATCATTTTCATTATCGCCGTAACCTTTCACTAGTAGCAGTGGCGACAACAACGACGACGACGACGAAGGAGGAGGAGGAGGCGTTTCTGTATCTTGGAACATTATATTATTTTTTCTATTTGTAGTGGTTGTGGTAGTTGGTGGTCGGTTTCAAAGGAGCTAATCTTTGAACAATGTTAGCCTTACACCACAGTCAGTCGATTTCCGGGGAACGGGTTGGGCTATAGTACGTACAAGATACTCGAGTCTAATAAAAATAATAGTCGCAACGAGGATTGTGGACAGATCTTCTACGCTTTTTGCGTGTTGCTGGTTGTTGTTTGCCTGCTCTGATTATCATGGCGTCACAGTTTGCCGGAGAATGGAAACGAAGATACGGTTTCCTTCACGAGTGATTCGTGACTTCTAAAACGCTAACCCTACTGCAGGTACTTGACACCTTTTCCATCACATTATTAAAAATATGAGATTCAGATCAGATCAGATAAGTTCCTGATCGATGTTGATGCAGTACTATGGGGTAACTAGTAGACTACTACTAGACTACTACCTGGTACGTATGAAATTGATAATACCTGGTACTACAGTACGTAGCCATCAAACACAAAATTCTCTTTTGATCCTATGCGGTGACATCCAGCAACAGAAAAACATTTCTCAAGTGTTTAGTAGTCTACCAGGTATGTATTGGATGTAATTACTACTGTAGCTACTAGAGAAACAATATATTATATGGGAGCGTCGATGACAGGAAGGCAAAAGAACAGGAACAAAATTAATAGTAAATGCATGCTGACGACTTTTAAGTATTACGCACTGTATAAAACATACTAAAATACAAAACACAACAACACCCTGTTTGTACACCTGTTTATTATTTATTTTTGATTTCGTTGACGCCAGGTCACAACATACTACATACTACAGTACTTGGTTTTTAATTCTTGTTTGGTTTTAAAAAGAAGAGAACAACAGATAACAGATACCACTGAATTGTATTACTGTCATTAAAATCTGGAAGTGCACGCACGCACATATCAAAAACCAAAGGATTCCTCTTTTTTATAAGTAAAAACGCTTCATGAGCAGCAGCAGCAGCAGCAGCAGCAGCAGCAGCTTCAGTCCGAGTGAGGTACTGCAAAATGCGCAGCAAATTGAGCTTGTGCATATTGCCATAAACGAGTAAGACTTTCATAATAATTATATATGTTTGTTATCGATCGATATGTCAGTCATTTGTTTTCCACTTTATAACTATTTCATTATTTCTGTTGAAAAAGAAGAAGAAAAAAAAACTCTCACACATTTGATCAAACTGTTGTCGATTAATTTTTTCGACTGCCACATACAGGGCGGTACGACTTATTCTTCAGTACGCACCCGTTGCCAGGGAGTACAGTTTAGAATTGTTGGATACGGTTTTCGTACCCAAATATGTTGTCAAACAGTTGCTTCTCGCCATGGCACTGGAAACGGGTGTCATAACGTATCGACAACTAACGGTTACGCTCAAGGCCTTGTGTTCTAATTTTTCCTCCCGAAGTCGTTTGATTGCGGAATTAGAACGACAGCAACGAGTTGCCAAAACGCAAGATGATTGGATGTCGCTGGCCGAGGCCATCGATCAGGCCCAGGGAAATACTGTGTGGAGAAGTGATCCGGAGTGTGCTTTGTACGAAAAGGACCGCATTACGGCCAGGATTGACGAATTTGTACATCTCATGCGAAGACGCGATATATTCGAGCTCATGTTCATTTTGCGTGGTGGAATTACTCGCAACAAATTTGGTCTATTGCACGAAGGTCTCGTAAGTTTGCGAAATGAAGAAAAAAACAGGGTGGTCTGTCGATTGTTAAAAGCATCGCAAAACACTTTGATCGAAATTACGCATCGCAGAAAAAATGATCTCACCACCTCAACATGCATTGCTAACACTGCTTTCTCTTTTTTCTTTGTTTACAAAATCTTTCAGTTCAGCAGAGCCTTGGCAGGCACCAAAGTCTTGGTAGAAACGTACCACAATGTGGTATGTGCTGCGCTGGACTTTGTATGCGATGCACCGGTCAGCGAAGGCGAACAACCGATTCCTACAGATGCTAGGCTAGCTTTCTTCAATGAGACGAGGCACGCGTACGGCCGAAGTGCTCTTATTCTCAGTGGTGGAGCCGCGCGTAAGTTGCGAACTGTTTGTTATGATGATTGCGCCACAAATATAATGGTGCCTTTTCTCTTGTTATACTGTACCACTTATATCCTCTCATCTATACACTATCAATCCTCTCTCCAGTGGGTTTCTACCACGTTGGCGTTGTCAAAGCACTAATGGACAATGGTCTGATGCCTCGTGTGATTGGAGGTAGCAGTGCTGGATCCATTGTGTGCTCCATGATCGGTACACGCACAGACGACGAATGCCGACGAGGCTTGTATTTTGTTGAGGGCACTGTTGCTCCAGGGCATTCTGGAAGATTAATGTTTAACTTTTTTGCTCCCGTGCGCACGCCTTCCAACCCAAAGCGAGGATCTGATTTGGGAGAAGTTCTCCAGAACTCCGCTGGTGCTTTTAAGGACAAGAAGTTGACCTGGCAGCTGCTGATTCCCATTGGCCTTCGAAGCTTCACATCCTTTCTATATGATGTCTTGACTGGAACTCGGCGTCCCCAGGACGCTCTCAAGAGTGATACCCAGCATCTGCGAGAGTGCTGTAAGACGAATATTGGCGACTTTACGTTCCAGGAGGCTTTTGACCGAACCGGTATGTATTCGTGTAGTTGATTTTCACCAATATGTCCTTTGGGCTCATTTCACGATCTCACCTACTTCAACCACGGTGCGCAGGACGAATATTGAATATTGTCGTTACTCCAACAAACAAAGGAGACCCTCCACGGTTACTCAACTACCTCACCTCTCCACACGTGCTGGTCTGGAGTGCCGCAGTTGCGTCATCATCGTTGCCTGGGGTGTTTGAGGCTAATCGGTTGATGGTGAAAGACGTTGATGGAACAGAACGCTATGAAAGTGCTGCAGAGATGAAGTTTTCAGATGGCTCCATGGAGCAAGATCTTCCGATGCAACAACTTAGCGAAATGTTCAATATAAACCATTTCATCATCAGCCAAGCGAATCCTCATGCTGTTATGTTTGGTACATACAATACAGAAAAGAGTGTCTGGATCCATCCCATCACTGGCCTCTTCAATTCATTGCTTATCTTCCTCAAAGACCAGTTACGTGGATGGCTAACTCACGCTGTTGAGCTTGTCGGAGGAAGAAGATTTTCCCCTTTGTATGGGACCACGCGAGACTTTGGCACACAGATCCTCACACAAGAATATGAAGGACGTGCATGCGATATTAGTATGGTTCCATGGCTCACTCATCGGAGTCTATTCAGTGCCTTTCTCCACTGTATTTATAACCCATCAAAAAAGGAATTTATGGAATGGATCGATGAAGCAGAAAAGGAGACATGGAAACATATTCCTGCCATCAAGTCTCATATTGCCGAAGAGATTACACTTGACCGTTGCGTGCAGCGTCTCCGCAAAAGGCTCACCAAAGAAGCATGGGAGAAAAAGCGTTCAAATTCGTATAGCCAAAAGATGGGAGAACGGGTACCCAGTTTTTTCACTAGCCCTAGTCTCGTTAATCTCGGAGGTCTGTCAGTTGCGGATCAAGCTGTTGTAAAGAAATCTGACGATAAAAATTTCGCAACAAATCTTCACGACGCGGGGCACGAGCCATTGCCAGTAAGAAGACCTCCCAGCACAGAATTTGGTGTCAATCACGATTCGGGCCTTTTCATCGACGAAGACGATCACCAACTCTCACTCCGGCAACAACCATCACAGTCCTCGGGCGAAAAGACCCACTCTTCTTTGCGATTCATGTCGGAGGCAGACGGGGAGGGAGCTGGCTACTTCAAAACAACCAGTATGGCTCACTTTTACTACAGAAAGAGCTCCAGCCAGAACCAGCTGCACAAATCTCGTAGCCAGGAAATCATGGAGGGACCCTCTCCGACTGCTGGCCACGAAAGAAGAAAGTCCAAAAGTCAAAGCGACCTCGCAACCATCACGAAGGCTTCTGGCGCTTGAATGGCGAAAGGTTGGGGCTCCTTAGAAGTTGTATTGCCTGCATTTTTTTGCATAATACCTAGTTCAGGCAATTATTATAATTTGAAAATACTACTTAGATCGTTTGTAAGGTGTACAAAATTTATGTCGTCGTGTTTTGTGGTCTAAATTTTTTGTTTAACTGTCGAATTATAGAGTGTGTATGATTAGCAGCAAACCATCGGGTGTATCGGAAGACTATTGCATGGTATTCTTTTCTTCCGCAGGTACTTTCTTACAATGCAGAATGGAGCTCATTACGTAGTTGAGTACTGTCTTATGGGAAGCAGAGAATTCAAAGAAAATTAGATGATTGCGTCCCACACCTTTGAGGTCTCTCACCGAACGAGGACAACGACCGTCATCGCAACAAGTAATGCGCCAATGAAAGCTTTGAGCAACATTCGTTGTCGCTGGGATAAATTCATCGAACACGTATCATCAACAGCGTGGATTTCGCCTGGTACTCGTGCTGTCGTCGCCTCTGGAACAGATGCTAGGAAATTCTCCGTCGCATCTAATCCCTGATTAGAAACTTCTGCTACAACCAGTCCGTGTGTATGACGAACACGTGCTACCACTGTCACTTTACTGGGGGCATTCCTAATGATATCGCAAGCAACCCTAGCATCCATTTCTGTACAGTCCACGTTGTTAATAGCGAGGATCCTATCCCCAACGTTCAAAAGAGAGTGAGCAAAAAGTCCGTTTTCGTTAATGGACGACACTCGCAAATCTCGTTCTCCGGTAGACTTGAGCCCCATGCCACTGCGCTGATTCTTGTTGGCCTTGGTGATCATGGTTTCTACCAAGGTCGGATCTCCCGCTTCGTTGTGCACCACGATTGTAATAAATCCTGTCACTTCTCGCAACATGCGAGCTGTTTCTGCACTGTCCATGCGTTCGGTTCGCTTATTGTTAATGCTCAGCAGTTTATCACCCGGTTGTATCGGACAATCCTTGAGAAGACTGCCTTCCTCGTGACTTACCGCATAGACCACTGTATCATCGGCGAGCAAACTTATGCCGATAGATTCTTCCGTAGAATTTTTAATCACGGTCACACTGATCAATTCTGCTCTGGCGTACATTCCTGCCGCGGATCGCAAAACACCAGCACCACCAGCACCAGCACCACCAGCACCATGGTTACTACTCCGTATGTTGCGGCCGCTGCCGGAACCGGACGATGCTCCACGTCCCAGCGCTCTCAGATTAGCAAACGACAGTCGTCCACCAGAATAATACGACAAGGGTTCTTCGTCACCTAATTCCAAATCATTGACGCTGCGAATACTGTTACAAACTTCTACGGCTTTGGCCACAACGTCGGTACTGTTTTGGGAATACAGGGTTCGATCCTGAGGATCGTCGTGTCGTTGAATAGTACCATCCTGCATATCAAATTCTGCAACGATACCATCTTCGGACACCAGTCTTTGTCGCTGTCGCTTGTTGCCTCCGATATCTGTGTTGCCTATCTGGGACGACGATGAAGGCATCAAAGTTGCTTCCGATTCTGGAGGCGCTGATTGAGAGTTCGGCTCCTGTGTAAATGATGAATTATCTCTGGTCAGGTCATCCGGACTGCTCAAATTGACGCGATCGCTTCCTTCTACTAGTAGTATCTCACCATCCTCTACATCACTACTACGAGGACCATAGTCGTCGCCATTTATTAAATCGTCCGTTTCGGTACTAGAGCGTAACTGAATGGTTGGTATAGAATCCAATAATTCTTCCTCGTCATCACTGCACAATGGTTCTGCAGTTGTGACTCCTCTGGGTTCGATTTCTTGCTCGTCGGTTATACCATCTTGCTGTTGCTCTTCCGAGGACATGGTGGGGCTTGCATTTGTTTTTTTTGTTTTTTTGGGTGAGTGGTGGGTTTGATGAAAATGGATTAGCTAGACACTACTAATAGTAGTAGAAGACTAGCCAGAGGAGCTACTGTACCGTAAAAAGCTAGTGTGGAGACTACATGAATATTAGAGTAAATATTAAATATTATGATAATAGTAGGAGCAAACTAGTGGTGTGTGTGTATACAGAGCAGGCTAGGCACACGACCTAATAGAGTAAGTAAGTAACTCATGATTTACTACGTTACTAAACTAGCTAAGCTAAGTGAGTAAGTGGGTGAAACCACAAAGGGCCACCCTCGTAGCAGGACGAAAGCGTCCTTTCCAAGCCTAACTCCTGAGTCCTACCACAGGAGACAAGGTAAACTGCCGTAGTCCACCTGGGCTTAATTTGGTCCCCTTGATTCATATATCCAAGTCTT
>Ga0210036_1002332_pt1 | contig 20214 bp, 14 predicted proteins | sample CryGeymeta201515_FD_185469 | JGI IMG/M metagenome (GOLD analysis project Ga0210036, IMG submission 185469) | Groundwater microbial communities from Crystal Geyser aquifers in Utah, USA - Crystal Geyser metaG 2015-15 (SPAdes) (version 2) | ecosystem: Environmental > Aquatic > Deep subsurface >...
CTCTATTAGGTCGTGTGCCTATGCCTGCTTCCTATCCACACTTAGCACTAGCCTAGTTTACTCCTATTTGCCATAATATTCAATATTTACTCTTTATGTCTCCACACTAGCTTTTTACGTTTGAGTGCAGGATTTCTTGGATGCTATGGAAAGTCTTTCGCGGTGGATGAGCAGTGGCCTCATGCCCTGCTTGTATCTACAGTCGTGGATACATTTTGAGCCTACATCCAACTAACGGCTCCTTCTGGTAATCACCTAAATCACCTTAATTCAATCCAACGTGTCGCCCCAAACAAAAAAGAAAGAATCCTTGGTCAGCGATAGCAACAAACTCAATAGGATTACTTGTACGCCAAAGCGAATGGCATGAAAAGACAGATTAAGGGGTTCCATATCACCCAACACGGCCCCGTGAGTAAACATGTAGATATTGGCAGGCGTTACCACAACGGTTAGAAGGAACAGAGCCAAAGCGGAGAGAGGTTGAATCAAACTAAACGGAAGTTCCAACTCGTTGTCATTGTCGGCATCTCCTCGTATTCGAGACAGTAGATTGTTAACCCCCGAAAAAAGCAACCCAAATCCACCCACTGCTTCTACCACACCCGTCCATATCAAGTGGAAAGCAGCGGATCCAGGAAGGTACCAAAATCCCCAGGTTCCGGGAGGAGGATAGATATCTTGAAAAGCTTCGGCTGCCAGAAAATGCCCAGTCCCCGCCAGGAGGAAAAACGTCCCCATAACAAAGGGAAGGGTCGTATCGATGACATTGTTCCGCCATTGTTCCAACCCAACCACAAATTTAGATATTCTGTCCAGCAATGTCGTGCCCACCCAAGTTCCAACAGCAAGACCTGCATAGGTCGCCACGAAAATTCCTGCTTGAGCCGCAACAGGCCACTCATCAATTCCCGAGGGTGATGCGCACAATGATGATGACAAAGACGAAAAAGCTTGTGGTGGGTGAAGTAGAAACTTAATTTTTTTTCTTGCCAGTCTTCTGCAATTGTAAGGCATTTCATTTTTTATCCTTGATTGTTTCTGTTGAGAAAGTGATTTCAAGGAATGCCACGATGGAGCAAAAGCTTTGCTTGTGGGCAAAGTTCCAGAACTCGCAACGAGCAATAGTAGCAGGGCCGTGCTTGTTTACATTTTGGTAGATAATGACCAAAGCTAATATTATTGAGAATATGCTAATCTAGTTGATACTCGGAGTAGAAGGTAGAAGTATTGATCATTGATCTGGTATTATCATACACGAAACACGAAGTAGAGTACTCTACTGAAAATGATGATTTCAAAAAATAAATTTTTTAATTGCTTTTTTCCAGTGATACGGATACGGCTACTTGTTTTTTCTACCATAGAGTGGTACAGTACCATACGGCAACTTGTTTTGTCTACGCTTACTTGTCTACGGTTACTTGTCTACGTACGGTTACTTGTCTACGGCTACTTTTCTACTGCTACTTGTCTACGGGTACTTGTCTACGGGTAGTACTTGTCTACGGGTACTTGTCTACGGCTGCTTGTCTTTTCTACGGCCACCTGTTTTTTCCCTCTGTATGCCACTCATATTCCAATGACGTCACAAAGTAAGCAATGTCAACAACATCATGCCAACCGACAACGTGATGTATCTCTCTGTGGAACAAATATTATTATCTGCTTGATCAACCTTCTTCGAGCAAGCGTAGGAAAGACAAGAGTGCATTAAGAAGCATTGCCAATGGTAAAATTAAGACGATTACATGTAGCACTTTATCAAAAGTTACCTGCAAGGATCCTGCTGTGTTTCGCGGTTAAATTAACCTTCGGCTTGTCCTTTGAACCAAGAATACTATTGCCATTGCCAAGATCGGCTTCATCGTCACTTGCATCAGCTGCGTTCGACAAGGTAGAAAAACTGATACCGGAGGAGAATCCCAACCTCGATCCTCAACGCAAATCTCTGAGTGGTGTATTATACAGCCATGTCCTGGAAGGCTTGAATCAACTTTATCCGCCCGAAGCACTCGATGAACGTAATGCCGCCAGTCGTACCGATGGATACTGGCCCTTTATTCAACAGGGCCAAGATCCACCCAAACAATTTACCTACGGTGAATTTGACTTTGTATTTCTAGCGGAACTGCTCGATAAAGCGCACGGCTACTACAAGAAAGAACCCAACAATACGAATAGCAGTAGCAGCAAGGAAGAAGAAGCAAACGATATGGCATGGAACGACAAGGTATTTTGTGATATCGGAAGCGGTACTGGAAGGCTTGTGTTTGGCGCAGCTGCGTTGCATCCTGGATGGAAGCTATGCCGAGGAATCGAGATACTGAAAACCATTTCAGACGTGGCGAAAACCAAAGTCGAGGTTTGTCGAGAGTCCGTTGATGCCGCAAATTCTGTCCAACAACAAAAGAACGCAACAGTACAAGAGGAAGAGGAGGAATGGGTTGAAAATGACTTCGGATTGCTCGTTAGGCCTGAAACAAGGAACGAAGGCGACGACAAAGGGTCTAGAGTTGACCATAATGCAACTGGGATGAACGAACCGATACGTTACAGTATCCCATTTGGCAACAATGCAAACCAAAGACTGCCCATGGCACCCGTGGAATTTGTCTGTGGTTCTTTTGACGATCCTTATAACTATTTTGGAGATGTTGATTGTGTATTTTGCTTTTCAAGCTGCATGTCAACGTCAATTTTGGGATCGCTGTCGCAGTCCATCGGCCGACAGTGCCGACCAGGAACCATTGTCATCACCACAGACTTTCATTTACTATTGGAAGGTACCATTCCGCCTTATCCTGATGATGAGACACTGCCACATGGAGAATATCAGTTGGAGCTGCTGGAGCAAACTGATGGATATTGCTGGTTAACTGGAGGACACTCTACAGCGTTCATTCATAGAGTGAGAAAGTCATTGTGGAATGGTAGTGGACCTCGTGTCAAGCCAGAACTACCAGCATCCGAAAAGGCATTTCGTGCTATCAAAGCTATGGAAGAGACCCGTGATGAAGCAGCGGTCCGGTTTTTGAATGGTGTGCGCAACGACATGTCCTTTGCTGGCTTTCCCGAGCGGTGGCTGCCGGACCCAAACAACTATCAAAGTAGAAACATAGAAGGCGGAGATGTCACTCGGTGAAAGCAAAGGCAATGGTATACTGAAGACCCCAATTGGAATGATTAGAAAAACAACAGAGTTTGTCGTCTCTCTTAGTGGGTTATTTCTCATCCGTTACGATTGCAAATTTTCTGTAGCAGTGTCGCAGTCCGAACAAGGGGCAGCAACGGAGTTGTGGTGGTTGTGTTTTCGGCACTCATGTTCCGGACTGCTGTTTGTCGATGAAGACGAAACAGTCCGAGAAGCTCACTGTACCATTGTTCTAATGCTCTTTGGAATTGTAATGGGAATCATAGCCGCCGACATGCCACTGCAGGAATGAACAGCACTGTCTTTCGTGTATAAATTGGCATTTTTATATCCGAGAGCATCCACGGTTGGCATTCATCGGGATCTTTTTCATACATGCATACAGTCATGCTAAGAAATAATCTGCAAGCTTTGGAGTATCTGCGAGCTAAATGCCGGCTTTGCATTTGTAGTACTGCTGAATTCGCAGTGACCCGTACATCAAATAATCAAACTCGTGGCAACCTTCCTTTGCCGCCTGATTGATCCCCCATAGACCCCAAAACAAATGATTGACCAAGATAAATGCTTTGACTTGACTGTGAAAGGTCTCCAGGTCGCCATCGCTTATTTCTGCTGTTGGGGCAGTATTTTGCGAATACTCGTTGTAGGCACGCATGTACGCACCAAGAAACGATTTCTGCGCCTTGTCCGATGGCAGTTTGTCGTAATTCGGTACACCATCGTCTGTCCCTCCCGCAAATTCGTTGAAATGATTGGCTATGTCGAAGGCCCGGTAATTTATTCCGCCGTATTCAAAGTCAATCAGTTGCAACTGTATTGCTGATGCGCTGTCGTTGCTGTGTTCGACTATCATAACATTGGAAGCCAGAACATCGGTATGGCAGAAAGCTACTGATGCATCGTGTGGAACAATTTCGTGTTCAAGCCAAGACAATTCAGCTGGTATTTTTGTGAGCTTACGAAATGAAAAATCCTGTTTCAATCGTTGGCTATCATTCCTGTCCACAAAGTCATCACTTGCAACAGCCTGCAAGGTTTGCTCCAACCAAGAATGAATCTGGTTCCACAACCCAGGTTCCTCCGGATTGTGATATACTCGCAACTCTACTGGCACAATAAAGCACGCATGTAATTGTGCCATATGTCTGGCAATTTCATGTGAAATTTCAGGCTTTGTCAATTCCTCATCTTTTAAACAGCGCATACCAGCTAACCATCCTTCCAGGCGTCCGTTAGCAAAACGACCAAAATAACGAGTCGATAAGGATTGTTGCGATAGAGCAGCGTACGTAGATGTTTCAACATCTCGATCGATTATACCTTCAGCTCCAAAAATTCTCATCAATACAGCATCAGGATGTTCTGACGACGTATCATTGGTTGAGATGGAGTTGGCCTGCTCTGCCGCAATGCTCTCCCAAATCGATCGCAAATTTGAAATTCGAAAGAGGGCATTTGTATTACCACCGGATACCGGTGCGACTTTCAGATTCTGCATAATGAGGTCGTCAACCACCACCACATCCTTTGTCCTACTTTCCAAAAGGACTTTGACCGTGACTTGCCGAATCGACTCCAGCGAGGTCTGATCCGCACTTAGAAAAGGAAAGTAAGGTTGGCCATCAATGATGCTACAGTAGCTTTGCTTTTCTGCAAGTGTGATCTTCTCCCTCTCTTTGGATGCTCGTGCTTGCACGTATTCCGTGGGTGCCATTATCTTGTTTCATATAGCTTGGTTTCCTTTTTGTTGTACTTTTTGTGGTGAGCGAACTGGGAAAAGGAGGGCAGCTGTTGCAGTGTCCAGATTCCAGATCATTATTAGGATCAAATGCGCGATGTTTGTAAACGATTTCCCTTTGTTGAGGAAATTTATTTATTAATGTTTTAGGTTGGAGAGTCTACTACTCCCGCCTAACTTAACTCCCTGCACATACATACTCTATGTAAATACGTATGTATGTGTGTGTGTGCATATCTATGACCGTTTCTGTTTGCCTTGATATCGACGGATGCGATCCACTTTGTGTTGAATGAATTCCAAAACGCCATTTCCTTGGTCTTTCGGCAGTCCGAGTCCAACCAACGCTGCCGTGACAGCCTCGGCCGTACACAAATTGTCTTTGGGACCGCCATCTTGTTGTCGTAACTCTGCAAGAAGCGATCTTCCTTTCTCATTCTTGACCGTATGGTCAGCATCATTGCTCCGCCAGTAAACGGTTTCTGGTGGCAGTTTTACTCGTATGACATGAGGAGGCAGTTTCGACTCCATGCGCCGAGCTGTCCTCCAAGTTCCTTCCACAGCTAACAGTGTAATCTTCTTGCTACCATCAATCACCATTTCTTGAATTTGCTGCCAAGTTTTGCGGTTTGTTATTGTTGTGTTGGAATGATTTTGCCTTGTTGAAATATCATTGTCTGGCCACAAGACAACAATAATGCGTTGAGGATCATGTACAAGGAGCTCGTTCATCTTGGTGTCGTGTTCTGGCAGTCCCTTCATCAGCAAGGTTACATTCTTCAGCAACAGTGGCAAAAGCGAACCAGAATTCGATATGGAAGTCCATTCTCGATGATGCGTCCACAGAACCACTTGGTCTACACAAAATGGTAACGACGCCTGCATTTCTTCTTGTGCCGCTGCCATGCGGCACAGACAAACGGGCTGATAGCACCAACACGACCGACACACGAAGGGATGTTTTCCGTACTGATATCGATGCTGACAAATCAGCTGATGTTTTAATTTTCCCTGAGCGGCTGGCAGATCGGAGATTCTCTTGTGCAGTGCAGTACTGGCGGCAGCATGCTCGGTTTGGATCGCCAAGACTTGCTCTGCCGTCATATGGAGACGTTCGGCATAGCGTTCCGGAGACGAAATCCAGTATGACAACGAATCGTTTTCGTCAGGTCGTAGTAGATGACCTACTGATTCTACTGATCCAGCTGTTGATTCTGCTGTTGATCCAGCTGTTGATTCTGCTCCTGATTCTGCTGCTGCTGCCGCCAAGGAGACTTGACAATCATATCGGCAATGGTATGCTGTGTTTGGACTCCCAGATACTAGTAGACTTAGACCAAATCCATACACTTGAACAACGCTAGCCTGCAGATTCAGAAGAGACGTTGATATTATGAATAATACATACCTTTTTCTTTTACAATGATTATTGGTCATGCCAGCAGGCGCAGGCGATTGGTATCTTTGCTCACAGTTGTAGTGGTGTTATAAAAGCAGGTTGCGTTTTATGTATATTAAATATTAACTAGACTACGTTTTATGTTGGTGGGTAACGTAAAACGTAAACTAGTCTAGTACAGCTGTAGTATTTGCTATTACGGTATTTTATTATTTAACCAGTTGTTTTTTCCATTCTCAAGAGCACAAATTGATTTTTTGAGTAAGTGAGCGCTCATTGGACAGGGGCAGAGTACAGTACCAAAAAATGCCAAGTGACCAAAAAGATCTCAAATCACTTGCATAGGTATGTACTAAAATAAGGTTAGAGTAGACTAGTAAATTATTATTTCATTGCTTCATCATCATACATGGATACATACATACTCTTGTGCAACGCAAATTACGGCAAAACCGCACCAAGGTGATCCTGTGCAAGACCAACTACTACAAGTCTACTAGAGTACCAGCTGTAGCTCCTAGAAGAGCTTTGGTTGTAACCACCCAGCGACCCATCTACTAGACTTTATAGACTTTGCAACATTCATCCAACACAAAAGTTAAAGTACTTGGTCTATCACTGCACACACAGCAAGAAGTAAAGGTCATAATATCCTTCGACCGATTCATGCTACATCTACGTGAATGGTTGAAGTCGTGCCAGCAAATCATACTCCACCATTCTCTCCTCTCTTTCCTCTTTCTCTCTCTCTAGGTCAAGGTTTCCGTTTGCATTGGACCCAATGGATTATTCCGGCACCGCTACTACGAATGCTACTCGCACTTCGTTCAATTCTGATCATGAAAGATTATGCAAGAGCGAGAGTAATCATCCTCTTAGACCGGGGAACCATACCCCGGGTACGGAAAGGCGTGTACAGAAGCAACCTTCTCCTGTTATTCTCCTTCCTCCTCCTCCTCCTCCTCTGACTCCAGGTCGTACAAGCAGTCGCAACAACAACAACAATCGCAGCAGCAGCAGCAGCAGCAACAACAACAACAGAAGTCTTTTCGCTCCCCTTCACGAACACTTACACTTATCGGATCACGAACCTTTGATTCCGGGACCATTGAGTCCGGGTAGTGGTCGACATTTTCGACGCAACAGCAAGGGTGTTATGACGAATATCAGCATGTCCGACATTTCAACCAGCAATCGTCGTGGCATGTCCGACATTAGTTACCGACATGGAATTATTCCGGATTTGTCCGAAACGAGCAGCAGTCGAGAACACCATGTTGGGATTACTACTGCCGCTGCTGCTACTACTCCTCGCCGCGACAATAGCAATAATGAATCGAGATGGGAACGACGACAAGAACAGCATCCATTAAGCCCATTGAGTCCGGGCCAGAAACAACGTCAACAAAAAAGTCAATTTCGGAAACGATCGGCCATGTGCATGGTAGCACTCATCGTCATTTTCTCTCTCGTGTCATCGCTAAAGTCTCGCAGGGAATACGACTTTGAAATCTTTTCAAATTTTACATCGACTGCGAATTCCTTTTTGGAAGAGGCGGGGGGTTCCGATCTTCCAACGATTGCAACAATCGCCAGCAAGGATGCACTCGCTCACAGGAACATTGATGAACGGGGGGTACAGTCAGTAGTAGCCTTGGGAGAGAATAACATGCTGACAAAGGAAGAGTTCCGTCCGGCTACCATGACTGCAATGGTAAACTATACAACGAACAACGCGAATAGATCAAGCATTATTCATCTGCAGCTCGATATAGGGGTCCCAACATTCCAACGAGACCAGCGTCTTTATCAACTGGCCGGATCCTTGAGAGTTGCTATGGAAACATACAAGAAAGATATTGAGAAACGATCCAAGGAATTAAAGCCGACGCAAAGAGATGTTCGGATAGCCAAGTTTCGGTTGCTCGTGACGCGTTTTTCGGAACAAGAACGAAACGAAAGTTCGCATGTGCAGCAAACATTGGCCAACATGTCGGGACTTTCCTCGGACAATATTCGGATGATAATTGCTCCCTCAAACATCAGCTTTTCAAGGGCTCTGGCTCGCAACATGGTCCATCAAAATGCCTGCAAAGATGCCACCCTTATCAACAGATGCCTCATGGCATCCTTGGACGTGGACATGATTGTCAAGGTGGAATATTTTCATCATCTCGTCAAAACTGTCTATCTTCGACACCAGCCAAAGCCAGTGGATCCTGTAACAAATGCTGACCAAGTGGCATGGATGCAATATACGAGATTGTACAGTCACCCACCCAGTGTTCCTGTGGTTTATTTTCCAATCGTTTGGTCTGAGTACAACCCAGCATCAGTCGTCTTGGTGGAAAAGCACTTTCAGCAGAACAACACCAATTATACCCTTCCGCCATTTTCAGAACATCGTGGATTGTGGAGACCCTTTGGGAAGGGTCAGTATGTTATGATGGGTCGCGATGCTCCTTTGCTTCAAATGGACACCAGTTTCGTTGGGTGGGGTGGCGAAGACAAGGCTTTCTTCAACGATGTTAATTCCAGGCGCCGTATCTTTCGGCTTCGCGAAACCGGTCTTATCCATGTTTGGCACGACAAAGACTGCAATTCTTCCAACTTTGTTGCCTTTGGCAACGTCGGTGCCCAAAAACAAATGCAAGATTGCATCATGACTACCAAACGCCAGGATGGATCGGAATTGGGACAGCAACTCTTAGAACTGGAAAGAAGCAAAAATGCGTCTCTGCTTGAAACAAGTAAGAATGTGCCTTCCCCAGAAAGAGACAACAATGCTTCTCTGCCATTTATTCAGCGGCAAGACAGCCTTGTGGGCGAAGGAGGGATTATCAATACTACAAGTCTCAGAAAGTTTTCCAGCAAAACTACTTTTAATATTTCTCATCCATCCACTACTGTAAGAATCCCAACAAAACATACGACAAGTCTATCAACTTTCAATCGTCAGAATATCACGACCGGGAGCCACCACACCAAGGAGGAGATGCAAGAATTGTTTTCCAGGTAACCCTAAAAGTTATTAGGTTAATTCTGCATTATCAAATTATTGTATTGTAGTAGACTACTACTAAGTAGTATTAGAGTAGGGTCTAGTAGTAGCTAGCTTTAGTTAGGAGTATGATTGAATCGTGTCTTTCCACAGACTTCACTGAAGGCTTCTTACGCTTCAGTTTTCCGTGGCGATGCTTTTACGCTTGCTTCGCTTCCAGACAAAAAAAATGTATTGCATCAACAAAATAATAATAGGTCTAAACCCTTCCAAATGTATTGCATCAACAAGAAATAGTACTTCTTAAATCGATCGCATTTTATCTGCCTGCATAATTCCAGTAAACACTGCAAGAAAAAAATGTTCTTTACCTCGTCCTCATCATGTTACGGTCGTCATTTCTGGGTACCGCTTCTTTTATTATTCATTGCTCCCGCCAGTGGCCAAACATACACTTGGGATCTTTTGCAATCAGAAGATGAAGGTGAAGAGGACGAGAGTAACGACGGCATTAAAATAGATAAGATTTTAGGATTTGGCTTGCCGGCTGGTTTGATACTGTTGGCAGTGGCTTTGTACTGCGGGAGACACTCAATGCAACATTTTTGCGCGCAGATGAATTATAAACCGACTGTCAAAAAAGTGGCAGTAGAACAGGAATCTTGGCCGTTCATCTTAACTACTTTCGACCATGAGCGTGGCGAGTGCCGCAATCTGGTAGTATGTCGAGACCATGAACAAGAAAGGTGCAACGCAGAAGGGTGCCGAGTAGATTATGGTCTTCTAAATCTACTGAGTCGGGAATTTGAAGAAAAGAAACGAACTTTTAAAGCAATGCAAGAACTAATAGAAGCCTATACTGAAAACATGCCGGCAAGTCATACCGACGACCAAGACAATCACACCGCTGTCACAGCCAAGACCAATCTGACACTTTCTATCCAAGAATCTGCCTCGTTACTATTGAAAGATACAGATCCTTGTCGGGTTATCAAAGGATTCGCCTCTATTTGCTACGCATTGCAAGTCTTTGCGAGACTTCGAAAGAACGTGGATAGGAACTTTGTTCGCTTGGCCTTCAAAAGTTTGGAAACTTTTCATGAATTCGAAAAAAGCTGCGCAATGCCGGAGGCGGAGGAAACAAATGATTCTGCAACAATTCCACATTCTGAAGGCTAAATTGGAGATTGCGATTCGGTTGGTTTATGCCGGCACATGAAGTGTTCGCAGTCGATGTGTGTATTGAAGCAGAACACAGATGGACGCGATTGAGGTGCGAATACTAAACACTACAGAAATGCGGATCAGTGGAGGTGCGCACGGAGTCAACAGAGGTGCAAAATGAATCAACAGAGGTGCGATCCAGGGACCACTGAGGTGCGGATCAGTGGAGGTGCGAAAGCGGAGTAAAGTGGTTCAGGTGCGATAGATTGAGGTTATAAACTTTTACTGGAAGAAGAACTGAGTAGCCAGGCAGGCAAGAACACTCGGCAGGACCTTCATGACAAGAAGGGAGCTCAGAGAGACAGAAAGAGCGGAACACTCAAATGGACTTGGGTAAAACGAAGTTTTAACAACTTAAGTGATACTGCAGGAGTAGATGATCTAGTAGTGTAGCCAGTTGTCTCTGGGCTCGGTAATGAAACATTTTGTCGCAGAACCGTACATTAGAATGGTCGAATAAGATAACCAACTAACACTACAAATGTCTTTTTTCTCTCTCAAAGAACAGCGTACTAACACAGCTTTTTCCACACTAATAGAGTCCCATCAAAATTGTTGCTGGAATATCCATCGTCCGTCATGTACCAGGATCCGTCTCGTACAAGCTCCCAGTGTTGAGAATTTGCGAGGATTAGATTGGACTCGAGACGATCCGTACAAATGGCAGAGAGACTAATCAAGAGACCGCCGCCTGGTTTTAAGATGCGGGCAAATTCCTCCACGGCCTGTTCCATATGCCGTAGACCCAATACCTTTTGGGATGAATCCTCCTTGGTACAACTACTACCACCTTCTCCGCCCGATTGAACAATGGCATCCAAAGTTCCCTTCTCAAACACTACATCAAAGGAATGATCCGATACATTCGTCAAATTTCGTGCATCTCCCACAAACAGTTGTATGCCCCCATCTTCTTTTCTACCGTTTTCATTATCATTGCTCCTGTGGTGGTTACCATTATTTCTATTTCTATTCTTATTTTTATTCAACTCATAATGATGATGTGGTATCCGTTCCTTATTCAACATTTCCCGACATCGCTCAATGCCTTCTGGTGCATAATCAAAGGCTGTTAATTGTTGAAACCCAGATTGGTACATGTCTACCAAGATGCGATAATCATTGCCCACTCCGGGTATCAATATACTACTACCTTGTTTTAGTTTTAGTTTTTGGTAAGTGTCCATAAGAAGCTCTCCCAGAAAGGGTTCCAGATCATCCCATCCAGCGTACCATGAAAATTCCGATTCGTGTTGATAAACGGTATCCCAATACGATTGTTGTCCAAATTTGGATCCTGCAGTGTTCTTGTCACTGATGCTGCTGATGTTGTTGTTGTTGCTGTTGTTGGTGGTGGTGGTGTTCTTGTTGGTTGTAATGTCGGTGGTGGTGATAAATAATGTTGGTCGTTCGTTGGGCTTGGATGTACCAGCAGTGAGATGCAGGATCGAAGTCGATGGCCTTTTCTGGCAGCTGCAGCAGCACGGAAAAGAAGGTGGAGAATGACGATGCTGAAAGGAAGCCGCTCTCTCCGAACCCAGAGGAAAGAAGGAAAAAAGACACCAGTATTTGAAACTAGGAGATGTCATCTTCATTGCCTTGCTTTTGTTTGGTGAGTCCCTACTTCCTAGTACAAGACTACTAGCTAGGCGAGTACTGCAGTAGCAACTACTACTAGTAGTACTTGCTCCTCTCGTACATACCGACAGTCAAAGCTCTTCGTCCATCAAGAGAAAGAAATAAAGTGTGCGTCTCTTTTTAATTTAGCGTTCGAGCTTAAGCGAATCATCCCTTTTACTTCTTCAATACCACTACTACCAGTACTAGCTAGTAGTAGACTACTACTAGCTAGGTAGTAGTAGTAGCAGCTAGCCAGCTACTGTACTGTAGTAGAATAGTCTATGACTCTGTTTCTTTCACTAGAGACATTTCTGATCTTGGTAAATTGTACAAGCTAGTAGTACAAAGCAAAAGTACTAATCCACGCATAAGAATACAAGATGATGGAAACGAACGCGACTATCAAGAAACCCGCCATACGACAAGCAGCTGCCGGAGGAGGAGGACCTCCCGTGAGAGGCCCTCCTGCTCCCAATTCCGATGTATTCTTGTTCATTAATGCTCAATTTCGTTACGAATTTGAAGCCTGTGCCGCCTTGACCAAAGAAGATCACGACGTCGTCACCTTTGAAGCCGATTTGGTCCAAAAATTGAACGATGGCAATACGCTGGCGTATGTTACAAGCCTTAGAGTACCTCGTGGTTGCATGATGCGCGCCAAGATGCACCCCATCTTTCGTCGGATGCTCGTACAGAGCATGTGGCTGCAAATGCAGCCCGGTATGCTACGGTACAGGGCAGGCCAAACGCAATTGGATCCTAAAACACCTCCTTGTTATTGTGCAAACCCTCCCTGTACCAATCGTGCCGTACGATTTGTGGGAAATCCAGGATTCTTTCCCAAAAAGAACTTATTGATTGACCCAATGTGCATTCCTGTTTGTAACGAGGCCGCCTGTGTCTTGCAAGCCCAACAAATGTCCAATACCATTCATGCACAAGCCGCTGCGGGCCAACCGCAACATCAGCAATCGCCATCGCCATCGCCATCGCCATCGAAGTTTCCTACTGGCAGTAGTGCCAATAATCTCTTTGCCATTGACACTTCCTCCAACAATTCGAATAGTAATAATAACCCGGCACTCAAATCACAAATGCCAAAGTCAGTCCAATCGTGCAATATGTGTGAATCGTTTGAACAAAAATACGGAGGAACGGCATCCATCTTGAGGGCTTGTCCTTTGTGTAAAATTGCGCATTACTGTAGTCAACAGTGTCAAATTCAAGATTGGCAAAGAGGACACAAGGATGTATGTGTCAATGCTCAGGGTCAGGGAGCATCATCATCGTCATCATCTGCGGCAGTTCAAGCTGCCCAACAAGAGCAGGCAAAGAGCAACAAGCCAGCGACAATTGCAGAAGAAGATGCGTCAGCACCAGCTCCTGCTCACGCACCAGCTCCTGCACCAGCTCCTGCGCCCATGCCTTTGACAGCGGTCCAACAGCAGCAACAGCAACAGCAGCGAGTGACACAAGCTATGGCAGCCATGGCCATGCCATCGGCAACAGCAGCGCCTGTAGTGACACCCAAGTATGGTATGCCTTCGTATAATATGGTGGAACCAGATGTAGTTGTACCTCCGCCATCTTCATCATCAACAGCAGCAGCAAAACCCGCGTACAAATCTCCCACATTTCAAATGCCGGCCACTGCTACTGCCGCCGCTTTGAATGCTACGCCAGCTCCTATTGCGAGTGCGACAACTGTTGCTGCTGCAACATCATCCATGCCTACTGCATCTCTACCTACTAGTATTAAGAAGGGAAGAAAAAAGGCGGAATAATTTGAAAGATTCATTAACATTACTGAAGACATGGTACTACTTTTTATGGTCACAGCAATTCAGAAAAGTTGATTCATCGATGCTTTCAACTTTGCCAGACTTGCATAATGATGACAGTTACTCAATCTTGGTCACGATGCTTGATTGGTCGTTTGGCATGAGCTGTACCTGATACCGTCTTTTTCCACTGATGATGTTCAATTCGTAGGGCCCTGTTTCTATTCTTTCTTGCTATTACTTCAGGGTCGTCCACGTTATTATGAGCAGGTTTGCTATGAAAGTGTCCCATGGGTGTAATGTCCTTCTTTGAGTGTTATCTTTTGCTTGAATTACTTTTGCAAGAGAGCAGGATGTGCTGCTTCTCGAGGGGGCTTCCCGTCGTGACAGCAACAGATTGGCCAGGATACGAAAAAAAGCGAACTCTTGGAGGCATCAGTCCCGTATGAATCAACCTTCAACTCGTAGTCTAATCTACACTAAAAACTCACAAACAACGACTGCTGAGTGTAATGAGTACTGTAATGAACATATAATACTCAGGAGTATACCTCATTTTTATACTAATCCGTAGCAGCAACCAGACCCTTCTTGGCCAACATATATTTAATGTCGGGATCACGTCCTCGGAACAAGCGGAATAATTCATCGGGCGCTACCGTATTGCCTGCTGAATAAATGTATTTGCGAGCCTTTTCTGCAGTCTTCTTGTCGAAGATATCTCCTGCCTCTTTGAAGGCGGCAAAAACATCCGCATCCAAAACTTCGGCCCAAAGATACACATAATAGCCTGCTGCGTACATATCGGTAGAGAACAAGTGCTGGAAATGAGCAGGACGGTGGCGCATCACAATGCCTTGGGGCATTCCTAACTTGTCCAATTCCGCTGCCTCAAAAGCTGCCAAATCAAAGTCATCCGGATAATCTTCTAATTGATGCAAGGCCATATCCAACAAAGCACACGCCGTATACTCAATAGTTGCAAAGCCTTCATTGAACAAGCGCGCTTCGAACAATTTGTCCAAGAGCTCGTCGGGCACGGCTTCGCCTGTTTCGTAATGACGGGCATACTTTTTAAGGACTTCACGTTGATCAAACCAGTGTTCCATCAATTGACTAGGCAATTCGACAAAGTCTGTCACGACGTTGGTAGAGGCTAATCGACTGTAGGTCGCGTTAGACAACATGCCGTGATGACCATGACCGCATTCGTGGAAGCAGGTTGTTGCGTCGTCGTAACTCAAGAGAGTCGTATCACCTTTGGCAAAGTTATTGTTGTTGGAAATGATCGGAATACCTTCCAAGTAGGCATCCCAAGTAGGCATCGTCGTCGCCGTCTGCGGTGGGGTGCAAATTCTTGGTCTGTGTGCGATATTCACTCATCCAGGCGCCGCTATTTTTGTATTTGCGCGCAAAGTTGTCATGAATAAAAATTGCCACAAGCTTGTCGGTGCCGTCCTCAAGTTCTTCTCGAACTTCGTACGTCTTCACGTCGGGATGGTAAGATTGTATATCAGGCCTCTCAATGTATTTCAATCCATAAAGATTCTTGGAGACAGCAAAGAGAGCTTCCGTGACCTTTTCCAGGGACAAGTACGGCTTGAGGAGAGACTCGTCAAAATTGTATTTTTTGATTCTCACCTTCTCCGCGTAGTATCGCCAGTCCCAGGGTTGGATTCCTCCTTCGAGAGCTTCGCCACTGCTTTTCACAAAGGCTTCCAGATCCTCTCGTTCTCGCTGTGCCGACTGCTTGGCCAAGTCCCAAACATTTGTGAGGAGCTTCATGACAGCATCGGGTGTCTTGGCCATGCTGTCCACACATTGATAGTGGGCAAAGGAAGGAAAATCGTGGAGTTCTGCCATGCGCTTTCTCAAGCGCAAAATTTTGGTGGCAACTTGCAAATTATCTCTGTCCTTGCTGAGTTCTCCGCGCTGAGTCCAGGCTTCAAAGGCCTGCTTGCGGAGATCACGTCGGGAGGAGTAGGTCAGGAACGGTTCCACAAGTGATCTACCCAGGGTAATGACGTATTCGTCGTCGGCTTTTTTTCGTTCCACAGCGGCCTGTCGAGCGGCTTGTACGAGACCATCGGGGCATCCCTTCAAATCTTCGTTTTTCAGCACCATCTCATAGGTTTCCTCGTCCTTCATTACATTCTGTTGAAATTGGGTGGTCAACGAAGCCAGCTCGGCCTTGAGATCCGCAAATTCCTTCTTGTCCTCCTCGCTCAGAGTGGCACCAGCCCTGGTAAAATCCAGGTGCACACGCTCCGCCAACCTCAGTTGTTCGCTGTTCAAGCCCAAGGAATGTCGTTTTTGATGTACAGCATCCACTTTTTCGAACAATCCTGGCAACGTCATACACTTGGAGGAATGCCGGGACAGAATGGGAGACATGGTAGTTTGAACCTCTTGTAAATCTTCGGTACACAAACTGGAGCACATGTTACTGTAGACGCTGGCGACCTTTTCGAGGACACGCCCAGACCGATCATAGGCCGCCAAGACATTGTCAAAGGTTGGCTCGTCGGGGTTATCCACAATGGCTTGCAAATCCTCCAACTCCAGGCGCATTCCTTCTTCGAGTGCAGGTTGGAAATGATGAGTCTCAATTTCCTGAAACGGTGGTACACGCAACGGTTGAGAAGCCCAGCTCTGTAAAAGAGGATTGTCGAGACAAATTTTTCCTCCTCTCATGGTAGCGGCAGCAGTTGTAGTAGTTGACATGCAGAGCTGGATGGGCAATCGCAGCGACTCAAGTTTGGTGGATCCAACAAGAAGAAACTTTTTGGCTGCAAGCAATCTTCGTGAAGTACCACCTACCACGGCGAAAGAGCGTGCGGAATAAATATTGTCGGAGAAGCAAAGAAGCAATAACAACAGAGCTGTGGGTAATAACAAAGACTTCATTGTCAAAAGTCAAAACTATACCACCGTACTCCGAACAGAGCAGTTAAGTGATTGTTAATGTTGGTCTAAATCATTGGGTCGTTGAGTATAGTCGCACATTATACCCATATCTTCCCAAGAGTAATCCGGAATGGCCGTGTGCAACAACACCGTCCAGAAAAAAAAAAGCAACGTCCAGTATAATTTTTGTCGCCGCAATAAAATTCAACATTTTTCCTAGCGACGGGCAATGATGATACCGACGACTACAGCTTAAAGAGTGAATAGCTGTGTGAATGAGCTTGACAGATACAACTCCAAATTGATTACTGAATATTGAATTCCATGAACTGGAGGGCAGTTTCATCGCAAATACATCCCAATAATCATCGTCTGGAATCATTCCTATCCACTTTTGCTACTACAGAGTATAGTACCCGAATGCTGTTGTAGTCTAAAACATGAGACTCAAGATAATGTTACAAACCCTGCACTACTGTTACTAACCAGGTTTAGATTGTTCAGAAAGAAGGTTTCTGAGTCGACGGAGACGTTTAAGTTGGATTGTTCGCGATTGTCGACTCTAGCCTTGTGACCTTCGCCTTAAGAGCAGTGTTCTCAGCTTCCAGTTGAACTTGTCGCTGTTCGACTTGCTCTAAGATCTTCGATACCTCCGCCAATAAACTATCTTTGTCGTCCAACTGCTTTTGAAGAAAGGACGAGTCTGCTTGTCGTAGGGAACTCGTAACTTCTTGCTCTTCCAATTGAGCTCGTAACTTATTGACTTCTGCGGCCTTCAGACCGTTACCACCTGTGGAAGGTGGAGACTTGACACCGCGTGTTCGCTTTTTCAGAACGGAACCCAGTAGTCCTTGAATGCGATTCAGTTCCTTGTGCATGTCAACAGAAGGGTCTATTCCACCCCGAGGAGTACGGGGCGGCGATTGTGTACTTTGCGTAGGGGTAGAAATCTTAAGAACCGACGATTTTTGCGTTTCCGCCATCAATGCCAACATCGCAACCTCATCGTCGCCGTCGTCGCCATCGTTATCACTATCGAGTGCCGCATCCAACAATTCGTCTTGCGACATTGACGTTGTCGATGAGGGCACGCCAGGTGGAGAGGCCGTTTTGCTTTTCAAGATCAAGTGCTCCATATTTCGAATTGCCAATTTTAGCTCTTGCACTTCGTCATCCATATCCTCTTCCTCGCTGAAATTTTCTGGCTCCTCGGCTACCTGATGGGCGTGTTCTTGCAAAAATGTAAGTTGTTGCTTTTTGGCTTCACGCAGCTGCTGTTTGAGTGCTTCAATTTCTTCTCGGTAGGTTTGGAGTAAAGTCTTGTCGTCCAGCGATTTTTGAATGGTCGCTTTCTGCGGTACTTTCTTGGCGCGAATGGCAAATTTAAATGTATTATGACTCTCCTCAATGTGTGTTTCGAGAGGAGAAATGCAACAGATCAAGACCATTTGCGCATTCCCCGAAAGACTCGGTTGTAGCAACCGTGTTAACTTGGAATCACGGTAGGGAATATGTTGCGGGGCATTTCCAATTTTGCCAGCTTTTTGCTTGCCTTGCTCACTCAGTGCATACACTACCTTTCCCAAAGCCATTAACGATTTGTTGATGTAGTGGCCTTCTTGTCGTCTCGTTTCGTTGGCACCATGCAATTTTACAGATTCACTACCAGCCAAATCGACCAAACTCAAAGAAGAAACCCGCACAGGAGAACCCTTGGTGCTCGCCAAACTACTGCTGGAAGATCCACCGGATCGACCTCGTTGCAAAGAATTAGCGTTGCTTTCGACGGCGCGGGATTCAATCCACAATCGTACCATGACATGTGATCGACTGGAATGTTGATTCATGTTGGTGGCACCAATTTTACGCCTTTTTTCTCCCTGGGCCAAAATTTCAAAGATTTGTTTCGGACATGTGACCACTTCCTCGCGCAGTCCCTTGATAATCAACCCCTGCTCCCGATGATCAAACAAACGGATTTGACTTGCCCCTTCTGCCAAAAGGTCGCGAATTTGTTCTTTGTAAACTTCCAAGTAGCTCACGCGAATGAGATATTCCCGATTCTTGTCCAAACATTGAAAACACTGGTGGACAGAGAGCGGAATAATTCCAGGCTGCGTAGGCGTTCCTGTCATACTGTGCGTTTTTCCTGTCGAGGTCTGACCATAGGCCAAGACGGCAGTGTGGTACCCTGTATAAAATGATGGACAATGCAAGAGTTTGAGAGACCATGCGACACATCCTGCTTCGGAAAAATCATCGCATCCTGCTTTTAAAAAAATTCAACACACATTAGTCCACAGATATCCTACCTTCCATGGCCGAATTCACCAAATCCTTGACCGATTCGTTGTAAAGGTCTCGGGTGGTGCAAGAAGGTCCGTAGACTTTGTCCAAGGTATACTGATGCGTTCGCCCAGGAATTAGTTCTGTACGGGGCGATTGTGCCGCCGTATCGCTGCCCTCTGTGTTCCAGGCGTAAAACAAATCTTCGGGTGCAATAATGGCAGGGGCGGAAGACGGCGGCAGGCCTTGTCGAGCCGAGTTGGAGGGAAGAGACGGTTTGCGAGGAGAGGATGATGTTGTTGGTGCTGTTGATACTCCTCCAAAATAACTCGAAGAAGATTGCATGGAAATTTGCAGAGGACGGATTCTTGCGCAAACTTCAATGTGGGTGTTCCGTTCCGACGTCGCTCCACTACTACTGATGGTTCCATTGGAAGCTGATTGCTCGGTTTGATCAACATCATCGGCAAAGAGCTTGGCCGGTTTCAAGGGCGGGGCTGGCATTCTTACACTGTTTGAGCAGTATTCCAGTACTCCGAGTACTTTCACAGCAGGGTTATGTACAATCAATAGGAAAGATGAGCTGCCAAAATCAATCCCTCTCTTCTTCGTTTGCTAAAAAAAATTCAGACTTTACTGTGGCGCTGAGTTGGGCTGACAACGAGAAAGTAGTGTACTACTACTGGATCAAAAGACCTTGAAGGTACTCGTAGGTCATGAGATAATTATTGAAGTGCCATGTTCATCCGTTGGAGGGAGAATGTGGTAATACATTAGTAGACTACTACGAGTAGCTACTGGTAGCTATGTACGGTAGTAGCTAGTCTACTACATTACTAGTAGTAGTAGTAGTAGTAGTAGTAGTAGTAGTAGTAGTAGTAGTAGTAGTAGTAGTAGTAGTAGTAGTAGTAGTAGTAGTAGTAGTAGTAGTAGTAGGGGGGAGCTACTACTACTATTCTTACTTACTACTCTACTACAGTACTACTCTACTAGCTACTAGTGGGCCATTCCTGAAATTGACTAATACCAAATTCATTGAGCCAAACCACTCTCAATTCAGCTTTACCAGCTGGTCTTGCAGGCTCCTGAAATTAAATTAGG